>Ga0209164_1001032_pt1 | contig 42917 bp, 41 predicted proteins | sample MTBNYHSulfiMetaG_FD_187458 | JGI IMG/M metagenome (GOLD analysis project Ga0209164, IMG submission 187458) | Enrichment culture microbial communities from rom New York Harbor, USA that are MTBE-degrading - MTBE-NYH (New York Harbor Sulfidogenic)... | ecosystem: Environmental > Aquatic > Marine >... | reverse complement strand
CAAACAGAAGATGCGGCAAGAAAAGAAAAAGCCCTCGAATCCGCTTATATCGCGGTTCAAGAGCGATTGTTTCTGGTGCCGATGGCCGGAGTCGAACCGGCATGGAGGTTATCCAACGGTTTTTGAGTCCCAAAACATCACGGGAAGTATGGGGAATACAACGTACTCTACCGGAATCCTCAGACCCCCAAAAACCTTGTATAATGCGGGTTCGCGGCACTTAAAACCCGGAAACCCACGTCACTCCAAGGCTCTCTCAAAAGAGCGGTTTTGACATGAATTTTGGACGTTGGAGGGATATTGGAGGGATATGCAGGAGGGATATCCGGACCATCTGCCATCGGAATGTCGAACGTGTATTAATCAAAAACCAATATTGTAACAGTCATCCTACCATTGACAAATCTTTTTAGGAGTTGATGACTGTGAAAAACCAAGAATATTATGAGCAGCTTTTTGAGCTGTATCCTGATGTCGTTACATTGGATGAATTTAGAGCTATGTTGGGCGGCATCGGAGAAACCACGGCACGAAAGATTTTGCATGGAAATCATATAAAGTACTTCTTTATCCGCAGTGCCTACAGGATACCAAAGGTATGGGTTATCGAGTATGTGTTAAGTGACCATTACGCCCAATACCGACAAGAGCTAAAAGTACAGGTTTAGCGGTGAATAAAAAATGAACGAACAAGAGGACACAGTTTTGCGCTTGTGTTCTCTTTTTTAATAGAGGTTCACAAAATTTATGGAAATAAATTCATGCGAGTAGTATAATCATATTGATAACGTTGTTTTTATTGATATTGTACGGAGGGTTTTTTAATGCCGGATGTAAATGAGCTTTTAAATAGTGCAATTAAAGAAACAGAAAACTTGAATCAAGGAGAAGTTTTCCTTTTAAGAGATTTATTCAAAGGCTATGAATGGAACCGTGTTTCTCGAAGTGAACGACTTTTGCTTGGTACATTGTTTTTGAATTATGTGAATACATCAAAAGCTTCTATACAGGCGATTGAGAAAACTTCTTCGGGACAGCAGAAATATACAATTTTAACGGACTAGTCTAGTTAATTGAAGATGATAAATGGCAAAAAAATATTTAAGTGTCCAGGTTAAGAGAATATCATTGTTTTGGATTATTTTTTACAAAATTCTTATACCATCAGGTAATTAAAGTTGTTAGCTGACATACACAAGTAATGTTCATTAAGGGAGGATATAAAATGAGCATTGAAACAGGTCTCAGCAGATATATAGAGACGCAGGAATATTCAGAAGCGAAGCACCTTTTTTCTGAGTTGATTCAGCCTGAACAATATGTCGGTGAGCTTTACTCTATTAACTATGAAACTGCGCGTGTATTGATCAATGATCACGAGCGACATATTGTAAATGGCATTCCAAGCCTATGCTTTTTACTGGCTACTCGTGTTGACCCGAGTAGTAATGAAATCGATTTTAGGAATGAAGATAGTTCAGCTATTATTTTGCGTGTTTTGGATTCAGCGCCCCTGCCAAATAGTTCGGAGGCCGAGCGCATCCGCGTCGAAACGGCTCAACGTGTAAGCGGAGAAATTGCAACCAACTGGGATAGTGATGGAGTGATGGACGCCAAGACAAAGGTTTATTTGGGTTATGCCGCGGTGCAATGCCGTATTATTGGCACATTTTATTTTGACAAAAATGATGTGTCCGGCTCACTGGACATGAAATTTGGATGCGATATCTCGAACTATTATCCAAACCGTGGGCTCAAAGTCTACAAGCCAACAGGTGCTGCTCTTGCCAAAATCATCAACTTTGTCGATCCAGTAAATCTACAGGATCACGAAGAAAGATATGGTCGCACGAAACCGGTCAGAGTCGGTGTCGTGCGCTATGCGTCTACTAACCGGAGATATCAAAATGTGGATGAGATTCCCGTATCTATACACCCAATTGACTTATTGGCGCAAAAGACAGCTCTTTTTGGAATGACCAGAACTGGAAAATCGAATACAACAAAAATCATTGCACGATCTGTATATAAATTGAGAGCGTCTGCCCAGGGATACAATTCAATCCGAATTGGCCAGCTAATTTTTGACCCGAACGGCGAGTATGCAAACGAGAATACCCAGGATAGCACCGGTCAGTCCCAACCCAATGCGCTGAAGAATGTCTGGAAGGAAATTGATGGTGCACGGGTTGAAGACGAAGTAGTTACATATGGAATCTCACCAATGGCGAATGACCCTAAACGTAAGATGATGCTTATTAATTTTTATGATGATGAGATGCTTCAGACAGGAAAAGAGATTCTCAATACAGTCATCCAGTCAGATGAAGCGAAATATATGAAGAACTTCTATGATATTAGTTTTGACAATCGTCCAGATGAAACAGACCGATCAGCGACTACCAGATTTAACAGGAGAGTGTTAGTCTATAGGGCTCTTTTGAAAAAAGCTGGGTATACACCACCAGCCAATTTAAAAGCATCACTTAGAGGACTCTTTAATCGAGATTTGTTAAATGCTATGAGTACAGCAACACATCGCGATGGTGATAAAACATCTGCAATTCAGTCTGCCGCCGCAGTATTATCACGAGATTCAACTAGTTGGGATGCCTTGGGAAGTGCCTTTGAAGGATTATTTTATTTTTTGTCAACCAACGATTATCGTACATTCAACGATAATTATATCAGAAACTCCAGCACTGGCGAAGCTTGGGCTGATGCTAGCCTGAGCAGTATTTTGGAGATGTTTTGTTATTCAAAAGGCACAAAAACTTTGGGCCGATGCGTCGAGCAGCATTCAGCAAATGCAAGCAGTGACTTTGCAGAGGATATCTATACTGATTTGTGCGCTGGAAAACTTGTAATTGTTGACCAATCCATTGGGGAGCCGGAGTTCAACGAAACGGTTGCCAAGCGTGTTATGTGGAAAATCTTTAGGCATAATCAAGCGGTTTTTCGTGAAGGAAAGTATCCACCTGATATTCTTGTCTATGTCGAGGAGGCCCATAACTTGCTGCCTGCTGGTAACGATCTTGACCTAAAAGATGTTTGGGTCAGAACTGCGAAAGAAGGTGCAAAATACCGTATCGGTTTGGTTTACGCAACACAGGAAGTTAGTAGCATTCACAAAAACATTCTCAAGAACACTTCTAATTGGTTTATTAGTCATCTAAATAATACCGATGAAACACGAGAACTCTGTAAATTTTATGATTTTGCTGATTTTGAACCCTCAATTCGCCGAGCACAAGATAAAGGGTTTCTAAGAGTCAAGACACTAAGTAATTATTTTGTGATTCCGGTACAGGTGGATAAATTCACGATTGAAGTATAAGGTAGGTGACGGTATGCCGTTCGAAAATGAGTTTGCCTCATATGAGCCTTTGCGGAGAATTTTGGAAAATGAAAAAGTGAAACAGTTTCAGAATCGGATGAAGTTACGTGATTCATCATCAGATGTAACACAAACAAAACTCTCTTTTATCGATATTGACACGCTTCAAAAGAGCGACTGTATCCCAGATATGGTTTTGGCTATTGACGGAAGTTATCAGTGTGTGCCAGTCAGAAATGGATATCCTGGGGCGGAAGTAGGATATGTAACCGTAGCATCGGTTTTAATGCTTATGCAGGATATCAAGCGGCTTTCTAAAAAAGAGTTTATTGATCCAAAGAAGTTTAGAGAAACAGAAAAAGCAACTGCTTTTGACGCAGTTTTTCCTGGGTGTAATATTATTATTGATTCCGAAAAGAGCCCCAAGACATCCCTACGCAAGATGATTTTTGAGCAGTTAAAGAATTCTTCTGCATTCTCAGACTTTGAGTCTTTGCTAGATACTTATGAGGTTCTTTTACAGTACCGTATGGACGAAGGTGTAACAAACCCTCCAGCTAATCCATTAGAGGCATTGGAGGATGACCCTATTAAAAAAATGCATATTTCTCTTGGAGAGTATACTTGCAGTGAGACGGGAGATCGTCTTTATTCTACCGATGCCCTTAGAATTCATGAATTGCTAAACACTCAGGGGACAAGTGGCGAAATGTATGGTCAGCTTATGCTGGTAATCGAGCGTTTGTGGCTTGTTCATCTTTTGCGTGCATTTGAAAAGAAAAATTGGCTTCCAACGCTTAAGAATGTAGCCTTCGTGATAGATGGTTCCTTGGCAGTATATAGCGTCTCCGCATGGTTAGTAAAGTTTATTGAAAAAGAGATATGCCGAATTAATGAATTACAAAAGAAAATTACAGGTGTCGACCTCATGATAATTGGGTTAGAAAAAAGCGGACGTTTTGTAGAGCATTTTAATGATCTTGATATATCTCCTGAAGGAAACGAGGATATGGTGCCCACCAATTCTGTCTTTTTACTGAATGATGCATACATAAAAAAGAACATCATTTTTTCCCAAAGTTCAAAGCAATATGGCAAAGATACTTATTTCGGACGAAAGTTTTTCTGCAAAACAAAAAACGGGTACAAGTTAGTACCACAGCTAGCTTGTTTTAACGATGCCCAGAGAGATATTACAACTGCTAATATTCCTCAATTCCCAAGACTGGGCGATATTTGCGTTTTACTAAATGATTTGATTTCCAATAGGTACCCCAATTCCATTAATCCCTTGATCTCTGCTCATGCAGAAGCGGCCATTCCGCTGGCATTGGGCAAAAAGATGTTTGAGGAAATTGCTCAGGAACTGCGGAAGAGAGGTTTGGCCTCATGACAACAACCGATACCCAAATGATTAATAAAGTTACAAAAGGTCATTCATCAGCAGAAAGCCGATGGGCAAGATTTGGACCCTATTATGCCATGTTTCCAATGGAATTTGCGTGCAAGGTAGTTTCTACTTACTCGAAACATAGGGATTTTGTGCTTGACCCTTTTGCCGGGAGAGGGTCAAGCATCTTTGCCGCGGCGGTACTTGAACGTAACGCATTTGGTGTAGAAATTAACCCAGTAGGGTGGTTATATAGCACTGTCAAACTACATCCAGCTTCAAGAGAAGATGTTTCCAAAAGAATATCAGTAATAATTAAAATTTCGGAGAAATACAAAGAGGCAGCTTGCGAGATGAGTGAGTTCTTTAGGACGTGCTTTTCTAATAAAGTCCTAAGATTTCTGCTGGCCGCTCGAGAGTGCCTTAACTGGAAAAACGACAATGTGGATTCTACGCTTATGGCGTTTATTCTTTTATATTTGCATGGTAAGCGAAATCAGAGTCTCTCAAATCAGATGCCAATGACAAAGTCCACAAGCATAAATTATTCTTTGGAATGGTGGAAAAGTAATGGGCTACTTACTCCACCTGAAATTGATATAGCAGATTTTTTTGAAAAACGCTTTAAGTGGAGATACGCAAAAGGAACCCCTGCGTTTACAAGCGCAATAGTAACTCTGGGTGATAGCACAACTGAGTTGCAACATTTTCATCGGAATTCGCCTAAAGAGGTAAAGTTGTTATTTACCTCACCGCCATATTATGGCGTTACTAATTATTTTACAGATCAGTGGTTAAGAATGTGGGTTTTAGGAGGGCAGCCTGAACCAAGCATTATTCCTGACGAAAAATATAAAAAGCGATTTGGTTCTAAGAAAGATTATGAAGAACTGCTTGATATTGTATTCGGTCAATGCGCTTCAATGATGGCACCTAATAGCACGGTCTATGTTAGGACAGATGTGCGAGAATTTACCTTGGAAACGACGAGGAAAATATTGAAAAAGCATTTTCCGAATTACGACTATAAAGAAGAAAATAACTACTGTACAAAGAAATCACAAACTGAATTGTTAAATAATTCATCTGAGAAACCTTGTGAAATGGATATTATTTTGCAAAAATAATTTGCTATTTTCCTAAGGGACTACTATATTTTATAGATTTAGTCGTTCAGCTTTAAGCGACAGTTTCGTTAAGCACTTTTCTTCTTTGATAAAGAAGTTTTGCTAGTGAAGGAGTAATGCCACTTGAACACTCAACCTTATATTTGCAAAGTTCATATCGAAAATTTTAGAAACTTTCGATGCGCGGACTTTAGATTGAATGAGAAACAGGTAATCATCGGCGAGAACAATGTGGGCAAAAGCAATCTGCTGTATGCCATACAGCTCATTCTTGATCCTGCTTTATCTGACAGGGACAGATTCTTGGATGAATCAGATTTTTTCGAGGGTATAGAGAATCCTATTGAAAAAGGTGCACAGATTCTCATTGAAATATATATTGCCAACTATGAAGACAACAAAAACGTTCTTGCACAGTTGACAGATGCAACCGTGCAATTGGATGGCAAGGAAGTACTGAAGCTTACATACAAATTTTTTCCAAGCAGCACTACGGGCGGAAAAACGGATTATCGATACATTATTTTCAAGGGGGATGACGAAAACAGACCTTTTTCCTATGATGACCGTAAAATGCTGAATATTAGGGTTATTAAAGCAATACGCGATGTCGAATCGGATATGCGTAATTCTCGCACGTCACCATTGACACAGATCATTAAGCAAAAGTATGCGATCAGTAAAGATGTTGTCTCCGAAATATCAAAGGCACTGGAGGTCAAAGGTGCTGATATGCTCCAAATCGGTGAAATCAGCGATTTGGAGTCAAAAATACGGAATCTGCTGAATTCCATCGTGTCCTATAGCCGTGATGAATTTAATGTTTCATTGAGAACGATGAACATTGATGCCACAAAACTCCTTTATGCCTTGCGTCCTCTGATCGACAATCGGGAGTCAGGTAATACTAGTCTGGGTGTAAATAACGTTCTCTATGTTGCCCTGATGCTTCTTTTGATCGAGGACGATACGATCAGGTCATATTTGCCCACACAACTCTACGATGAATTAATTACAATGGATACAACAGGATTGATAAGCAGATGTTACGAAGCAAGTGCTGAACATGGTGGCTATGTTCTTAAGGTTAACATTCTTGAGGACAAGCAGATACAACAAGAATTATACCAATTTATGTATGAATCCATTCCCACTTCGAATGGCGCAACAATACTTGTTATTGAAGAACCTGAGGCGCATTTGCATCCTATATATCAACGGTTGTTGTATAAATATGTGATGTCAAAGGCTAACGCCTCCTTAATTATTACAACTCATTCGACACATGTTTCCTCCGTGGCACCGATTAATTCCATCGTACACTTGATAAGAAAGCCATCTGGTACAGAAGTGAAAACCACTGCAGAAATACAGCTTACCGATGCGGAATTTAATGATCTGGAAAGATATATTGATGTTAAACGAGGAGAAATATACCTTGCAAAGGGAATCATTTTTGTAGAAGGAATCTCGGAAGAATATCTCGTACCCTGCTTCGCAAAATGCTTTGGTTACGATTTAGACAGACTAGGAATTGTTATTTGCAATGTTAACTCCACAAATTTCTTACCATATCGAGCGTTTGCAAACGCGTTGGGAATTCCTAATGTCATCTTAACCGATGGAGATTACTATCATACGATAATAACTGAAGATGGTAAAGAAAAAAAGAAATTCGGTGATTTGAAATCCGATGACCATAAAGGTTATGGGTATGCTGGAATAGAACGAGCAAAAGATATCTGTCAATGCTGTATAGATCTCTTGTACGGAGAAAAATTTGATGAACTGGAATTTGAAAAACAGGTTGAAGTTTTGAATTCGTTAGGAGTTTTTATTGGTAACCAGACGTTTGAAATAGATATTTTCCAAAAATGCGAACCGCCGTTCACGAATGAACATGCACTTATCTGCTCCATATTCAAGGAACTAACAGATGGTGGAGAGCAGCAGATAAATAATTTCGTGAGCAATTTTTCAGTAAAAGCATATGACAAATGCCTTAGACAAATAGAGTCTTCACACAGCGGTATCGGAAAAGGACGATTCGCGCAAAGGCTATCTTCGCGAGTGACAGCCAATATGGCTCCTGATTATGTTTGTGATGCCATTATACATATTTGTAAAAAGGTCAAAGGCGAACAAGATGACTAATTACTACCTACAGAAACTCCAAGAAATATCAAAAGACCGTCAGCAACTTGCAGCATATGATGCAACTGATAGCACGGTTGTTATTGCTGGCCCAGGAAGTGGAAAAACTACTGTTTTGACACTGAAGGTTATGCGCCTCCTTGAGGAGTGTATAGCGGCTCCCAGAGGGTTAGCTTGCTTAACCTACAGCACAGAGGCCGCTCGTGAGTTTAAGGATAGACTCCACAGACTCGGACTCCATAAACGCTCCAACACGTTCTTAGGGACAGTGCATAGTTTCTGCCTTTCGGAAGTTTTAACACCTTTTTCAAGATTATATCCTCAGTATCAAATACCAAATCCCGTAAAAATAATATCCGAGAGTGACAAAAGAAAGCTATTTGACACCATTAACAATCGTCTACCAAGCACAACAAATATGACTGACATGGATAAAGAACGAAGTCGAAATATAAGTGGCATAAGTAAGGTTTACATAGAAAGCTATGACTTGGCTTTACAAGCGGCAGTAGCCTTTGAGGAAGAATTACGCAAAAGCGGCTATATTGATTTTGTTAGTATGGTTAAATTTTCGGTCATGCTTATCCAAAACGAAGCTTATGTTCGGAAGGCACTGGAAGCAAAATTCCCTTGGATTGTAATTGATGAATATCAAGATTTGGGCAGGCCACTGCATGAAATTGTTTTGTCTTTACTTGACGGAACAAATATAAAGGTGTTTGCGGTTGGAGATGCTGACCAATCCATATATGACTTTCAAGGGGCGGCACCTGATTATCTTACAGAGCTTTCCGAAAGAACTGGAATTCGGTGTATCCGCTTGTTAAATAACTATCGAAGCGCACAAGAAATCGTGGATGCGTCTGAAAGCGTACTAAACACTTCTAGAGGATATAGGGCATCAGGCAAACTTAAAAATTATCCGGCAAACATAGAATTTATCGAATGCGAATTCGGAATGGATGAACAATATGAAGCTGCCGTAGAGAATATCCTAAAGTACCATGCGACCGGTATTCCATATCACGAGATAGTAGTGCTTGTTGGAAACAACAACACTTTAAAGGAATTAAAAGCAAAATGTGTTGAACAAGGTATCCCCGTCTATTTGGCAAGACAGGAATTTAGGAATACGGAGTTTGTGCAATGGCTGGAGGATTGTGCCTGCTGGGTCGAAGACAATACATCTTTTCCCTTCGATGACATCTATGCTACATGGGAACACTTCCTGTCATCCAATGGCACTACTATTTTTTCAGATGGTAGAATTCTAGCAAAACGTGAATTACTTCGTATTATTTCAGAAAGCAAAAAGTTCGCTTCAAGTCTACTCAATTGGCTTGCGTACATGGCTTCTCAACTGAAGATTGTAGACATTTTTTCAGAATCAGAACGTTTTCCTGATGAAATGAGTAATTTTGAAATACTAAAGCGAGTGGTGACTGAAGCGGAAACCACACTGTCTATTGAATTTTTGACCAAATTGGGTAATCCAAAAGATCAAGTGGTTCTATCAACAAGACACAGCGCAAAAGGCTTAGAATTTGATGTTGTTATTATGCTTGGTATGGAAAAAGATAGTTTTCCTCGCTTTAATAGTACTCAACGAGAGATTGAAGAGGCACACAGACTTTGTTTTGTTGCTGTAAGCAGAGCTAGAAAAGCGTGCGTATTAGTTAGATCGAAGCATCTGCAGAATCGCTTTGGGCGCTGGTTTAATAAAGAACCATCACCGTTCTGGGTTACACTTCAAGAACATAAGAAAAGGCAACGAATTTCTGTTGTTGACCAGTGAGTTGCGGTATTACCCCTTTTTATGAACGTAGAAAATTTTATATGTAAATAACCCCATTCACATAACCTTTGGAGGTGTGAAATGGCTTGGGAATTAGAAGATGTATTACCGCCCGGTACTTTTGAGGATCACCCTATTAATTCTTATAATAATAAAATCCTTGGTGTTTCCTTACTATATGAACACCGTTTTGCTTTTTACTATTGGATGAAATGGACATGTCTACAATCAGAAAATGTTCCCCCTGTATTAATATCGTTGGATTGGCATCAAGACTTAGTCCATCCAAGTGAGAATGAATGTGATGAATTAACAGCTCTAAAACAAAATGATTTTAGAGAAGTAGGCATATTTACCGCATATAAACTTAATCCACTCAACCATAATCAAATATTAGCCGCGGCATATTTAAATTTAGTATCAGAAATCTATATATTGTGCAAGCAAAGGCAGTATGATTATGACAATGATATGTTCGCTTTTACAGATTATCTTGGTAAAAAGCATGATGTAAAGGTGTTTTATACAATTGATGAGATGCTAGCCTGTCTTAAAAAGGAGGACATTAACTCGATATACTTTGATATTGATTTAGATTATTTTACAGAAAGTAAAGATAGCTGCGGTGGTGATGCAAATGTTGAGCTGGTCGATGATGAAGAGGTGGGAAAAATAATCGCACCACATTCGTCCTTCATGCAATTGATTTTACCGAAACTTAAAGGCATGACCATCGCAATGGAACCCGAATATTGTGGAGGTATGAGAAAATCCAATCATTTATTTAATCTTTTGGATGAAAATTTATTTGACCCAGGCTTACTTAATCCAAATAGTAGATGGAGATAATAATCACTTAATGAGACTCACAGCCAGGGTTGTCATGGGGATGAAGTTTTTGACATCCGAAAACTATTTATTTTTTGAATTTCAGACCAAACAGCAAACATAAGGCTAATAATGGGTAGTTAATTTAAGTATTGAAATATCATGTTTATGCAATTGTAAGATTAAAAAATTCTTTATTAATTCAAGCTACTGTACAATACCCAGAACTGATTCATGTTTAGAAATACGGATTACAAACCAAAGAAATTTAAAATAGCTTAAATTTGCAACAAATATCTTGGGCTTATTTTTAATTAGATATATTTCCCATTATCCAGGCTACAATGAAATATCGAATGAACAGGAGGATATAGGTTTTTAGCTTATGTTCTCTTTTCATATATAAGCCACAGTAAAAAGCCGTTTGCTTTATGAGCATATAAAGCAGGCGGCTTTTTTGCGTGAGAGGAGGAATTTCAAGTGTCAAAAGTAATCGCCCTTGCCAACCAGAAAGGCGGCACGGGCAAAACAACCACAACGGTCAACTTGGGTATCGGCCTTGCAATGCAGGGGAACAAGGTGCTTTTGGTGGATGCGGACGCGCAAGGCAACCTAACGGATTCGTTGGGCTTCCATGAGCCGGACAATCTACCTGTTTCACTGGCGACCGTCTTAACTAAAAGCATGTTGGAGGAACCGTATGAACCTGATGAGGGTATCCTCCACCATGCGGAAGGTGTTGATCTTATGCCGGGCAACATCGAATTGTCGGCTATTGAGGTTTCCCTCGTCAACACAATGAGCCGGGAAACAGTGCTGCGCAGCTACATCAATACCGTCAAAGACAGGTATGATTATGTGCTGATCGACTGTATGCCCTCCCTGGGCATGATGACCATCAACGCCCTTGCCGCCGCGGACAGCGTAATTATTCCGGTTCAGGCCCATTATCTGCCCGCCAAAGGAATGACGCAGCTTTTACAGACCATAGCCAGGGTAAGGCGGCAAATCAATCCGAAGCTGACCATTGACGGCGTTTTGGTGACAATGGTGGATAACCGCACCAACTTTGCCAAGGACATTTCCTTTATCTTGCGCCGCGACTACGGCGACAAACTGCGCATTTTCCAAACGGAAATCGCCTTGTCTATCCGTGCGGCTGAAACGAGCGCGCAGGGAAAAAGCATTTATCTTCACGACCCTCACGGTTTAGTGGCAAAAGCCTATGAAGCCTTTACGAAGGAGGTGCGGGACATTGACGAAAAGCAGCGCAAGAGACAGCATCAAGCTGGCCTCAGTAGATGACCTGTTCACCACCGAGGAAAGCCGCGCCGAGCAGCAGCGCGAAAAGGTGATGGACATTCGCCTGTCGGAAATCAGCGATTTTCCCAACCATCCTTTTAAGGTGAAAGCGGATGAGGCCATGCTGGAAATGGCGGACAGCGTAAAGCAGTACGGCGTTTTAGTCCCCGGCCTTGTTCGGCCAAAAGCGGACGGTGGCTATGAAATGGTTGCCGGACACCGGCGCAAAAAGGCAAGCGAGCTTGCGGGCAAAGAAACCATGCCCTGCATTGTCCGTGAATTGGACGACGACCAAGCTACCATTATTATGGTTGACAGCAACCTGCAAAGGGAAAACATCCTGCCGAGTGAAAAAGCTTTTGCATATAAAATGAAGCTGGAAGCCATAAAGCGGCAAGGTTCAAGGACTGATTTAACTTCTGCGCAAGTTGCGCAGAAGTCAACTAACAAAACATCAAGGCAAATAATTGCAGAACAGGCTGGAGAAGGACCACATCAAATTTCCCGATATATCCGCCTTACCTCCCTGCTCCCTTCCATCCTTGAAATGGTTGACGAAAAGCAAATCGCCTTTAATCCTGCTGTGGAAATCTCCTACCTGGCCGAAAACGAACAGCAAGACCTGTACAACACCATGCAGTCGGAGGACTGCACCCCATCTTTGGCCCAGGCGCAGCGGATGAAAAAGCTCAGTCAGGACGGCAGGCTGAACATGGATGTCATCTTCTCCATTCTCACTGAGGAAAAGCCCAATCAAAAGGAAAAATTCAATATCCGGCGGGAACGCATCGACCGCTTTTTTCCCAGTAACTTTACGGAAAAGCAAAAAGAGGACTTGATCGTTCAACTTCTGGAAAGCTGGTACAAAAAGCGGCAGCGGGAACAGGAACGCTAAAACGTGGCAGCCTCGCTCTCAAAAAAAAGAGGGCTTTTTTTGTGTCCGTTGGGGAAGGAGGTGTTTCAATGTACTTTACGGAGGGGCGGCTGCGGACCTATGAGCGCATGATGCAGGAGAAGCCGAGGCATGAACGCGACCCTGTAAAAACCGTGCAGGATCGGGACTGCGAGCATTGCCTTCATTACGATATGCAGCATGAGAAATGCAGCAAAGAGAAGTGTACCGTTTTTAAGGAATAAAATGCCCCGTTCTATACTTAAGGGGTAGTCTGCTTATTTATGAAACATGCAGACAACACCGCCTTCCGTCGCCCTTCTCCATGCCTCGTCCCTTAAAAACTACCAGCCGAAAAAGAAATATCCCTGTTTTCGGCTGGTAGTACAAGAAGTAGCCTTGCATGAAGCAGTAGAACGAGAACAGCCCAGGTGTTCCGAACCCTGATCCCACGCATCCGCATGGACGATAAACCATCATTCGGCAGCAATGGGCTGGCTGCCGGAAAAAAGAATGAAAAGCAAACCGGGCGTCTCCCTTCTTTTTCGGAAGGTAAAACCGCCCTCCATCTAAAATATTCGGAAGGAGGAATCATACAACTTGAAACTACTCAAGAATCGGATATTTTTAAGCGCCCTTTGCCTAATCCTGGCGGCGGGCGTTTCGTTTTTTCTCCTGCCTCGCTTTTACGAAAGTAAAAACGCGAACGTGACAGTGTTGCGGGCGGCAACGGACATTCCGGCAGGGACGGAAATCCAGGACAAACACCTTGTTTCAGCGGAAGTCGGAAGCTATGGCCTGCCGGAAAATGTCATGCATGACAAGTCCCTGATTATCGGGAAAATCGCGCAGACCAATATCGCCAAGGGGGATTTTTTGTTTCCGCAAAAACTGGGCGAAACGATTGCCAGCGAGCTGCTTGATCGCATTGCCGCAAATAATCAGCGTTTGGTCACTATCAGCGTGCCCAGCATCGCGGCGGGGTTATCCTCACACCTGAGAAGCGGCGACATCGTAACGGTGGCCGTATTTACGGACAAATCACCCGACGGCCAAAGCGCCTCTCCGCAGGCGATCATTTATCTCGAATTAAAGGGACTGGAGGTTTACAGCGTGGAGAACGCCCGCGCCCAGGACACCGCCCAGGTTCGGAAGCAGCAGGCCGAAAGCCAGTCCTCCACCGGGGACCCCATCGTGAAAGCCGTGACATTGATCGTGAGCGAAACACAAGCGGAGAGGCTCATCCAGGCCGAATACACCGGCAAACTGCACCTGATCTTTGAGAAACGGGGTGTGAGCCGTGAGCAGTAAAATCATCGCCGTCTGGGGCGGCAGCAACAGCGGAAAAAGCACCTTCGCCACCAACCTGGCCTGCGCCCTTTCCGCCCGTGACCGTCTGGTGGGCCTCATTTCCGCCAATTTGGTCTTCGGAGAGATGCAAATCTTCTTCGGCCAGCACGTCCCCCCAGAAAAGGGCCTGTTCCGGGCACTAAGCGAAGACAACCCCAACATCGGGGAAAAATTCGTGGCGTCCGGGGAGAGCAAAAACCTGTTTTTCCTGTCCCCGCCCACCCGCTATACCGGACTTCTCTGCGATACCGTGACCCTTGCGCAGGTAGAACAAATAATCAACGCCGCGTCCGTGGTGTTCGACATTCTAATCATCGACGGAGCCGCGGAGCTGACAAACCCGGTGTCGGGCGCGGGCCTGTGGTTGGCGGAAACAATCTGCACCCTGCACCGCCCCTCCATTGCGGCGCGGATGTGGCATCAATCCGTCTCCGATTTTGTGAGGGAACTGCACATAGCGGAAAAGCAAATCCATATCCTGCAAGCGCCGGACGGCGAATTCGACGATCAGACCTACCGGGAAATGACCGGACTTTCCTTTCCCTTTGAGCTGCCCTACGTCAAGCGGGCCAGCGAGCTGCAAAACGCCGGAACGCCCTTGTATTTCCACCGCGACCGGGCCTGCCGCTATTACGGCAAGGTGTTGGAACAGATTGCCGACGGAATCTGCGGAGGTGGCAAGCCATGAACAGCCGGTTTTCCATTCATGACCTGATCTACCGCGCCAACAAGCGGCGCTCCGCAACCGAGGAAAGCAGCCTGGAAGCGCGGGACTACGGCGAGATTTTGGACAGACTGCAACGGATCATCGCCCAAAACCATTCCGCGGAGCTGGCCCAGGTCCTGTACTCCCAGGAGGCGGAAGCCAAGCTCAAAGACCTGATCATGCGCTACTTAAACAGCGAGCAGTTGGTGTCCAAAGACCTGCGGAACATTTCCGAACTGGTGGACGCAGTGTATAACGACATGGCCTTTGTGGGGCTATTGTCCCCCTATTTGCAGGACGCCGATACGGAGGAGATCAACGTCAACGGCTATAGCGGCGTCTGGGTGCAGTACAAGGACAGGAAGGTGCGCCTGCCAGAAACTTTCGGCAGCCCGGAAGCCTGCGCCAACATCGTCAGGAAGATGAGCAGGTTTGGCGGGGTAATCCTGGACGGCTCCAAGCCTGTCGGGGACAGCTATATCTCGCGGGGCGTCAGAATGTCAGGCGCAATAGAGCCTTGCGTTGACGCGAACGCCGGGGGCATCGCCTCCATCCGCAAGCAAAAGCCCTTTTTCATCACCAGGCAGAACCTGATTCGCTGGGGAACGGCGACGGCGGAGGAATTGGACTTTTTGACCATCTGCGTCAACAATGGCGTTTCCATAGCCATTGCCGGAGCCACCGGCAGCGGCAAAACGGCGGATATGGGCTACATCCTTAGCACCATAGCCCACGAAAAGCGCATCGTCACCATCGAGGACACGCGGGAATTATCCCTGGCAAAGTACGATGAAAACGGCGTGATGCTCAATGATGTGATTCATCTTTTGACAAAGGAAGCGCCGAATCCCGTCACCATGCTGGATTTATTGAAGCTGTCGCTACGGCTGCACCCGGAAATACTGGTCCCGGCGGAAATGCGCGGCGCGGAGGCCTTGACCGTGCAGGAGGCTGGACGGACGGGGCACACCATTGTCAGCACCCTGCACGCCAACAGCGCCAGATCCGCTTACGACAGGATTTTGACGATGTGTTTGGAAGCCGGGACCTCCCTGTCGGAGGAACGATTGCTGCGCAATATTGTCGAGGCGTTTCCGGTCATGGTCTTCAAACGGCAGCTCCCGGACAAGTCCCGCAAATACATGGAAGTCTTTGAAGCCACCGGCGTGCAGGACGGCGAAGTCACCGGCACCACCCTTTACCGCTATGCGGTTGACCACTATGAGCATGACAAATCCGGGAGAATTACCAAAGTAGCGGGGAGCCACCAGCGTTTGGGAAACATCTCCCCGGCGCTGGCCGAAAAGCTCTTGGTGGGCGGCGTCCCGCAAAAGGAAATCCGCCGCTTTTCGGAAGGTGCGGAAGGAGGCTCCCAATGAACTCTATTCATCTATCCCTTATGCTTGTGTTTTTGCTTATAAGCCTGGCCCTGTTCCTGCTGCTGAAGCTGAACCCTTTTGCGGTGGAGCAGAACCCGCTGCAAAAACGCCGTCTCCATCTGGCGGGCGCAAAGCTGAAAACCGCCGAGCGGATCGCCGTCCGCTTGCAGACCCTGTTCCGGCAGACCAGATGCACGCGGAAGAAATTCCTCATGATGATGCTGGCAGCGGCGGCAGGCGGTTTTCTGACCGGAATGATGATGTTTGACAGCCCCGACCTGGCGGCGGCAGCGGCGGCATGTCTGCTTCCCGCCCCCTACATCTACCTGACCGTAAAAAGCGCGACTGTGGCGCGCGAAGAAATAGAAGGATTGGAGAACACGATGTCTGTCATCACCAACGCCTACGCCTCCTGCGACGATATTGTCAAAGCAATCGAGCTGTACGTTGAGGAAAAAAACCGCTATCTTCCGCCCCATCTGAGAACCATCACACCCTTTGACGAGTTTGTTTCGGAAATAAGATACATCAACCCCAACATCGAACACGGGCTGCACCGTCTGTCGGCCAAGATACGCAACCGCTATTTCGCCGAGTGGACAAAAATGCTTATCCTGTGCCACCACGACCGGCGGCTGAAGTTCGCCCTGTTCCCGGTGGTAAAGGCCATGAACGACGCCAAGTCCATGCAGGTGGAAAGCAACGGCATGATGGTGCGCGTCTGGCGGGACTATTTGTTGACGGCGGGCCTGATGTTCAGCGTGATTCCTCTCATGCGGTTCTCCAACGCCGAGTGGTTTTCCATCCTGACCACCACCGCCATCGGCAAGCTGCTGGTTGTCCTCATGCTGCTGACCGCCCTGGGCACGGCCTTTTACGTGCTGCGGGCGACGAAACCGGCCAACAGATAGCAAAGGAGGTTCACCGTTGTTTTACCAAACTGTCGTTTTCATCCTGCTGCTTGCGGCAGGATTTTTCATTTGCCGGGAGCTTTGGAAAATCCCCAGGGCCAGCATGAAGAAAAACCTGAGAAATTTGCGGCCCGCAAAAGAGAAACCGGGCAAACGGCTGCTGAACCGCTTGGTCATGCCCCTGGTCAAGCCGGTCGCCCGGCTGATCCGGCTCGATCCCGTACAGGAGGCAAGGATGCTCTCCATGCTGCGGCGCGGCGGGCTGCCCCTCACACCCCAGGAATACCAGGCCAGGGCGCTTATCTGCGCCGCCTTCACCCTGCTGCTCCTGATTCCGCTTTTGCTTATCGGCGCGGCAAGCCTCACCCCGATCATTGTCATCTTCGCGGTGGTTGTCTATTTTCATTTCACGTCCGACCTGAAAGACCAACTGAAAGCAAAAAAGAAACGCATTGAAATGGAAATGCCGAGTTTTATCCGCTCCATCCTGTACAAGCTGGACGACATGCGGGAGGGCAATCAAAAAACCGTCGTCCAGGCGGACCTGGTGCAAATCTTTGAAGATTACCTGCGCGTGGCCAGCGATGTGTTCTATGACGACATCTCCATCCTGGTGCTGGAGATGAAATCCATCAGCATTGAAGCCGCGCTGCGCAATTTCAACGCGCGCCTCGGCCTGGCCGATATTTCCTTTCTCGTCAACGCCCTCATCGGGCTGCACCGGGGCGAGCGCCAAGGGGACTCCCTGGCCTATCTTGCCCGGGACATGGACATCAAAGCCAGGGAAGCCCTCAAGACAAAACTGAATCTGCTGCCCCGCAGGGTCAAGATCGCGTCCATCCCCTTGGTGGCCGTGACCCTGGCCACCCTGCTCTACGTCATCGGCTCCCACATGACCAGATCAATGGGGAGCCTCTTTTAGCGCGCTGAAACGGGGAAAGCCCCTTTCAAATAATCATCTTCAGGAGGTAGCGCATGTAGAACAAAAACCCGCGGACCCATCATTACCGCAGAAAGGAGGAAATTCCATGAGAAAAAGGATGGCAACCGCTCTGGTGAAAGTTTATCTGCCCGAACATCGCTATGAGACCGCCATTCCCTTAGAAAAGGAAGGCGGACAATTTGTTTTCCGGGAGAATCCCGCCTCCCCCTTCAAATACCGGAAGCAGTACGTCCCCATCTGGTTCCCTGACAATCGGGACTACATCGTGCAACTCCTGGTCACCGACGTGCATACCCCTGGAGGAACGCTGTCGAAGTGGCTCACCGGTGGGGCGCTGAAAATCTATGTAGTGGACAGCATGTACGACGATGATACCACCGTGGGAAATTGATATGCTGCTGCTTTGTGTTATCCCTCTCCTGTGGGCGGCTTTCATGGATTGGAAAAAGCGGATCATCCCCGATTGGACATGGATAACAATTCTTGCCATCGGCGGCGTGTCCGCTTTCTTGTTTCCAGAACCGGCCTTGCCCGAGCGGATTGCGGGATTTCTGCTGCCGGGTATCTGCCTGCTGCTCCTTGCCCTGATATACGGAGGCGTGGGCGGGGGTGATATAAAGCTGACGGCGGCGCTGGGGTTTTGCTTTAGCCTGAACGCGCTGGCGGCCATCCTCTTTTTCGCTTTGCCCCCCGCCTGTATCTATGCAAAGGCAACCCGGCAAAGGAACGTGCCGCTGGCCGTCTTTTTGTGCATCGGCTTTTTTATTTACGCCGGTGTTCTTTTTATATACGGACTGACCTGCTGACTTCAATACAAGGGGGTGTTTTTTGTGGAGTTGAAGACGATTTTAGCCGTCGTGCTTTGCCTTGTAATTGCAGGCGGCGCGATTTACCTGCATATCAAGCGGAAAGAAAAATAACGGACATGCGGCAAAGGGGGCGGATAAGCGTTTCTTTTCCGCTGCCCGCAAAGGAGCGTGGGCCTAAAAATGACTGAAGAAAAACGCATGGTGGATACCTACAAGGTAACACACGCCATCCATGTTGGTGATAGAGAAATCCTTTTTGCGGTTGACGAAGGGAAAACCGACTGCCCGTACATGGTGTGCTACTGCTCATGGGATAACCCCTTGGGCATCGAACAATTTTTTGACGCTGCCGGAAGCGACGACTACCTGGAAATGATGAGCGAGTTTACCGACCGGGTGCAGGCGCAGCTTGAAGCAGTCAGAGCAGAACGGGATAAAATCACCGTTCCGCTTTCGCCCTTCGCGTCGGAACATTGCACACCCAACGATTACGGTCAAAGCATTGAAAACAAGGTGGTGGTCATCAGGGCGGAGCGCCTGCGTCCCGAATACCGCACCGCCGACAAGCAGCTTGTGCTGGCCGTGGGCGGCTTTGGCGCTTATGCCAATGCCAGGGGTCGGGCGGTCTACACCGTCAATCTCTATTCCGGTAAGGAAGCCCGCTGGAATCGGGAGGACATCCTGGGCGTTCTGAAACCCGAATATATGCCCGATTGGGCAAAGGAACAGCTAAAACAGATCCTGGCCGGGCAACAGGCCAAGCACAAAAAACAAGTACAGGAGCGTTAGGAGGCTTTCAGAATATGGAAAAAGAGATCAACGCCGGGTATGTCATTACCGACCGGCTGGCCGTGGGCAACGCGGAATTCGTCATCGGGCACAGTGAGAAAGCGCCCGCGCAGTTTGTCACCTGGAAATGCAGAAAGGACGAAAAAGAATACTTTTGGGGCCACTACCTGGGCGACCGGCTGGGCGCCGTGGAGGATTTATGCAAGCGTGCCCTGGAGGAAATTGAGTATTTGCGCTCCCTCCAGCCCCAAAGGGACACCGGGGATGAAAAGGAACGGCTGCGCGAGCAACCACAGAGCAAACCAATCCATAAGAAAAAGCACGAACTGGAACGGTGAGGCCCCGTGCTTTTAAGGAGGGAGGGAAAAGATGAACGATCTGACGAGATACAGGCTGTGCGCGGGCTTCCACGCCCCCGCGTCGGCAAAGCTCCTGTACTGCTACCTGCTGGACATGGCGGGAGGCCGCCACAACAGCGCGGTCATATCCATCAAAAACCTTGCCAAAAGCGTGGGCCTGTCCCGTTCGGCCACCAGCCGCAATCTGAACCGCTTGCGGCGGTTGGACATTATCGGCATTGTTCCCCGGTACTCCGAGGACGGCGGCAGGCTGTCCAATCAATATACATTAAAATAAGGAGGGATGCGCATTGGCAACGAAGCTGCAACTGATCACCGAGCTTTCCGAAAGGACGGCCCGCAGCGTCACCAGAAGCCATGCCAACTGGACTTCCTTCCTGAAAACCGCGGCCTGGAGCTACAAATATCCGTTTCAGGACCAGCTTTTGATTTACGCGCAGCGGTCCGACGCGACGGCCTGCGCTCCTATTGAAGTGTGGAACGGGAAACTGGGACGGTGGGTAAACAAAGGCGCAAAGGGCATCGCCCTCATCGACGACAGCGGAAGTCACTTAAGGCTCCGTCATGTGTTCGACGTGAGCGACACCAACAGCCGCTACAACCGCCCCGTCCCGCTGTGGGAAATGCGGGACAAATATGTCGAGGCGGTAACGGAATCCTTGGAAAACACCTTTGGGGAATTAGACGAAAAAAGCAGCCTGCCCCATGCCCTGCTCAGTGCCGCCGCAAATGCAGTGGACGACAATTTCACGGATTACCTGTCCGAACTCCTTTCCTTCCGGGAAGGCAGCCTTTTGGAAGAATTGGACGACCTGAACGTCGAGGTGTTTTTCAAGGACGCCCTGAAAAGCTCCGTGGCCTACATGCTCTTAACCCGTTGCGGTTACAATGCCGACGAATACCTGACCTTTGAGGATTTTCAGAGCGTCCTTAATTTCAACACCCTCGACACCGTTTCCCGCTTGGGCGCGGCCACCAGCGACATAGCCGAAATGCTCCTGCGGGAAATTGAGGCCACGATTAAGGACATACAAAAAACAGAGCGAAACCAAAGCCGCACATTTGCCAAAAATCGAGGCGAAGCGCACAATAAAACCGTAAAGCAAAGTGATGAAAGGAGCGGTGAGCATGGAACTGACCTACACGGAGCGGGGAGATTACCTGCTGCCCGACCTGGCCCTGCCGGAAGAACAAACGCCCATCGGCAAATATGGGATGTGGCGCAGAACATACCTGAAAAACCACCGGAAAGGGATGTACGCCAGCCTGATGCTGTCCGGGGGCCTGAACAGCCACCTGGCGGAGATCGACCGGACGGCGCGGGAGCGCGTCGAGCGGATCACAGCGCAGCTCCTGGCAAAGAACCCCGCGCCGGACAAGGCGACCGACCCGCTGGGCTGGACGGGACACATGAACAGCCTCAAGCACCAGGCGGAGGAAAGCGTACTGACGGAGCTTATTTACAGCTAACCCTGCTGCCAACAGAGGAACAGCAAACAGCGGCCATAGAACAGGCGGAGGACGAAAAATCCTCCGCTTTTTCTATTCCCCAGGAAGCCATTGACGCGGTTTTGCGGCAAGTCAGCGGTGTCCAGGACGGCAAGTACCGGATTTATCTCCACTTTCAACAAAACGCCTCCGCCAAAGAAAACGCCGAATTTCTGAAAAAGGAGTACGGCACAGGCGGACGCGCCCCGGCCCGGCCCGACCTGGACATCGACGAATGGCATGATGCCAAAGGCGTCACTCTTACCACGGGAAAGCGCACCGGGCCGGAGGCCAAAATTTTTCTATCCTGGATGAAGGTGCAGAAGCGAATCGGCGAGTTGATAGCCGCCGGACGCTATTTAAGCGACAAAGAAAAAGAGTATCTGCCCGCCTACCGGCAGCAGACGGAGGAACGCCGCCAGCAGCTTGCCGAGGAAATCTACGCCCGTGAAATCCTGAACCGGGAGCCTGTCCCCACCGAGGCAACATCGTCTTCGCGGGAGAACTCGCGTTACGCCTTTTCCCTTGGCAGCACAGTCTATATCGGCGCGGACGAATACGAAGTTTTGGCTTTTGACAACAGCACCGTGCAGCTCCGGGACGTGAGCTTTCCGCTTTTCAGCAAGGAGCTTGCACGGAGCGACTTTGAACGGATGCTGCGGGAAAACCCCCTCAACGACCACCTTATAACCGGGGAAGCACCGGAGCAACCAGCCGAAGAAAAAACGGAAAAACCGCTGCCCCGTGCGTTGTACCAGGAATATCTGCCCCAGGTTATCGACAGGGTGCGCACAGATGAGATTTACCCTTACCTGCGGGACAGAGACACCGATCCCGACAGCGCCAAAGAGGAATTAGACAGCGCCCTTGACCGCATCATCCTTTCCATGCGGGAGGAACACCCGGACTTTTACGAAGCCTACGCCACCCTGCCGCAGTTTCGAGAATGGCTTGCCGAGGACGTCATTCCAGCGGACCTATCAGGATCACCTGACGGAAACCCGCGACCTGGCGGCCATCCACGCCGACGACTCCGCCGCGCTGGATTGGGCGCGGCAAACCGGGGATGCCAGCGTCACCCGCCAGGATACCGTCACCATCGGCAGCGGCGGCGAGGGCGAACCCCCGGCGCGGAAAGAAGACCGCTCCCCGCCGTTCTATCTGTTCAGTATTGATAAAGAAGCGGGAACGGCGGTTTTACAGGATTTGAATTCCCCCCAACAGCTCACGGTGCGTCTGGAGGCCCTTGACATCCAAGGAATTGCCCGGCGGATGCAAGGCTCTTTTTTAAATGACGACGCGGCCCTCGAATACTTTCAAGACTTCAGGATCGGCATCTATCCCGACACGGATATAAAGCAACCAGCCGAAAAAGAAATATCCGCGGGCCTGGAATTGTCCATCGACGGCCGTCGCTTTGCCATTGACACCATCGACGAGGAAACCGGCACGGTCAGCCTGCGGGACATCACCTTCCAAAACGGCGTGGGCTTCCCCATCTTCCGCCGGGAGAGCGTCGGCTTCGTGCGCCGTGTTTTGGAGCAGCAGACGGAACCAGTTCGGCAGAAGTCGCAGAGCGGCGAGGCTGTCAAAGCCCGCCTGCACCTTGCGCCGGAACCAGCGAAGCAGCCCCGCGTCAATTTCCGGATCACCGATGACAACCTGGGCGTGGGCGGCCAAAAGACCAAGTACGCCTGGAATGTCGCGGCCATCCGCCTGGTCAGCCAGTTGGAGGAAGAAAACCGGCTGGCCACCCCGGAAGAACAGGAGATCCTGTCAAAATACGTCGGCTGGGGCGGCCTGCCGCAAGCCTTTGACGAGGCCAACCCCCAGTGGGCGAAGGAGTATGCGGAGCTGAAGGAATTGCTGGACGAGGATGAATACAATTCCGCGCGGGCCTCCACCCTCAATGCCCACTACACGTCGCCCGTCGTGATTAAAGCCATCTACACCTGTTTGGAAAACATGGGCTTTCAGACCGGCAACATTCTGGAGCCCGCCTGCGGCAGCGGCAACTTCTTCGGCCTGGTGCCCGAGAGCATAAAAGACTCCAGGCTCTACGGCGTGGAGCTGGACGGCGTCACGGGCCGGATCGCCAAGCAGCTTTATCAGCAGGCCAATATCGCGGTGCAGGGCTTTGAGGAAACCAACCTGCCCGACAGCTTTTTCGACCTGGCCGTGGGCAACGTGCCTTTCGGCAGCTATGGCGTAGCAGATAAGAAATATGACAAATACAAGTTTTACATCCACGACTACTTTTTCGCCAAAACACTCGATAAGGTAAGGCCCGGCGGCATTATTGCCTTCATCACGTCCAAAGGCACGATGGATAAGCAAAACCCCGAGGTGCGCAAATACATCGCGCAGCGGGCCGAGCTTTTAGGGGCGGTCAGATTGCCCAACAACGCGTTTCTGGCCAACGCCGGGACCGAGGTTACCACCGACATCCTCTTTTTGCAGAAGCGCGACCGCGTCATCGACATTGAGCCGGACTGGGTGCATCTTTCCGCCACCGGGGACGGCGTGCCCGTCAACCAATATTTTGCCGACAACCCGGACATGGTGCTGGGCACGATGGTCTTTGACAAAAGTATGTACGGCAACCAAAACGAGACCGCCTGCCTGCCCCATGAGGACGCCGACCTTGCCGAGCTTTTGCGGGAGGCGCTGGAAAACATCCACGCCGAGATTAGCGACTACGAGATGGACGACATCGACGAGGATACGGATAACTCCTCCATCCCGGCGGACCCCAGCGTCCGCAATTTCAGCTATTGCCTGGTGGACGGCCAGATTTACTACCGGGAAAACAGCCGGATGAACCGGGTGGAAACCTCCGTCACAGCCCAGGGCCGCATCAAGGGCATGATCGAACTGCGGGACTGCGTCCGCGACCTGATCGAATACCAGACCGAGGACTACAATGATGAGGCCATTTTACAACAGCAGCGCAAGCTGAACCGACTGTACGACGCCTTTACCTCTCAATATGGCTTAATCAACAGCCGCGGCAACAACATGGCCTTTGCCGATGACAGCGCCTACTGCCTGCTCTGCTCCTTGGAAGTGCTGGACGAAAACGGCGAGATGGAACGCAAAGCGGATATGTTTACCAAGCGCACCATCCGGCAGCGTACCACCGTGACCCATGTGGACACCCCCGCCGAAGCCCTGGCCATTTCCATCGCGGAAAAAGCCTGCGTGGACATGAGCTTTATGCACAGCCTGACAGGGCTTTCCGAGGAACAGATTGCCGACGACCTGCAGGGCGTGATCTTCCGGGACTTCGGCAAAGTGGAGCCGGAAAACGTCCCCCGCGCCTTCTTTAATGTGGAATCTTTCCCCTATGTCACGGCGGACGCCTACCTTTCGGGCAACGTGCGGGAAAAGCTCAGGCAGGTACAAGGGCTTGCCAAAATCCTGCCCCCCGAACAAGCGGAAAAGGTAGCCCACAATATCAAGGCGCTGGAAGCGGTGCAGCCCAAAGACCTGTCCGCCTCTGAAATCGATGTACGTTTGGGCGCGACCTGGCTGCCTCCTGATGTTGTAGAGCAATTCATGTTTGAGCTGCTTGAGCCTCCGTATTATATAAAGTCCAAAATTCACGTGAGCTTTTCAAGCTATACCGCGATGTGGAATATTTCCGGCAAAAACGCCGACAGCACAAACATCAAAGCGGCAATGACTTACGGCACGAACCGTGTCAACGCCTATAAGATCATCGAAGAAACCTTGAATCTCAAGGACGTGCGCATCTTTGACACCAGATACGATGCAGACGGCAGGGAAACGCGCGTCCTCAACAAAAAAGAAACCGCCATCGCCCAGCAGAAGCAGGAGGCCATCAAGGAAGCGTTCCGGGATTGGGTATGGAAAGACCCCCAGCGCCGGGAACGGCTGACCCGAATCTACAACGACCGCTTCAACGCCATCCGGCCCCGCGAATACGACGGCAGCCACATCAAATTCACCGGCAGGAACCCGGAAATCAGCCTGCGCCAACATCAGGTGGACGCGGTGGCCCACATCCTTTACGGCGGCAACACCCTGCTGGCCCATTGCGTGGGGGCGGGCAAGACCTACGAGATGGCCGCCGCCGCGATGGAAGGCAAGCATTTGTGGCTTTGCAACAAGAGCCTGTTCGTCGTGCCCAACCACCTGACGGAGCAATGGGCCGGGGAATTCTTGCAGCTTTACCCATCGGCCAACATCCTTGTGGCTACCAAAAAGGACTTTGAGACCAAGAACCGCAAGAAATTCTGCGCCCGCATCGCCACCGGCGACTACGACGCGGTGATCATCGGACACAGCCAGTTTGAGAAAATCCCCATTTCCGCCGAGCGGCAAAAGCGCCAATTGCAGGAACAAATATGGGAGATTACCGACGGCATCCGGGAACTCAAGGCGGAGCGCGGCGAACGCTACGCCATCAAGCAGCTTGAAAGGACCAAGAAAAACCTGGAATTGAAGCTGAAAAAGCTCAACGACACCAGCCGCAAGGATGATGTGGTCACCTTCGAGGAATTAGGCGTTGACCGGCTGTTCGTGGACGAGGCGGATTTTTACAAAAATTTGTTCCTCTATACCAAAATGCGCAACGTGGCGGGCCTGGCCCAAACCGAGGCCCAGAAATCCAGCGACCTGTTTGCCAAATGCCGCTACCTCGACGAACTGACGGAAGGCCGCGGCGTTGTTTTTGCCACGGGCACGCCCATTTCCAATTCCATGACCGAGATGTACACCATGCAGCGGTATCTGCAATACGAAGCCCTGCGCCAACAAGGCCTCCAGCATTTTGACTGCTGGGCCTCCACCTTCGGGGAAACCGTGACCGCCATCGAGCTTGCGCCGGAGGGCACGGGCTACCGGGCCAAAACACGCTTTGCCCGGTTCTATAACCTGCCTGAACTCATGAGCATGTTCAAAGAGGTGGCGGACATCAAAACGGCGGATATGCTGGACCTCCCCGTGCCCAAAGCCAATTACCACAACGTTGCCGTCAAGCCCAGCGAGTTTCAGCAGGACATGGTGGCCGAGCTTGCCGAGCGCGCCGAAAAGGTGCGCAACCGGATGGTGGAACCACACGAAGACAACATGCTGAAAATCACCAACGACGGCCGCAAGCTGGCCCTTGACCAACGCCTGGCCAATCCCATGCTGCCCGACCACGAAGAAAGCAAGGTGAACGCCTGCGTGGATAATATTTTCCGCTTCTGGCAGGATCACCGCGATAAAAAGCTGACGCAGCTTGTGTTCTGCGACCTCTCCACCCCCAAGAACGACGGGAATTTCAACGTCTACGACGATGTGCGCCGAAAGCTCATGGCGCGCGGCGTTTCCGCCGACGAGATCGCCTTCATCCACGACGCCAACACGGAAACCCGGAAAAAGGAGCTGTTTGCCAAGGTGCGCGCGGGACAGGTGCGCGTCCTTGTTGGAAGCACCTTTAAGATGGGCGCGGGCACCAATGTCCAGGACCGCCTGATCGCGCTGCACGACCTGGACTGTCCCTGGCGGCCCCGCGACTTGGAGCAACGCAGCGGCAGGATTGTCCGCCAGGGCAACAAGAACGACGAGGTGCACATCTTTCGCTATGTGACGGAAAATACCTTTGACGCTTATTTATATCAAATCCTTGAAAACAAGCAACGTTTTATCTCACAGATCATGACCAGCAAATCCCCCGTAAGAAGCGCCGAGGACATTGACGAAACGGCCCTTTCTTACGCGGAAGTCAAGGCGCTGGCGACGGGCAACCCGCTCATCAAGGAGAAGATGGATTTAGACATCCAGGTTTCCAAGCTGAAGCTATTGAAAGCGAACCACCTCAGCCAGCGTTACGCTTTGGAGGACAGATTGCTCAAACAATTCCCCCGGCAGATCAAATCCATTGAGGAACGCATTGCAGGCTATGAGAAGGACATTGCCCAGTATGAAAAGTATAGCGCAAAGGAACCCGTCGGGGAGAAAGCCGAAGAAAGCAAATTCGCGGGCATGACGGTCAAAGACATTTCCTACTCCGAAAAGGCCAAGGCGGGGGCGGCCATCCTGGAAGCCTGCAAGCTGATGACCTCGCCGGAGCCGCAGGAAATGGGCAGCTACCTGGGCTTTCCGATGCTGTTTTCTTTCGACAGCTTCAGCAAGCAGTATCAAATCACCCTGCGGGGCGCTCTCAGCCATACGGTGGCATTGGGCACGGACATTCACGGCAACATTACAAGGCTGAATAACGTCCTTGCCGAAATGCCGAAGAAACTGGAGTATTGCCGGGAACAGCTAAAAAACCTCCTCCAGCAGATGGAAACGGCCAAGAAAGAAATCGACATCCCCTTTGAAAAGGAGCAGGAGCTGCAAAGCAAATCCGCGCGGCTGCATAAACTGAACATCCTGCTGAATATGGACAAGGCGGAAAACGAAATCATGGACGACGAACCGGACGAGGGCATGGATATTCCCGAAAAAAAGGCCGTTGGCTATGAACGGTAAGGGATGAATAGGCTTAGCAGTTTTGACTTTCCATTTTCCCAGGCTTACAGCAAAACAAAAAACCAGGAAGGAGGCGCGTGATGAACGAGCCTTTTATATTCCAGACCCTGCCGGAGCGGATTGCGGCGCTGTTCCTCGAAATTGACAGCGACACCGCCATTGACTTGCTGCACAACAATGACGAGTATGGCCAACTCCATCAAAGGAAAGGGGAACTCACGGAGCGGCACCCTTTCATTTCGGCTGTCCTGGAGGGCGAGGGGCCGATTGCTCTGAGCGCGGAAGAACATAAAATCCTTACGGACTACCTGGATACAGCAACCCGAATGGAGGACATGGAGCGTATGCAGCTTTATTTTCGCGGGCATACGGACGGCTTTTCCTATCTCAAAAAAATCGGCGCAATATAGCCGCAGTGCAAAAATTTCGTGAAAAGCATCGGAAGACAAAATCCGGTGCTTTTTCACGTTTGGAGGTGATCGCTATGCCCTATGTGGCCCCGGAACAGATTAAGCGAGCCAAACAGATGGATCTGCTGACTTATTTGCAGCATTACGAGCCGCAGGAGCTGGTGCACTTTTCCGGCAACGTCTATACCACCCGCACCCATGACAGCCTGAAAATATCCAACGGGAAGTGGTGCTGGTGGTCCCGCGGCATCGGCGGGCGCTCCGCCCTGGATTATCTCATCAAGGTGCGGGGCATGACGCTTCCCGAGGCGGTCATGCGGATAGACGGACAGGCAGTTGTTATGCCGTCTGCCCCGTCAAAGGCGCGGGAAACCGCCGGGCCGAGAAAGATGCTGTTGCCGGAGAAAAATAAGAGTAATGATCGCGTGGTTGCCTATCTTAGAGGGCGCGGCATACACGGCACTTTAATTGATTACTGCCTGCAAACCGGAAGGCTGTATGAAAGCCGCTACCGCCACAATGCGGTCTTCGTCGGCTTCGATCCGCAGGGCGTTCCCCGCTACGGCGCGCTCCGGGGCACGTCCGGCAGCCGGTTTATGGGAGACGCAAGCGGCAGCGACAAGCACTTCTCCTTCTCCATTCCGGCAAGGGAAAAATCCACCAAGCTGCACCTGTTTGAAAGCGCCATCGACCTTTTGTCCTACGGCACATTGGAGCTGCTTTCCGGCAGGGACTGGCGGCGGGAAAACTGCCTGTCCCTGGCGGGTATTTACAAGCCGAAAAAGAACATGGAGGAAACCACCCCCCCCGCCGCTTTGACGCAGTACCTTAAGGATTACCCGCAAATAACCGAAATTACCCTGCATCTGGACAACGACGCACCGGGAAGGCTGGCGGCGGAGACCATCAAGGCCCTCCTTCCCTCCACCTACACCATTTCCGACGAGCCGCCCCAGCGCGGGAAGGATTACAATGACTATTTAAGGATTGTATTAAGGATACGGCAGCCAAATAGTATGGAAAAATGATTACTTTAGCTGTTTTACAAAAAATCAAATTCCTTGATTTGTGTTATCGTATATGATAACATGATGGTGAGTTGGAGCATATACTAAGATTAGAGGTGTATCATGGATTGGCAGGTGGAATACTATAAAAAGGAAAACGGAGATATTCCCGTACTGGATTTTCTGCTATCGTTGGAAGCAAAAATGCGGGCGAAAGCCTTTAGCGAAATAGAACTGCTGGAAAAGCATGGGCCTGAATTAAGGGAACCATACGTCAAGCCTATAAAAGGCAAAGGACTTTTTGAATTGAGAATCAAGTTTGCCTCGGATATCAGCAGGATTTTCTATTTCACATACCGTCAGAAAACTTTTGTGCTGCTTCATGGTTTCACCAAAAAATCTCAAAAAACTCCGCAAAGAGAGATTGAACGGGCACTGCGTTATAAAGAAGATTATGAAAGAAGGTGTGACAATGAGTAAGGCAGGAGCAAAGTTTTCCGAAGTGAAAGAGCTTTTGATGAAGGACGAAGAATTCAAAGCGGAATACGAAAAGCTGAAACCGCGCTATGATGTGATTTCGCAAATCATTGAAGCACGCACCAGCCAAAATATTACCCAGGAAGAATTGGCGCTTCGGGTTGGGACCCAGAAATCCAATATCAGCCGCCTGGAAAGCGGGACGTACAATCCATCCCTGGACTTTCTGGCCAAGGTTGCCCGCTCCCTCGGCAAAGAGGTGCAGGTTACTCTGAAATAACTATTGTGAGAAGCTATAAAGAAGTGCGTGATAGTACGGACGGCAATAAAAAAGGCACTGAGAGATCAGCGCCTTTTTTACGTGCTGAAACGAATAAATGCGCTTTGCCGCTGCTTTATTCATTGATTCGAGCAAAGAAGTATAATATGATTAGATTGTCAATATAAGGAATATAACAGATTAAAACCCTATGTGAGTATTTTGCGCAATTACAATGGATTTGCGGCTTTCCGTAAGTTAACCGGAAAGCCGATATATCTTACCAAAATGGCGAGGGGTATCTTGGGGTTATGGATATAGAGGCGTTTACCCGCCGTGAAAAAATGTTGATGCTGCGGGAAGAACTGCTGGCCGTAGAGGAAGACCGTCTGGCCGGACGCGCGGGAACCACGCTAGATGAACTGGACAGCTATCTGGAAAGCATCATTGACGAGGTGGAGCATGGAAAAGAAGCCTCAGTATAAGGTGCTTATTCCCAACCGCGCCCGTTAGATGCTGGCGGGTCATGTCCGTTTTCTTGCGCAGAAAAGCTCCTCCGACGCCTGCAAAATCAAAAATGACCTGATGGATGTCATCCGTTCCCTGCATCAAATGCCGAAACGTTCCCAGTTTATGGAAGACAAATTTATTTCGCCAACCAAATACCACAAGATGTTCGTTGAGAAATGGTATCTTATACTATTCCGAGTCAAGGATCAGACGGTATACGTTGACTACTATTTGTATGATTTTATTAGATTATATTTTGATATAATTATCTGACTTTAAAAGACAATATTTAAGGAGGGAAATAGATGCTAAGCGGAAAGTTTGTTAACTGCTATGGACTAAAAGATTTTGATATGCAGGAGATAAAATTAACAACCTGTAACAAGGCAGCAATATATGCACCTAACGGCGCTATGAAGACGTCCTTATCAAAAGTATTTGAAGATATTTCAAAGGGGCAACCAACAAGCGACCGAATTTTTAGGGATTTGTCAACCTCATATGTGGTAAACTACTATGCTACAATATTTAAAAGCGATGCCTTGGAGGCTACCGACCGTGTGTATGTTGTAAATTCCTTTGCTGAAAAGTTTGAACTCCCCAAGGAAACTATGAGTACGTTATTAGCAGATGAAACAACTCGCAATGCGTATGATATTCTTATATCTGAATTTTCTAGGGAAATCAAAGCATTCGAGGCCAACATAGCAGCTTTGTCTGGCCTAACAAAACCGAAGGTCAAAGGACAACTGATCGCCGATTTAGCATTACCTTCCATAGCTGATTGGACAGATATTTTTGAAAAGCTAGTATTGTTAATGGCAGATTATAAATCCCTTGCTTTTTTGGATGGAATTAAGCATACAGATCTCTTTAATGCAAAAACAAAAGCTATTTATAGTAATCCTATTTTTCTTGCATCTGTGGAGCAATACATTGATAAACTAAATGAACTTATAAGCGATAATGCAATTCTTTCTGCTGGTTTTAATGACCATAACGCCGAGGAATTGAGTAAGGCATTAGAAAAACATAACCTGTTTAATGCTCATCATTCCATTCTTTTGAAAGACGGGACAACCACTGTGAAGGATATTGTAGAATGGAAACGCCAAGTCAACGCGCAGTTGGAGGAAATCTATAGTAAACCGGAATTGAGTAGAACTTTTAACGATTTAAAAAAACTTCTTACAAATAATGCTGAAGGTAATAAGCTAAGAGATATCATTGTTGCTAATAGGGGTATCATTCCTTATCTTGCTGATCCTAATTCGTTGTGCATTCAATTATGGCTGCACTACATGAATTCTTTGGATAAAGAATTCAATGTTTATGCAGATAAGATTACTGCCTTTACCGAACAAATCAAAAAGTTATACGAGCAAGCGTCCGCTCAAGCTGCTCGCTGGAGAGAAGTTGTAGATGAATTCAACAGAAGGTTTAAGGTACCGTTCGAGGTAAAAATTGCCAATAAAGCGAATTATTTGCTAAAGGACGAAGCACCAAGTCTGTATTTTACTTATACGAGAGGCAAGGATACTACAGATGAGAAAAGTGCTGACTTCGGCAAAGACGAGCTTATGCCGGTACTTAGTATGGGCGAACGTCGAGCAATGTATCTTATCTATATTTTGTTTGACTTAGAACGCATAAAAAAGCTTGCTGTTGCCGGTGCCGGTAAGTATCTAATTATCACTGATGATATTGCGGACTCTTTCGATTATAAAAATAAATATGCCATTATTGAGTATTTAAACGATTTGTCACTTAGTCCAAATATTGATCTGGTGGTGTTAACGCATAATTTTGACTTTTATCGGACGATTATGACTAGAATCGGCATTACAAGAGAGAACTGCTACATTGTTCAAAAGAACAACGATGATACATTGACTATGAGCCAATTTAAATATCGCAATGACTTCTTCAACAAGGTCATTATTGACTCGATTAAGGACGGACAGATTAATTCGGATAACGAAAAGAAATATTTGATTTCGAGCATCCCATTCTACAGGAATCTATACGAATATATGCTACGGGAAGATGATTATCTGAAACTTACCTGTTTTTTACACGTTAAAACTAATCCTTTTAATACTAAGACTTTAAAATTGTCTGATTTATGGGGAATTATTGCTCCTGATTTTGGTTTGAATGCACTGAATATTGATCGAGATGAGTTGTACATTGATGCGCTGAAACGCAATGCGGATGCTGTATCCGCTTACCACGGAGAAGAGGTTTTCTTGGAAAACAAAATACTGATTGCCATAGCTATTCGGTTGATAACCGAGCTATTTTTGGAGTCTGTGCTTCTTGCAAATGGATACGCCCATTTTGAGAGTACCGGTGTTCAGACACGAGAGTGGAGCAATCTTGCTCAGCCATATTTGTCACCCAAACAACAGGAAATTATTGCCTCAGTTAATCTGATGACCCCGGAAAGTATTCATCTGAATAGCTTCATGTATGAGCCGATAATTGATATGTCCGACTGGATGCTTAAAGAACTCTACACAGAAGTGTTGGCATTGCATACACATGTGTAGCATTATCAATTGCAAACTTCCCATAATTTAATCAGTTTCAAATTGTTGTTAAAGGTACTGAAATCAGTGCCTTTTTCTTTTGCTTAAAAATCAAATAAAACAAGGAGGCTTTATCTTTATAAAAACTATCAGGTGTAAATCAAAGAAACCCTTTGCATGACCGTCGAGATCGAAGTAGAAAATGCCCAGCAAGCGGTGAGGAAGCAATAGTACGGGACGCATGCAACAACGAGGAATACATCTTCGACGCAAAGCATTTCGTCGGTATAGATTTTAGATGCGGGAAAGGGAAATGGATGCGTGCGGAGCAAAAATCACAAACGCTGCAGCCAGGAGCGATGGCCTCCTGTTCTTTTTTCGGCTGGTGATATAAGAACAATCGTAACCAACACCCAACACAATAAGGTGGACCCCATTGTCAAGACAGATATTTTAAAAATTTAAGATACATGGGGCCTCCTTTCTAAGATTTTATGGTGATGATGATTATTCTCGTCGTAGGGGCTGTGGGCAGTGTGGGCAACGCGAAGCGTTGTCCAAGGCTTGTGGCCAACCTGCAAGGTTGTCCACAAGGCGGCACTGCCCATCAGCCGGCTCTACGGATCTCCATTTCAACCGTCGAGGATGAAAAATATACTTCTGCCGGTGTCCGATAACCCAGTGATTGGTGCGGCCGCTCGTTGTTGTAATAGTCAAAGTATTGTTTGAGGCGCCGGCGTGCCTCCCGGGGACTGACATACTCGTTTAAATAGACTTCTTCATATTTGACTGTGCGCCAGAGGCGCTCGGTAAAGATGTTGTCTGTGGCCCGGCCCTTTCCATCCATGCTGATCTGGACGTTGGCGTCCAAAAGTAATCGGGTGTACTGGGGACTTGTAAATTGGCTACCCTGGTCACTATTCATAATCTTGGGTGTGGCTTTGAACAAGGCTCTTTGGACCGTCTCCAGGATGAAGCTTATTCCCAGGGTCTGATCCAGTTCCCAACTCAAGACGTAGCGGGAAAACCAGTCAACGATTGCTACCAGGTACATCCACCCGCGTTTTAGACGGATGTAGGTTATGTCTATACCCCAAACATGATTGGGATGGTCACTGGTGACATTACGTAGCAAGTAAGGGTATGCCCTGTGTTCGGTGTTGCGTTTGCTCAGGTTTGGACCGGGACAAATACCCGCGATCCCCATTTCTCTCATATACCGTTGTACCCTTTTACGGTTAATACAGATGTTCTCCCTGTTCAATAGGGCAGTAATACGCCGGGAGCCGTAAAAAGGGTATTTGGTGTATATTTCGTCGATGCGGTGTTTAATGGCAATTTCTTCTTCGGATGGAGGCGCCGGCTTGTAGTATATACCCGTCCGGTTTAAACTCAGCAATTTGGCTTGAGCGGACAGGGAAACCTCTTTGTTATCGCGCTCTACCAGCGCCAGGCGATCAGCCCTGGTCAGGGTCGATGCCAGATTTTTTTTTCAACCAGTTTAACTGCGTGGTTAACCGCCCGATCTCAGAGTATAGCTGGTTTATCTTCTTTTCCTGGGCTGCCTTGTCTGCCTCTGATGCCTTGCGATCGGAAAAGAGTTTTGGCAGGTTTATAATTGCTTCCTCTTTCCATCTCTTGAGCTGGGTGGGATGAATCCCGTATTCCGACGCTATCTCGGTCATTGATTTTTCTTCCTTCAAGAGCTCCAGTACTATCTGGGCCTTGAAGCTGGCGCTGTATTGTTTTCTCATGGTTTAATTGTATCTTAAATTTGCCCTTTCTGCTGTCCGATTTTCTGGGTCCATTATACAAGACTACTGTCTTGTGTTGCAGCAAGCACTGAATTTGGTCTCCCAAATTCGCTTGTTAGGGGCTTTCGCCCCTAATACCCCCCTCATGTTGCGCTCCCATCAATCAAGAAAAGAGGTGTTATAAATGAACGAAGTTCAACAAAAGTGGCGGGAGGAATTTTGCGCCCTCATCGAGTGCAAGGACACCCCTCTTGCGCGAAAGGAGTTGAAGCGATGAGAAAACGAGGTGTCCGTGTTCAAGTCTGGTTAAATAAAGAAGAAAATACACGGCTTCATACCAGCGCCAAAAAAGCGGGATTATCACAGGAAGGCTATCTCCGCTCCCTCATCAACGGCTATGTGCCCAAGGAGCTGCCCCCTCCCGACTATTTTTCCATGACGCGGGAGCTGCACGCCATCGGCAGCAACCTGAACCAGATTGCGGCCAAGGCCAACGCCACCGGGCATATTGACAAGACGGCGTTTCAATACGAAGCCAACCGGCTCAGAAAGGCGGTGCAGGATATTATGGAGGCGGTCACAGCACCGGAAAGGAGAACCGATGGATAAGGAAACACAACTAATAAACCGTATCAACCGAAACTTTATGGATTACAAGGCAAAGATGCTTAAACTGGACGGACAGAAAATTTTTGAAAAAGCGGAGGAAATCGCCGCCTATACCCAGGCCCACTGGTATTTGACAGTAGACCATCACTATGAACCGGAGGAACTGGATTACCTCCTGCTGTTTCAAAACCCCCTGGAGGTTGTGACCGACAAATACCAAAATGAAGTGCGGTGTGTGAACGACCTGCTTGAGCTTATTGTAAGGGCTTGCAATAAACAAGATGGCTTTGGAAATTACCCTTTGATGAAAAAGCACGGGGAGCCGGAGCGATGACCGATGGCAACCACGGCGATATGGGACGTGACCGACCGCCTTGACCGGGTAATCGACTACGCCGCCAATCCCGAAAAAACCGAAAACCCCGATTTTACAAGTCCCGACTTTCATGGCTTGCGCAAGGTGCTGGATTATACGCAGCAGGATGTCAAAACTGAAAAGCAGTTCTATGTAACAGGCATTAACTGCAACCCGGCCACCGCCTGCGAGCAGATGGGCCGCACAAAGCGGCAATATCAGAAGCAGGACGGCATCCTGGCCTTTCATGGCTACCAAGCCTTCGCGCCGGGAGAGGCCACCCCCGAAACCGCCCACGCCATCGGTGTGAAACTGGCAAAAGAGCTTTGGGGCGACCGCTTTGAGGTGGTGGTATCCACCCACCTGGACAAGCAGCATCTTCATAACCATTTCGTCCTGAATTCCGTGTCCTTTGTCGATGGGAAAAAATATTACGACAACAACGCCACCTACGCTCTCATGCGCAAGACCTCCGACCGGCTGTGCCGGGAATATGCCCTGTCCGTCATCGAAAACCCGCAGCGCGGCAAGTCCAAGCATTACGCCGAATGGAAGGCCGGGCAGGAAGGCAAACCCACCTGGCGGGGCCTCATCCGGGAGGACGTGGACCAAGCCGTTGCCGCCGCCATGACCTTCACCCAGTTTATCGCCGACCTGCGCAAACAGGGCTATGAGGTGAAAACCGGCGTGAAACACCTGGCGGTGCGTCCTCCAGGCAAGGAGCGGTTTGTCCGGCTGAAAACCCTGGGCGACGATTACGCCGAGGAAGCCATCAAACGGCGCATCCTGCAAAACCGCACACCCCATCGGCCACCCCCCTTGCCGGAGCCGAAGCGAAAACGCTGTGCCTTCAAAGGTTCTCTCAAGACAGCGAAAAAGCTCACCGGCCTGCAAGCGTTATATTTTCACTACCTCTATAAAATGGGCATCCTGTCCAAGCCCCGCGCGTCCCCCCGAAGGACGCATTTTTTATTGCGCGAGGACCTCCGGCATCTGGAGGAAATTACCGCCCAAACCAAGCTGCTCTGCAAAAACCATATTTCCAGCAGGGAGCAGCTTGTCGCCTACCGGTCAACCGTGGAGCAGGAAATGAGCGCCCTGTCTACCGCGCGCAAGTCTCTTTACAACCGCATCCGCCGGTGCGGGGACGAGGAGCAAGCGATAGCCTATAAGGAGCAAATTTCCTGGCTGACCAGGCAAATCAGCCAGCTTCGCAAGGAGGTGAAGCTCTGCACGGGCATCCTGTCCCGTTCCGGGGAAATGCAGGAAAAGCTGTCCCGGATCAAGCAGGAAGAAATCCAGCAGCGAAAGGAGGCAAAAGCTTATGAACAGCGAAGCCGCCGCCGCGGACCAAGCCGTCAACATGAGTCTTAAGGGGCTCGAGGTAATGGCCAAAATCTCCGGCGAGGGGGCCAAAAACCTGGCTGTCTATTTGTATGCCGTTCTTACAGGCCAAAAGAAAACCAGGGGAAAAATCCGGCTGGAAGGGCTATTGCGCAGCGGCAAGGAACTGAAAGTCTTTGCGGTCAGGAACGAGGACTTGCAGAAATTCACCCAGGAGGCCAAACGCTACGGCGTCCTCTATTGCGCCCTCCGTGACAAAAAGGACACGGACGGCATGTGCGACATCATGGTGCGGGCCGAGGACGCCTCCAAGATCAACCGCATCGTGGAACGCTTCCAGCTGGCCACCGTGGACACCGCCAGCATCAAGAGCGAAATCCAGAAATCCAGGGCCGCCAAACAAGAAGAAAAAGCACCCGCCGAAAAGGAAACGCCCGCCGAAAAAAGCGCGGACGATTTTCTGGACGAACTGATGGCCAAGCCCGAGCAGCCGGAGCCGGACCAGGAGCGGACCGACAACCCAAACCCCACGACGGACCCTACGGCGGCGAAGGCGGAGAAATCCCGTCCGTCCGAGCCTACTTACGAGCGCAGCGGGAAAGCCGCCGAGGGTACGAGTGAGCCGGAGCGAAAATCCGTCCGGCAGGAACTGAAGGAAATCCGGGAAGCCCACAGGGAGCAGGCGGAACCCAAGCGCGAACAATCCAAGGAGCAATCCAAATCCACCGGCCAGCCCGCCAAATCTGGTCAACCGAAAGCAAAATCCAAATCTAAAAAAACGAAAGAGAGGTAAAGTGAGATGAGCAATTTTGACGATCTTTTCCGGCAGGAACAAAGCCAAGCCGCGCCCATAAGCGACCAGCCTTTCGACAAGGAAGCCTGGGCGCAGAAAAAGCAGGAGCAGCGGGAAGCGGTGTACGCCTTGATCGATGAAACAGCGACAGCCGTGGCGCGGGACGGCGACACCTTCCAAAAGTATCTGGACGTGCAGAGCCGCTTTGACCGCTACAGCGTTTCCAACGCCCTGCTAATTTTGGCGCAAAAGCCGGAGGCCACCCGCATCGCGGACTTCGACACCTGGAAGGAGCAAGGCGCGTACATCCGCAAGAAGGAATCCGGCTTTTACATTATTGAGCCGGGCGAGGAATACCAGCGCGCGGACGGTTCCACCGGCATCAGCTACAACCCCAAAAAGATGTTCGACATTTCCCAAACCGGAAACAGCCGCAAACGGGAAACCCCCGTCCATCCTGACGAGCGTACCCGCATCAAGGCACTGCTGGCCTACGCTCCTGTGCCCGTCCATATCAGCGACGCGCTGCCAAGCGGCGTGAACGCCCTGTACCAGCCGGACACACGGGAAATCCAAATCCGGCGCGGCCTGGACGCCAATCATATTTTCCGGGCTCTCGCCCAGGAGCTGGCCCAGGCAGAAATGGACAAGGGCGACGGGAGCTACAACCGTTCCGAGCAGGGCTTCCGCGCCTATTGCGTGTCGTATATGCTCTGCAAGCAGTACGGCGTGGAAACGGACGGCTTTTATCACTTCGAGGGGGTCCCCCAAATGCTGGAGACTTTGGAGCCGCAGGAAATCCGCGCCGAGTTGTCCGTTATACGCGAGGCCGCCAACGAAATTTCCGGCCGCATGAACCGGATGCTCAACCAGCAGCGCCAGCAAAAGCGGCAGGAACCGGAACGTTAGGAGGGATCGCCCATGAAGGAAGAAGAAAGGGTGCTGACCCTAGACGATTACGAATACGGCGTGGTGGTGAACGCCCTCAATGCGCTGCGAAACGACCTGATTAAAGAGGAACGGCCCACCGACGCCGTGGACGAACTGCTTTTGAAAACCATCGACGCCCCGACCAAAAAGCAGAAGCGCAGAAACCACGATGAAGCGCGCTGAAACCGCCAGGAGCAATCTCATCCTCTGGGCGGTTTTTTTCATTCCGGTGGTGTGGGCGGCCTTGCTGGTCGCCCCCTCCCTTTCCGGCGGCCTGCCCGAAATCCTGGAAAACCTCACGGCAGCGATGAACGATCCGTTTCATATCCAATGGGTGGATAATTCGCCCAAGTGCGTTTTGCTCTTTGTCGCCGCCTACGGCATGGGCATCGGGATCTACCTGTCCACCAAGCGCAATTACCGGCCCAGGGAGGAACACGGCAGCGCCCGCTGGGGCGGCGCGGCGGCTGTCGATAAGAAATACCGGGACAAAGACCCGCAGAAAAACAAGATCCTGACCCAGAACGTCCGCATCGGGCTGGACGGCAGGAAGCACCGGCGCAACCTCAATGTCCTGGTGGTGGGCGGCTCCGGCAGCGGCAAGACCAGGTTTTACGCCAAGCCGAACGTGATGCAGGCCAACACCTCCTTTGTGATCCTCGACCCCAAGGGGGAGATTTTGCGGGATACCGGAAACCTGCTCCAAGCCAAGGGCTATGACATCAAGGTGCTGGACCTGATCAACATGCACCTCTCCCACTGCTACAACCCTTTTACCTATTTGCAGGACGACAAGGACGTGCTGAAGCTGGTCACCAACCTGATCCGCAACACCACCCCCAAGGGCAGCAACACCAACGACCCCTTTTGGGAACGCTCCGAAACCGCGCTCTTGGAGGCGCTTATCCTCTACCTGCTCTACGAAGCGCCGGAGGATGAGCGAAACTTCCCGATGGTCATGGAGCTGATCGCCGCCGCCGAGGTGCGGGAAGAGGACGAAACCTACCAAAGCCCCCTGGACGAGCTGTTTGAACGGCTGGCCATGAGGGAGCCGGAACATCTGGCGGTCAAGCAGTACAACATCTTCAAGCTGGCGGCGGGAAAGACGGCCAAAAGCATTCTCATCAGCCTGGGCGTCCGGCTGGAAAAATTCAACCTGTCCACCATCGCGGGCATCACCACGGTGGATGAAATGGAACTGCCCGCCATCGGGGAGAAAAAGACGGCCCTCTTTGCTGTCATCCCCGACAACGACAGCAGCTTTAATTTCATCGTCGGGATGCTCTACACCCAGCTTTTCCAGCAGCTTTACTACCTGGCCGACCATGTTTACGGCGGCAGGCTGCCACTGCACGTCCATTTCGTGCTGGACGAATTCGGGGTGCGCCCGTATGCAGCGTGAAAGCGCTGCGCGGGTCTTTCTGAAATCTGCCGGTGGCGCGGCAGTGGGCGTGTTATGGAATGCCCATCATCAACCGGCTTATCCGGGAGGGAAACCAAAACGGGGAGTGCAGCATGCCGGTAAAGGCGCAAGTCAGCTTAACCATTGAGCTGCGACTGAGCGTCGAGATGAAATGTTCTGTATGAGGATAAAGGTTAAACTACCTGAACGATAGCCAGAGGGGCTTTATCGTCAGCCACGGCGGAACAATGGTTATTTACGCCGTGTAGCAGGGTGCAGTGTAGAGTTGGCCGAACTGCATCTGCCACCATATCCCCTGCTTCCCAGCCGTCGTAGACGGAAAATGGCGAAAGTCGTATCCGACAACAGAACAAGCCATGTTCAGATTGACCTAAACGGGGATGACCTAAACCGAAACGCTTGAATCCAAGCTATGGAGAAACGCTCCTGAATATTCGGCATGGTCACGGAGCCCTCGTAGTAGTCCGGGGACGGGAAAGCCGTCCACATGGCGAAGGAGGGCAGTTTACTCTACAGTACAACAAAGGAAGGGTGCGTGAGGCACTATGAGAAGTCCCCAAATTGTATTGGAAAATCTACAAAAGCACAGCCTTGACAAACATTATCGATTTGAAAGGCTGTACCGGAATCTCTACAATCCCGATTTCTACCTGTTGGCCTACCAGAATATTTACGCCAACAAAGGAGCAATGACACCGGGAATCGACGGTCTGACATTGGACGGTTATGGTATGGAGCGCGTGAACAGGATTATCGAGTCCCTGAAAAATCACACCTACCAGCCGTCACCCGCCCGCAGGAGCTACATCCCGAAGAAAAATGGGAAATTGCGCCCGCTGGGTATCCTGTCAGCCGACGACAAACTGGTGCAGGAAGTCGTCAGAATGATGCTGGAAAGCATCTATGAGCCGACATTCTCCAACTTTTCTCATGGGTTCAGGCCAAAGAGGAGCTGTCACACCGCACTACTGCAAATACAACATAATTTCACGGCGGTGAAATGGTTTGTGGAGGGAGATATCAAAGCCTGCTTCGATACCATCGACCACCACATCCTTGTCAGCATCCTGCGCCGCAGAATCGCGGACGAATCCTTTATCGAACTGATCTGGAAATTCCTCAAAGCCGGATACATGGAAAACTGGCAATACAATGCCACTTTCAGCGGAACGCCGCAAGGCTCCGGCATCAGTCCAATTTTGGCAAACCTCTATCTCAATGAATTGGACGTGTTTATGGAAGAGTACAAGCAGAATTTCGACAAGGGCACGATCCGGACGCACAACAACGAATATGCCCGGCGGCACAGCACATATCAGAGGTACAAGGAAAAATGTGCAAAGAACTGGGCATCCATTAGTGGACAGGAAAAAATGGAGGCTTTGGCTGAACAAAAGCGGCTCCGCAAAGAATTTCAGAGCTTCCCGGCGCTCGACCCAATGGACATGAATTACCGTAGAATCCAGTACGTCCGCTATGCCGATGATTTTCTCATTGGCATTATTGGGGGTAAAGCCGACGCGCAAAAGGTTAAAGAGGACATATCCGAATTCCTTTCGAGCAGGTTGAAACTCTCCATGTCGGCGGAGAAAACCCTCATCACTCACGGACACGACAAGGCCCGCTTCTTGGGCTATGACATTACAGTGAATGATGATACATCCACCAGAAAAATTTCTAAAGGTCAGACCCGTATCTATATGAATCGGGTAAAACTGTACCTGCCGAAAGAAAAGTGGATTGGAAAGCTGCTGGATTACGGCATTCTAAAAATCATGTCGGATGAAAACGGGAAGGAAAAGTGGAAACCGCTCCAGCGTGACGACTACATGCATCTTGCGCCCCATGAAATCGTGGTGCAATACAATGCGCAAATCAGGGGTATGTACAATTACTACCGTCTTGCATCCAATGTGTCGGTGCTGAACAAGTTTTCCTACGTAATGGAATACAGCATGTATAAAACACTCGCGGGAAAACTGAACATCACGATGACACAGGCAAAGCTGAAATACCGCAAAAACGGCGTGTTTGCCGTTCCCTACAGGAACCTGTCAGGCGAAAAGTCCGTTACCTTCTACAATGGCGGTTTCTCCTGCGTGAAATATGCGCTGGGAAGCTACGTTGACCTAACACCGGATTATGCCCGGATGAACCAACCCAAAGAGCTGTTTTACCGCTACAAGGCGGGAAAATGTGAGCTTTGCGGCGCTGAAACAAACGAGGCATCGGTTCATCAGGTAAATTCGTTGAAAGACCTGGCCGGGGAAACACAGTGGGAAAAGGTAATGCTGAAGAAAAGACGCAAGACCCTGATTGTTTGTAGAGAATGCCGGATGAAAATCAATTCCAAGTAGATTATGAGTAAACGGAGAGCCGTATACATCGAGAGGTGTACGTACGGTTCGGGGGCGAGCATTCGGAGACCTGCCGCAGTAATGCGGCAAGGCGCTGAATGCTTAGCCTACAA
>Ga0209164_1001031_pt1 | contig 42964 bp, 36 predicted proteins | sample MTBNYHSulfiMetaG_FD_187458 | JGI IMG/M metagenome (GOLD analysis project Ga0209164, IMG submission 187458) | Enrichment culture microbial communities from rom New York Harbor, USA that are MTBE-degrading - MTBE-NYH (New York Harbor Sulfidogenic)... | ecosystem: Environmental > Aquatic > Marine >... | reverse complement strand
ACGTGCGGGCCTCAGGGTCGGATGAAAACGTCATCCTCACCCCCCCGATCCGGATGAGCCTGGAACAATGCATCGCCTATATCAATGAGGACGAGCTGGTGGAGGTCACCCCCCAGGCCATCCGCCTGCGCAAGTGATATTCCCGTTTAAATAAACATACGTGGGTATGCATTTTATTCCAGCAGATACATTAACACTACGTATCAACCGCAAAGGCATCGACCTCGTATTCATGCCTGGGAAAAGACCATGTCCCCCAAAACGCAGAGAATCATTTGTATGGTCGCCTGAGGAAAAGCGAAGCGGAGGCTTTAACCGCCACTCCGCCTCCGGAACTAAAAATTTGTCCTTCACAAAAAATGACTGCATTTCCTTTTTTGACCACCCAGCCTTCCCCCCGAAGTACCCTAGACCAGACTGCTTCAATAAACTTTACTGAAATTTCCAAGGTGATCAGGCGGTCTTCGGGGCCCACGAGAGTGTAACCGCTTTGTCCAATGAGATGGTCCAGGAAGGCGCAGAGGATACCTCCCTGCACGGTGCCGTTGGCATTGGCGAATTCGGGTCGTGGATTGAATTCGGCAGACACCCGACCAAGTTCCACGCTCAAATACTCGACACCCAGGGTCTGGCGAATAGGAGACGCCCTTAAGTTTATGCCATCGACCTTCCTATCCATATCAGTTGAATACGCCTTTCACTTTTGTCAGTCCTTACGCACTTCTCTGGTGATAACGACTTTTGAATCTCACCGGTACCCTCGTAAATCGATACCACACGCCCATCACATAGAAACGTTCAATAGGAAATTCCGAATATGAATACGACCACCATCCGTGACACCCTCCGAATTATCAAGCGACCACAAATTCTCCAATAAGATCCTTGTCCATGAGAAAACTTAAGAAAAGCTCAATAGTATGCTGTCCCAAATACCAACACTTCCGCCGATGTTCCTCTCCTAGATATGAAAGGCTACCAACTATATCCGGGCAGCTTGCGGCCCCAGCCTCCATGATAAATTGCTCGAACCAAAGGTTACTCAGCTTAATCAATTCATTTCTGTCATCCAGCCCTTCAAAATCAAAACCCTCTCCTACCTTCTTGCGCCAGAATAAGAGTCCAATCGCCATAGAGGTACCTGCAAGTAGTCCACAATTGCCACCGGTTACTTCTGATCTTTCTCCCCATCCACCACCCAATGCGGAAGAGAGATAAACCATTTCTGGATGGATATCTAAATCAAGAGCATCAGCTACAGCCAAAAAACTAGTTTCAGCGCAGTTAAGCATAATCGAAAATGATTTCCTAACACTTTTCTTCCCATCAAGCACCATTTGCTGGTGATCCTTCATTAACAAGATCCTCCTGAGATTTTAAGAAATAATCTTTTATATCCGTTCTCCCAACGTTGGCCTACAGCCGCAACCGAATAGGCAACAAGTTTTCGGGTTTTAGTATATGGGTTTTCTTAATCCCGCGCCGAACGGCCAACCGAAACACCAAAACCCCCACCTTATCCCTTATGTTTCAGATGGTTAACTTCCACGATAAACTTCCGATCTTCGATAATAAACCATCTTTGGTAACATGAAAAACGGACGACCGTGGTGTAATATTGAGCCTATCAACAAAAACACACCACAAAGGAGGTCGTCCGATGAGAAAGATAGCATATTTGGCTATGGATGCCCATGCAAACCATTGTGTTTTAGGAGACATGGATGTTGATGGGACCTTTCGAGGGACCCAAACGTTCTCCACATCTGAACTAAACATCATCAAGGCCCTTGAAAACATTAAAGCAAAAGAAAAATATCTGACTCTTGAAGAATGCAATCTGGCTTACTGGATTGCCCAGGTCGCAAGTCCCTATGTAACGAAAGTTATTCCCTGTGATCCAAAAGAAAATGCATTGATTTACAAAAGCTCCAATAAAGCAGACAAAGTGGACACCAAGAAGCTGTGTCGGCTGCTGAGACTTGGAGAGCTCAAGCAGGTTTATCATCCTGAAAAGGATGCCCGAGCCATCTTTAAGGCGGCTGCTCGGCACTATATCGATCTTCGAGATCAACAGATTGCTCTGAAACAGAAGATCAAGGCAATGTATCGCTACTGGGGCGTCATTGATGTGGCCGGTGAAGCTGTCTATTCAGTGAAAAAGCGTCATGATTACTTTAAACAGATCAAGCATCTTCAGATTAAGAACCAAATCAACCGCCTCTACACTCTTATGGACGAGACGGAATCCATGCAAGGCAATGCCCTGAAAGCGATGAAACAGATGGGCCGAAGGTATCCCGAGATCAAGGAGTTTAAAAAGATTCCCGGTATCGGCGATATCAACGCCCATATCTTTGATGCATTCATCCAAACCCCGGATCGTTTTGCCAATAGAAGCAGGCTTTGGCGCTATTGCAAATTAGGGGTCACTGATCGCAGCAGCGACGGTAAACCCCTGGGATACAGACGCCTGGACAGAAGCGGGATCTCTGAGATAAAAGCCTTAACCTATCAGGCCTGGATGAGTGTCTTAAAGGGAGACAACGAGGTCAGGCAATTTTACTCGGACTCCCTGAGACGTACGCTCAGCCGTGTACATGCCAGGCTCAACACCCAGCGAAAAATTATTGCCGTCATGTACGGCATATGGAAACGAGGAGAAGCCTATAGACCTCAACTCTTCCTGGATCCGCTAAAGAGTGGCGTTGTCTAAATGAGACATCACCTCTCACTGGGCTGAAGTGCGCAGCCACGGTCCGGCGGATCCGGGTTGCCGGGTGAGTCTCAAGCAATGAAGACGTAGCCGCCCCCGATACCTCGGAGAAACAGGCTCAGTCTTTGGATAGGCCCCCGGCCTTTATACCCAATGTGACCATAGTCGTTCTCTGAATAAGAGAAGAGACTCCTATATGTGTATGGAAAGAACAAGGCCCGCACTGTCATGTTGATCCGGTCACCCGACTGAGACGCAAGCTTAAAAGGCCCAGTGAAGGAGTGTTCTCTCGGTGACAGCAGTAGCCGACGGTCGTCCTGTGAGGTCAAAAAATTGCGATTTCACGGTAATGGAGAAGTTTTTCTTGACCTCACTTTTCATATGTACTCTTTGTGTAAAACTTACAGATCGATAAATACTCTAATCAGTGATAGATACCTTCACTTCACAGCAGTCATCCCCGGCTACTATGCACTTAACTTTGCTAAACGGTTTAAGATCTGCTTTAAAATTTATACCCTTAAGCGTCTCAGAAGCTATAAGCCAAAGCAGCCTCAAACAATAGTCGGGGAATTCCTGATACACTTCTGAAGGCATGCACTCCCTTTCAATTTTGACTGCTTTCTTCGCTCCGATCTCTTTCCATTCACCTTTTATACCTGATAAACTATCCTCAAAATCAAATATTTTTCCTAAACTACGTGCGTTGTTTGGATCGTCAACAAGTACCTTCATCAGTGGGACCCTGTAAACAGCGAATTCCTTGGCAGCCTCTTCTAAAACCTCCCATCCCTCTTCCCCAAACCTTTCAACAATCTTTTTGGTCATAAGCAAAGGGAGTTTTGCTGCATAACCCTGCAGAATTGCCTTCTTCGCTAACTTCACAGCTTTGTCTTTGTCTTCACTCATATTGTGCCCCCCCAGACAGAACCATATTTTTCACTTATTTTGCCAAGTTTTTTTGCCGTGTTATACCTGAATTTTGCACCAATTGACGCTAAAATTGAGGTACGCGCTCGTCAGCCCGATTATTACTGGTTTCCCTTTAGTTCAAGAAAAAAGTCGAGATCTACCATGCGGGTGAATGAACCTGCCCCCGCGATCCTCAAAACGCTTATAAAAAAGGGTTTAACCAGGCCTCCGGAAAGCCAGTAAAATACAGGCTCTCAGAGGGGCCATTTTTTGGTCTCTTCTAACCATCTGTTAATATTTCTAAAATATGGCGTGCAAAAAATTTCTTGCACGGAAATTGATCAGATTGGTGCAAAATTCAGGTTATAAATAATCACCATTTCCAGAATGGAATAATTTTATCAAGAATAGTATACCACGCCTTCATTCATTTCACTTACATTTCTCGACCAACACGATTTCCATCAGCAATAGCATCTATACCTAACCTAGGTTTAACAGCATCCCCAATTACATATACCTTAGGCGCTTTGTCTTTTACCTGATCGGTAAACGTATGGTTTACAGATTCTGAGCCTACCGCCAATATAATCATATCGTACGGTCCAATGGACTTTTCCCGTCCATCTTTATCCACCACAAACACTCCGTCTTTCGTAATTTCCTTTACCTCCGTAGATGCAAACATCTGAACACTACCCCGACTAAGCCTTTTCAATATGTATGGTTTACGTAATATACTTTCGTCTTTGCCAACTACTTTCAACATCTCGACTATGGTTGCATTTTTACCGCGCTCTACCAGAAAATCAGCGGTTTCAAGACCCACTAATCCTCCTCCGATTATTAAGTTGTTCTGCCCTGGATCAGCTTTCCCCAGCAAAACATCATGCGCAGTGAAAACATTGCTTTTATCCAACCCTGGAATTCGAGGAATAATTGGAACCGCACCTGTAGCAATAACAACTATATCGGGATCAACTTCCATTAGTAGTATAGCGTCAACAGATTTGTTCAACTCAATTTTTACACTCAGGTTTGTGAGCTGTCTGAGATAATAGCCAATTACCTCTCTGTACTCCTGCTTTCTTAGACAAACACCTGCCAAATTCCATTGCCCGCCTAATTCTCTGCTTTTCTCAAAAAGACACACATTATGCCCTCTCATCGAAGCGACTCTAGCAGCCTCTAATCCAGCTATTCCTCCACCAACTATTAAAACTTTCTTAGATTTCTTCGCGCGATTGATACTATACTCTCCTTCCTTCCCAACCGCCGGGTTTCGTGTGCATACTAAACTTGGAGATACGCCATCATCCAGTTTTCGGTCAATACAGTTACCACAACCGATACATCTTACAATGTCGTCCTGATCTCCGCAGTAGGCTTTCATTGGCCAATCAGGATCGCAGATCAAAGCTCTCCCGAGACTCACGATATCGGCCTTTTTATTACTTATTATTTCTTCCGCCTGCTCAGGACAGATAATCCTCTGCGCGACAATAATAGGCACGTCAACGACATCTTTAACTTGACCGACCAAATCAACAATACACCCCTTCCCAGCATCGATGGGAGGTATACAAAGGTGGAGATAGTGAAGCCCTAGGCCAGCGGTAAGATGAAGAGCATCCGCGCCGCTTCTTACCAACAGTTTAGCAATTTCCTTCGCATTTTCAACTGTCAATCCATCATCAACTAAATCAGAAACAACCATTCGAAAACTAACCGGAAAGTCACTCCCCACTCTTTCTTTTATTCTCTCCACGACTTCGATTGCAAATCGTGTTCTCCCCTTCAAGTCACAACCGTAATCGTCTGTTCTTTTATTAAAGATGGGAGTCATAAAATTGTGAAGTAAAAAGCCTTGGGAGCCTTGTACCTCTACCATGTCGACACCAGCATTTTTAGCCCTTGCTGCGGCCTCACCAAATTTATTGACAATCTGTTTAATTTCTGGTACGGTCAATTCAGTTGTAATCTCTCCGGCAACAGGAGAAAATATAGCAGATGGGCCCACCGGTTTCTGCCCAGTTATTCTAGCCCTGCACTCATTTCCCCCATGCGACAACTGGGCTGATACTAAAGCGCCTGCATCGTGTATACAATCAGCAAAGTCCCTCCATCCCGGAATAAATTTGTCATCATAAAGGGCGAGGTGAAAAGCTACAACCTGAGCATTAGCAACAGGAACAACATCACCGATTGTTATCAATCCTACTCCTCCCATAGCACGCCTAACAAAAAAGGCCTTTTCTTTGTCGGTAAAAAAGCCCTTTTCACTCGCCTGGTGCGTAACCATTGGAGCCATGATAATTCGGTTTTCTATCTGCAATGCTCCTATTTTTATCGGCGAGAATAATTTACGGAATTTCGTGCAATCGCATACGGATTTCCCCCGCATTTTTTGAATGTTATCCAATGGTTGGGCTCTCAATTTGGTTTTCCTTTCGTCTCTCCTTTTTCAAATTTCTTGAAAAATTTATCCTTTTCTTTCCAATCGGGGCCAAATCGCTTATTAAAGTAGTCACCCAATTTTTCAAACAATTTTTCCCAAATCGGTTTTCCTCCACCCAAAACCACATCTTCAAGAAAAGATTTAACTTGAGATATTTCTTCCTTTGGAAGGAAGAAAACGGCACCCTGCTTTATGGATTGTTTCAAGGAGGCCGGTGAAAGTGCATGAGCAGTAAGCATCACTGTAGGAACTCCCCTAGACACGGCCCTATCTAACAGATCAAATCCGTTAACTCCCATAATATCCAGAATGACAATGTCGTACGTATACCCCAAGAGCAACTGTAGAGCAGTATTATAATCGCCTGCTTTATGAACATTACAAATATCAAGTTCTTCCGACAATGTTTCCAAGACATCAGGTTCATCATCGACTACTAAAATCAGCTTATCCTTTAACGGACTATCTGATGACATGATTTCTTTTCCTCCTGCGAAAATGGTTAATTTACATACCCACTTGTCTCGCTGCTCACTATGCTGGCCTTTTATAGACGAAAACTTCAACAGTTATGAGGCTCTCAGGGTAAATTAATAAGCAAACAATATCAAAGTATCACTATCCAAAAAAGATATCCTGCATTTCTACAGTCAACCCGTCACTATTTAATAACCTTTGGCTTATTGCATTTATTTTCGGAAGCTCGTAGCCAAAGAAATAACGGAAGGTATACATTTTTCCGCGGTAAAAATTTACCTCAGCTTCAGAACGTTCACTTTCTAAGGCGCTCTGAATACATACGGCCTGAATTAGCCACTGCCAACCGATGGTAATAATTCCGAACAATTCGAGGTAAAGCGTCGCGTCTGCCAGGAAAAGTTCAAAATTTCCTTCGGCGGCAATTGTCAGCAGATGCGAGGTCACTTTTTCAAGTCTATGTAGAGCATCTTTCAGTTCCAGTGCGTACGGTTTTAGCGCAGGAATATTCTGGGCCGTGCTTATGACACCGCGAATTTCCTCTAAATATAAATCAAACGCCTTTCCATCTTTATAAGGTATATTTCGACCTAGGAGAGTAATACCGTGAATCCCGGTAGTACCTTCGTGTATAGGGTGAATTCGCATATCTCTATAGTGCTGCTCCAATGGAAATTCATCGCAGTATCCGTATCCTCCTAGGCACTGGAGGGCCTGGCTGACAGATATTATACCCATCTCTGAAGGATAAGACTTTGCCACCGGTGTTAGTAGGTCCAAGAGCAACCGAAATTTGTCTTTCTCTTCTCCTTTCAGAATAATTTCTAAATCTGCGTACTTAGCGCACTGAATAATGAGTGAAAGGGACCCCTCAATGATAGAGCGTTGAGAAAGTAGCATCCTCTTCACATCTGCATGTTCGATAATACATACCTGAGGCAGCGTCGGGTCTTTGGCACCAAGTCTTCTTCCCTGAGTGCGCTCTTTAGCGTACTCGAGCGCTGCATAGTATGCAGCAGAAGCTATTGCTGTTGCTCCAATACCAACATCTATTCTCGCCTCATTCATCATTTGAAACATATACGGTAAGCCTTTATTAGCTTTTCCTACCAAGTAACCATGACAATTATCATTCTCCCCAAAGCTCAACTGTGTAATGGGAGACCCTCTGTATCCTAATTTATGATAAACACCTGTTACAGTTACATCATTGGGCAGCATCTCTCCGTTTTCCCCAATCCTTTTTTTGGGTACTACAAACAACGAAATGCCTTTTACTCCCGGCTGAGCTCCTTTGATTCTAGCAAGCACCAAGTGAACGACATTTTCTACACCGTCGTGATCGCCTGCCGAAATAAATATCTTCTGCCCTCGCATTTTATAGTAGCCCTCACTAGTTAGCTCTGCAGAAGTTGTGATATCGGAAAGCGAAGATCCGGCCTGTGGTTCGGTCAGGGCCATTGTTCCTTGCCATTGACCGGCAAATATCTTGGGTACGAACATAGAGATCAATTCACTCGTTCCGAAAGACGTTATCAGGTGGGCCGCCCCATAACTAAGCGAGATGTAGACACTTGCAGAGTAATTGGCCGCACCGAAAATAAATTTCGGGATCAAACCAATCATAATGGGAAGCTGCAACCCTTCTAGTTCAGCTGATGCAGTAGCAGAGATCCAGCCGCCTTCTCCACACTCTTTCAAAAATGTCTTGATTACTGGATGCACCTTTACCACTCCATCAACAAATTCAGGAGGCTTTTGATCCATTTCCTCAAGACAAGGCTTAATGATATCTCTGCCAATCTTCATGGCAGTTTCAAAAATCATGTCGAAAGTTTCACGGTCATGTCCCTGGTAATATGGATGTTCCAGCAGCGACGTAACGTCAAATACTTCATAAAGCAAAAACTTAAGATTTCTTTCGCTAAGAAACTTCTCTGCCATTATTATCCTCCGATTTATTTAATGTCAATTCATGATCACCTCATTCACATCTACGGTAATGCGTCCTCATTATGTAAAGGACAAAACCGAGAACCTACATAATCCGGGCTTTGGTTCCTCATGTTTCCGTTTCTGCAAAACCAGAGTCTATGGGTACTCGGTGGAACCGCTGCCCTGGGCTCCTTTTGGAGATAAGTGCCTGCTCCGCTGAATGGCGCGGCGTCCTACCTCTATAAAACGCCAGCGGTATATTCCCGGAACTGTCAAACTTTGGGAGTCCCCCGACACAGCCGGGGGTTTACCCTGGATTAAATTAAGAGATATCCCTGAATTGCGCTGGTTTTTTTTGGAAAATGTCAACATAGCTTTGCAGGGCAACTGCAGTACCACGATTTATCTCCAGCATTTACAGATATGTGCCGATGAAACAACAAAATTACATCAGAAAGTTTGTTCTAATCGGTTTTCGTCTATAAACAACAGAGGCTGTTATGACAAATCATCTGTATTAACGAAACATTGACATTTGCTTTTTTCACCTCAATCCATAGCGTCTATCCGCGTTCTGAAGCTACTTTTTTAGGTGGTGAAACCAATGCGTGTCCTTCAATAACTAGATCATTCTTTTGGTTTTTACATACCGTTTTCAACAAAACACGATTTTCTGAAACATTTACCTCAAGCACTTCAACAGATGCCGTTATTGTATCATTAATATAAACAGGAGCAATGAAGTTTATTTCTTGCTTGAGATAAATCGTTCCTGGGCCGGGTAACTTGTTGGCGGCGACGGCAGATATTAACCCGGCAGATAGAAGCCCATGCGCAATACGTGACTTGAAAAATGTCTTTTCAGCGTAAAGCTGGTTCACATGCGCCGGGTTAAAATCGCCGGTAATCCCAGCATATAAGTAAATATCGGTTTCGGAAATTGTTTTTGAACATTCTGCTTTGTCACCCTGCCTTAGTTCATAGATTGTCTTTCCTATCATTGGCATGTCCCTTTAAGGGTTTTCGGTTAATCCTACTCTAATTCATCATGGAAAAACTAAGTCAGATTTCAATAATTCCCTCGGACAATGAAAACGCTCCCGACTATCAATTCATTTTTCCATAGCCAATTGCAATCACCAAGCAGACAAACCGCCATCAACTGGCAAAACTTGGCCGGTTATATAATCTGAAGCCTTTGAGGCCAAAAAAACCACCGCTCCTTTAATGTCATTCTCTTGCCCAAATCGCTTTATGGCTATACGCGCCATTATTTTATCACCTTTATTTTCTAAAACCCACTTAGTCATTTTAGTTCTAAACCAACCAGGCGCGATACAATTGACATTGATATTAAATTTTGCCCATTTCACGGCCAAATCTTGAGTGAAGAGAATCAGAGCGCCTTTCGAAGTACAATACGGAAGAGAATTCAGATATTCAGGGTCAGTGCCCCGAAGACCCGCGATTGATGATATATTAATGATTTTCCCTTCTTTCTTTTTAATCATTCCTCTGCCCACTTTTTGTGTAAATCGAAAAGTACCATTAATGTTCACATCAATGACCTTTTTCCAATGGTCAAATTCAATATCTTCGGGCGCCTCCCCCCACGTTGTTCCCGAATTATTTACCAAAATGTCAATTTTGTTAAATTTCTTGAGGGTTTCGCTTAGAACTCGATCAACATCTTCGTCCCGACTCAGATCACATTGATGAGCAAGAACGCTTACCCCCAACTTTTTTATCTCCTTTGCAGTCTCTTGGCACTTCTCCAACTTCCTTGAGCATATAACTATGCTAGAACCTGCCTCCGCTAAGCCCACTGCCAACATTCGGCCCAGACCGTCTCCTCCCCCTGTAACGATCGATACTTTGCCGCTTAAATCAAAATCATTAAGAATACTCATTTATTTCGCCTCCCTATGAACCATCCCAGATCCCCATCAAATTAGGGTTTTCGTTGGACCGGGCTCGTCCAAACGCTGGATAAGATTGTGGTTCGCTTCACTCACACGATCTATCCTTATTCGTTAGCTGGCATCTCTTTCTTAAAGTAATTCTCTTTCATTACCGGCTCGCAGTCTGGATGGAAACCAGCACATTATTGATTTCTGGCCTCGATGATAATTTCAGCCAAATCCATAATTTTCAATCTGTCTTCAATTTCTTCTGTCTTAACCGCATCTTCAAACATTTTTGCACAAACAGGACAGGCCACAGCAAGAATATCAGCCCCCGTGTCCAATGCCTCCCTAACTCGGATTCTGCTTGGGCTATCTTCTCCCATTCCCAAAATATCAGTGAAGAAATTCCCTCCCCCACCCCCACAGCAATAAGCATTTTCATAATTCCGCGTCATTTCAACAAACTGCAACCCGGGAATAGTCTGCAATATCTTTCGCGGTTCATCATAAACATGATTATGCCTACCCAGGTAACAAGGGTCGTGGTAAGTAATCTTAGCATTAAGTTCATTAAAAGAGAGTCTTTTATCCCGAATAAGGTGAGCCACAAGTTGGCTGTAATGCAAAACCAAATAATTTCCCCCTAACTTCGGATACTCTTTTCTTAAAACATTAAATGCATGGGGGTCTAGTGTGATGATTTTTTTGATCCCCAACCTGTCAAACTGCGTGATGTTTTTTTCGGCTAAAAACTGAAATAGGCCCTTCTCACCAAGGGCCTTTACCTCGTTTCCGTCGCAGGTTTCTTCGCTTCCCAGAATTCCAATTGAAACATCCGCTTCTTTCAGCACCTTTGCCACAGCTCGAGCCATTCTCTTTCCACGTTCATCAAAGGAGCCAACATCTCCCACATAAAAAAGGTACTCTTGCCCTGAATACATTTCGATACCCGTGTTCTGGACCCAATCTGCGCGCGTATGCTGCGGCTCTTTATAAGGGTTAACATTTACATTAATGGCCTTAAAATAATCTCTTACTCCTGGCGGAATTAGTCCTTCATCTACCAATTCTGCCTTGGCAGCTTCAAAGACACTTAACAAATCATCTTTAAATGGCATCACACAGTGCTCCATGCAATTTCCGCAGGTGGCACATGAAAAAAGAATCTCTCCGTATCTTTTACTAGTGTTGATTTCTTTGTTGAGCCTCGCCCTTATAAGCCACATCCTGCCTCCAGGAGAATACGTCTCAAAACCAAATTTTCGGTAGGACGGACAGTTTATATCTTGATAACCTTCAGGGAATTTGCAGTAGCCACATCTAAAACACCGGTGAATAATATCTTCATGCTCCATTTAACTTATCTCCCAGTTACCAGGGTTCATAATATCATTTGGATCAAGAGTTTTTCTTATTTTCTGTAGAAGATGAACCGTGTTGGGATCCATCATCTTCATCATCATGCTCTGACCTTCAATATCCGGTTTCCAAATTACGCCCCCGTTTCTCAATCCTGACGCATTGCTTTCAAAAAGCGCCTTTCTTGCCTTTTCCATATCCTCAGGATTGGCTCTATTAAAAGGCCAAGCATAAGAAAACATTATCGAATGGCCTCGCCCGATAACTCGGCACATTATAGACCATTTGGGTCTATACTTCGCAGCAATTTCTACAGCATCTCGATATAATTGTGGAAAATCTTCAATAGCGATGATCACGCCGATATATTCAAACCCTCCGCCTTTCTCCACATCAGCAAAGCGCGAAAGCTCGCGTATCGGGGATTCCATCATGCCTGGCTTCATCATGGGTAGAACGAACATGAACCCGCCTTTTTTATTATGGATGTATTTATGGAGGGATCGTCTTATGAGACCCCTTTTGAATGACATCTCTTCTTCGGAATTTCCTGTGATATATATCGCTGTTTGTTGAAACCCTTCCGCCCAGTCTGGCTTAGGCTGAGCAAAAATGTTTATATCTTCCGCCATTTTAGTTTCTGTAATGTTGTAAACAATGTCCGGGATAAAATCCGGATTCTCGGTAACAAAAATCAAAACATCCTTCTTGCGTGGTTTAGGGTAAAGCCGAATAGACAATTTCGTTATTATGCCCGTAGTTCCAAGCCACCCAAGAAATAGACCTGCCAAATCAGGTAATGGTCCCCTTGCAAACCATTTAGGCACGACCGAACACGAACCGGTATAGCAAATTTCCCCGGTTGGAAGGACTACCTCAAGGCCCTGAACCATTTCAGTATGAAAGCCTGTTTCCTGAGATAGATGCCCTGAACCAAAGAGTGCCATATTTCCACCGATTGTGTTCATCGGAGGCGCATCAGGAATGGAGTGCATCAACCGTGGATAATTTTTGTTCAAGTAAGACTGCAAAACCCCATGAGAAACGCCTGCTTCGATTAGAACATACCGGCTTGTCTCGTTGACTTCCAGAATACGGTTCATTCTTTTCATATCAAGCACAATCCCGTTCCTGAGAGGGATACATAAACCAGCCAAGCTAAGAGACGCACCCATAGGGACGATAGGGATCTTTTCTCGATTCGCCAAAAGAACAATTTCCTGTACTTCTTGGGTTGTCCCCGGCATAACAACAAAATCCGGATTGTGTGGTTCGGAAATTCCAGGATCACGCGAATAGAAAAAAACTTCTTCGGGCTGGTTGGATACATATTTAGGCCCAACTATTTCAATCAAGGCTTCGTAGCTCTTTTCCATCATACTATCTCCCTGTTTTCCTCATTATCGCCCCACGCTAAATTGCATAGATCTAACATCATGATAGGTTTTATATTTCTTTCCTTAATCAACTCGCTTAATGTGTACCCACAAAATGGGCAATTGAAAATGCACCACTCAGCGCCCGATGCCACCATATCATCAATATTCTTCTTCTGTAATTCATGGGCCAAATCGTCACGCCCCTGCATTCTCAAAATACTGCCGCAGCAAAGCGCCTGTTCACGATCAAACTCTCTTTTCACCCTCTCTACACCGATCAATTCAAAAATATTGTCCACCCAATGCTCTTGTTCAGGACACAACCGATTGGAACAGGGTCTTTGATAAGCAACCTTAGCATTTATTCGTTTAATATGATGAGCTTTTTTCTTTAATTGTTTAAACAGATATTCATAGAAATATATCACTTTAAAAGGTACATCAATACCATATGCAGGAGCCCAAGAAGAGAACGCACCGAAGCATTCATCATGATAACAGATTAGTTGCTTGCTCTCACTTTCGGATAGCTTATCATCCCAAATGTGTTCTATCACTTTGGGCAACCTATCCTTTATGACTGAGCTTTTTCCAAAATGAAGGTACATTAAGTTGCAGAAATAATCCCTACCCATAAAACTTGTTGGATTATTAAGAAATTTGCCTTTTATCGGTTTCTTAGCCTCGGGAAAAACGCACAGGGATATAACGGGGTCCTTTAAATCTTCCCTTTCCCGCTTTCCTACGAGAGATACAGATTTTATCTGTTGATTTGTAATTGGCTGAGGGGCTGGATAAATGTTTTTTTCTTCCTGCAGATCAACTATTTGATAAAATGGATGATTTCCATATGGACAATATTCTTCACACGCATAGCAGGTCACACAATTAGATAAAACAATCGAATCTTCCCCATTTATCAATCTCCACTTTTCCGTTTTTGCAGCATCCAAATCTAAATCCAAGTATCGGCATTTTACAAGGCAGTCGTATGTTTCACATGATGCGCAAATACTTTTATCAAACTTCAGAGTATACATTTTTGTCCCCCTGCATTCAGGATCACAGTCCCGACTGTTCTTTTAGTTTCTTTTCCCAAAAATCTCGTTCCTTCACTCTCCAGTCTGGTCCCCCAAATCTCTTATCATAGAATCCACCCAATCTTTCAATGGCTTTAACCCATATATTTTTTTTCTTTTCTTTTGCTTCCAAAATATCCGCAATAAAAGTTTGAATATTTGCTATTTCATCTTTAGGTACATAATATGAAGCACCATTTTGAGCAGATTTCAAAAGATTTTCTTCAGAAAGAGCATGCGCCGTGAACATTAAGCAGGGAATCTTTTTGCTGTTTGCAATGTCCAACAGGTCGAATCCTTTAACGCCCATTATATCAAGAATTGCGACATCATATTCACCTGCTTCCAGTAGCTTTTTAGCTTCATCGAAGGATGACGCAGTGTCAATCTTGCAAAAATCAAGCTGTTCTAGGAGTTGGTCGAGCACATCTTGCTCATCATCTACGATAAGCAGTTTTTTTCCTTTTAATTTTTTTATTTGACTCACTTTGTCCTCCATAGAATGTTTCCACAATGGGTTTACATGGTGTAAATCTCATTTTTAGGAAAACGATTTTACCAAAACCGCTTCACTCTCACGCCCACTCTTGAAATGGTTGATGCGTGCTGACTTATCTTCATAACCTAATGCTACGCCCATCACCACATTTTTAGTGTTAGCGATCTCCAGCGCTGCTCGCACAACATTAGGATATAGAACCAAGTGGGTCAAAATACAACTTCCCAATCCTTTTAGCACCGCAGCAAGGCAGAGACTTTGAATAAATAGACCCACATCTATCAACGCATAATTACTTAATTTCTTGTCTAAACAGATGTAAACGAAAACAGGCGCGCCGAATCCCTGAAACATTTTTAAATAATGCGATCTTCGACTATCCTCGTCACTCCGCGTTATCCCGATGTGCTCAAATAGAGCCTTTCCCAACTTTTTATATCTCTTTAAACAAGGCGTCGGCCAGGAAGTGGGTAACGGTAAATCAGGACTTGGTTGATCGCCTCTCATATATTTCTTTGTGACCTCTTCCTTTATTTTGACGAGCTTCTCCCCAAAAACAATATACACTTCCCAAGGTTGAGTGTTCCCCCAAGAAGGAGATGCTAGCGCTAAGTTAATCACTTCCTTTAAAACCTTAGAAGATACAGGGCTACCTGTAAATGCCCTAACACTCTTCCTATATTTTATAGCTGTTTGTAAGTCCATATTGGCGCCCTTTACAAAGAATAACTTGAACACAAACTATCAACTTCGATTGCGATTACAAAGTTTCCAAACTGCACCAAGGCCAGGCACCACACAGATCGTCAACTCCTGCACAAGGAAGGTCTCTTTTCTAACGAGGCACCAATGCTCTATCCGCCTTATTAACCAAGGCCTCACAGATAGCCAACCAATCAGCCTAACTATCCGCCAGAACCACCAATAACTTCCCATTTACTGATCGTTGAAAACTTTATTTTCCTTTTCACAATAAACTGTCCTTTCAATGCTTAGAGACTCATGCCGATAAGCTGTTGTACCATTTCATTTGGACCAAGATATATCTGTACAATCTTGGCGTCTCTCATATATTTTTCGACGGGATACTCTTTTGAATATCCATATGATCCCATAACCTGTACACAATCAGATGTAATTTCCATCGCCGCATTCGTAGCAAAAACCTTCGCCATATCTGAGTATCTGGCTCTGTTTGGGGATTTATTCTTCAGAGACCATGAAGCTCTATAAACGAGTAATCGTCCGGCATCAATTTTTGTAGCCATATCTGAAAACTTTGCAGAAATGAGGCTATGCTCTATAAGTGGCTTCCCTCCAACAACGCGTTCCTTACAGTATTTCAACGCATATTCGAATGCACCTCGCGCAATCCCGACAGAGATCATCCCCGCACCAAGTCTATTATAAGCAACAGTTTTCTGGAGAATTCTATGCCCATCACCTATTTTTCCCAGTAAGTTACTCTTTGGAACTCTTACATCTTCAAAGATAACCTCACGATTCTGATCTTCATGCATTCCCATCTTGCGCTCAATCTTGCCAAAGGATAGCCCTGGAGTATTCTTTTCCACTACGATTACCGCGGATCCCTTATCTTCCAATTTTGGGTCCGTTGTTGCAACCACTACATAATGCGATGCAATTCCCGCATTACTCGGCCATATTTTCACGCCATTGATTATATAATGGTCTCTATCTTCTTTAATGATGGTCTTTACGGTCTTTAAGTGCATCCTGCTATCTTCAATATCCGCTCCTGAAGCAGGCTCTGTCATACATATACATCCGAGATTAGCTTCTTCTCTTGACGCCATGGGAGTTAAAAACCGTTCCCTCTGCTCCTCATTTGCGGCAATAATTATCGGAGTTTGGGCAAACCAGGTATCGCTAATAACACAAGCCACTCCGCCATTTATCGCTGCCAATTCTTCGATCACGGCCATTATTGTCATGCCATCAGCACCAGTACCACCAAATTTTGGTGGTATACTTAACCCCATAAAGCCTATTTGAGCTGCCTTTTTAAGTATCATGCCCATATATTTATGTGTATTCCAGTCATCCTCAAATTTATCATTAAAAGGTTTAACCTCGTTTTCAGCAAATTTTCTCGCCAATTCTTTAAACTGTAATCTTTCTTCTGATAATCCGAAATTATACATAACACCTACCTCCCTATTCATCTCTCCATAATATCACTTCTTACGGATTCAAGTTCTTCAGCCGATACGTCGAATAAAAGCCCACTTTCCTGTAATGGCTCTTCTCTGAAAAATACTGGTAATTCATCACTTGCGGGTCCCAATCCGGCCATTTCATCAAATTCGTATTCGATCCGCAATATGTTTCTGCCCATACCTACTAAATCATCCATCGTCACTATCTTTCCATAAACTCCCCTTACAGCCTTGATTATGAACTCCATGGTCTTAGGCGAAGCTGATGTATATAAGCATAACCCGAAATTATCCAAAATTGCACAGTTAACCTGCATATTTTTTGAGAAATTTACTTGTCCAATAGCCATATTTGCATCAAGTTTGCCCATCCCTGGAAAAATCGGACCTGCCGTATGATCAGCGCCCATAGGTGACGTTGCAAATGTTGCACCCATACCTTTCAATGCCCTTGGATCATATGATGGGAGAGCTTGTCCCTTGACTACAGGAACCCTACTACACCCAAACGTCTTACCTACACAAGAACAACCGCTAGCCACTAATCTTCCAAGCGAAGAGCCTCTTTCAATCTCCTTTAATAGCCTAATCACATTTATTGCATCTCCAAACGAAATAAAATTACTTTCCATCAGAACACCCATCGTCGCCCCGATTTCGATAGTATCAATACCTATATCTCCACAGATACGATCCATTTTTGCAATCATGTCCAAATCATCAATCTCCAAATTTGAACCCAACATCCCAACTGTTTCATACTCCAATTTGGAGGTAACATGTTCCCCATTTTCATCATTGAAAATGTGAGAGCATTTGATAACACATCCAGAATAGCAACTGTGCCCAGTTTTTCCACCCCTCATTCTAATCAATTCAGTTATTCTTTCTCCGCATATTTTTTCAGCTCCCTCGAAGGTACCCCTGCTAAAATTCCTAGTCGGTAATCCATTGGACCCATTAATAAATTTAACCAGAGAAGTCGTTCCATATTGATTATTCGATCTATTAATTTTAACAACCATAGCTGAGAATTCTTTTATACTTTCTCTCAACAGATTCTCATCAAAATAGTCTCTTTTTTTGTCTCTATTCCCTTCTATCACTATTGCCTTAATCCCCTTCGACCCCATTACGGCTCCTAAACCGCCCCTTCCAGCATGTCTGGAAGGCACACCATCCATGTCAGTAGCCGCTATGGTTGCCGTTGGCAATAACATTTCACCGGCCGGTCCAATTGATAAGCTAAATATGCTATCCCCATACTTCGTATTCAGCTTCTTAACTGTTTCGTGATTTCCCATGCCAGATAAATCATCTGCCTCATCAAGATACATTTTTCCGTGCTCAGTAATTCTTAAAATATAAACTCCATTTGTTCCCTTACCCTCAATTATAATTCCAGCTACATTCATCCTGCCAAGTTCTTGAGAAATTGGACCGCCAACATTGCTCTCTTTTATCCCTTCAGTAAGTGGGCTTTTGCTCACAACAGATAATCTACTGGTGCAGGGAATTTTAGTTCCTGAAAATAAGCCAGGCGCAAAAATCAATTTATTTTCTTTGCTCAAAGCGTGCGATTTCGGATTGACCTCATTCAACATAATTTTAGCCGCCAGTCCACGTCCACCAAGTAGACAGCAGTTTTCTTCTATTTGCTCTTCAGATATATAAAGCGAAGACATATCAACTCTTATTATCTTTCTCATATTGTGATCCTATTCTTTCTTGCTACTATCCAATTTTGATTGACAACACTTTGTTAGCGCTAATCTTCCTCTGATTATCTATTAACAAAGTACTATCTGAAAACTACCACAATGGTAACCGAAAAGCGTCAAAGCATCAATACCATGAAACGAGCATATGCAGCGCCGTTATACGAGTATCGAAAGACGCTTCTCCGGCCTGCATTTGCCAAAACCCCAAACCGTTTCAAAGGGAGGAGACATCAGCCACTAGAATACCCGAAGGCTGCGTCGATAAATCCTTCTTCCAGTGTGAGCGCGGGAGTCTAAGTCTTTGGCACCGCGGTGTCTCATTTTTATTGACACGCTCCGAGACACCTCATTGTAATGCATTCGGCAACCAGGTCGAAAGAGAAGGAAAAATATATATGAATATCAGAACTATGATCTGTAATGGTACAAATGGTACAACCCCTTTATAGATATCCAAAAGACTTACATCTGTGGGTGCAACACCCTTCAAATAGAAAACCGAATAGGAAAAAGGTGGTGTTACGTAAGATAGTTGTAGCGTTATACAGAAAAGAGTTGCGAACCATAATGGATCTATTCCGAGCTTTTCGATAATTGGCATTGCTATAGGCACAAATACAAGCAGTATGCCAACCCAATCCATAAACATTCCCAAAATAAAAATTAAGCCTAAAAGAATTAAACTTACACCTAATTTACCAACCTGAAGTGACAATATCCACTCTTCTATTACCTCTCCTCCTTTTAGACCTAAAAAAACTGTAGTAAAAAGGCCAGCGCCAATTACTATCATCATTATAAACGCGGATGTTTTGACCGTAAACCAGCAAACCTCTTTAAGACTCTTAAAGGTAAGCTTGCCATAAGAGGCGCAAATTACAAGACTCCCTATCGCGCCGACAGCGGCTGCTTCGGTTGGGCTTGCCACTCCAAATATAATTGAACCCAAAACGGCAAAAATTAGACCGAGAGTGGGCAAAAGAGAGGTCAAGATCATTTTGAGTCTTTTTCGTATGTCGTATTTTTCCCGTTCGGAAGCTTCTAGTGCAGGCCCAATTTTAGGCTTAATAAGACAAAGGATAGCAATATATAGGATGTAAGAGCAGGCAAGTAGCAGTCCAGGAATGATCGCTGCTAAGAACAGCTTTGATACTGATAATCCACCAGCCGGCCCATATAAGATAAGCATAATACTGGGGGGAATAATAACGCCAAGACCTCCGCTGGAACAAATAACACCTGATGCGACCTGTTTGTCATAGCCGGCCTTTAGCATACTGGGTAATGCTATGAGCCCCATAGCAACAACGGCGGCTCCTGATATTCCTGTACATGCAGCGAAAAGTGTAGCAAGGATTACAGTTGCGAAAAGCAACCCACCTCTCAAGGGGCCAAAAACAACGTGGAAGGTATCATAGAGTCTTTCTGCAATGCCAGATTGCTGCAACACAACACCCATAAAAATAAAAAGTGTAACAGCTTCCATGGAAAAATTGGTGCATATTGAAAAAATCCGATCTGGGAACATAGACACAAGTTCGGTTCCCCAGCCGAAGTAAGCAAAGATAACGGCTAATCCACCAAGAACAAACCCAACATGCCCTCCTATCATTATGCAAACGATCATTATAACCATCATCAGTATGGCAAGATGTTGTGGGATCATAAAGCGCTTCCTCCAAAAAGTATTTTCAGCTTCCGAATCAACTCAGCGAGCGCCTGTAAGGCTAATATTAGAAAAGATATCACAATTAAAACCTTTATTTGATAGACAGGCGGAGCCCACAATGTAAGCATAGATCCCTCGCGAATAGCCAATGACTCCTTGGCAAAATCAATTCCGTAATAAACGACTGTGAAACAGAGGAGAAGCAGCATAGTAACAATAAAAAATGATTCTATTCCAGCTCTTAGGCGGAGAGGAAGCGCGTTAAGAATTACATCAACTCTTACATGGGCTCCTTCACGAAGCGCATAAGCAAGCCCGAGCAAGAAGCCTGCGGAGTATAGCATCCAGCTAACTTCATATGCCCAAAAGGTAGGCGCATTAAAAAAATATCTGGCTATTACGTCATAAAATACTACCGCTGCCAAAAGCGGCGCCAACGTAGCTCCCATTGATGCGAGCCACTCGCTTAGTTTATCAATGAACCGGATTAATTTTATCATGTTCTCTCGTCCTCGAGAAAAAATTGTAATCGTCATCCGCCGACTCAAATTTGCTATTTACAGCTTTACACAATGTTTTTAAAGTATACCTTATCAATAAGGCAACTATTCTAACGGGCTTACTGCCTTGAAGTCCTAAAAGTCTTTACTCAAAATATATAGTGAAATAAAAATCGAAAGATGACGATATTTAGTTTCGTGTTATCTGAACCATGGAGCATTTTCATAATATTGGTTATATAGTTTGAGAAAGCTTTTTTGCGAATCTAGGATTTTCTTTGCCCAGGGATCCTTAGCAGCATACTGACTTGCCAATTCATCCGCCTTATCATCCATCCATTTTTGTAGCTCAGGTGAAGCTTTTGTTACTTTTAAGCCTTCTTTAATCATTTTATCCCAAAGAACTGCATTTTTATGCCCTAGGTGATAGATAAACCAGAATTGTGTTAATTTGGTTGCATATTCAATTTTCTGTTTAACTGTTTCAGGAAGCTTCTTCCAGGTATCTCCGTTGATCCAAATTTCCATTCCTATAGCAGGGGGTTGGTGGAGATTTCCCATTAACGCATAAGGAGCTACTTCCTGTATGTGGGCTGGGTAATCTGTATAGGGCACACAAAACTCTGCAGCGTCCAAGACTTTTCTCTCCAAGGAAGGAACAACCTCACTCATGGGCATTGTCATTGCTGAAGCACCTAGGGACCGATAAAAATCCATAGAAAGACCTGTCGTTCGTATTTTTAGACCTTGAAAATCTTCCTTTGTTTTTATAGGCTTGATTGAATATAGAGCTTCTGCTGGCACTATGGCTGCTGGGAGAACTTTCAGATTATATTTAGTATCAACATAATCCTGATAAATCTGTATACCCCCACCTTCCCAAAGCCAACAGATGTATGCATCAGCATAATTCATGTAATTTGCTGCCGTGCCGATAATTAACGATATCATGGGAAGAGTTCCTGAAAGATAATATCCAGCGCCACTAACAATATCCAATTTTCCCTTCGAACAGGCAGGTATCGCTTCGAAAGCTCCTATCAGTTCACCGCCAGCATGCATTTTGTCAATCTCTAATTCGCCTTTGCACATATTGTTGACGGTCTCGGTAAAATAGTCAGCCCATTCCTGATGACCAGGACCGCGTATCCAGGTAGACTGAGCAGTCAAATGGATAACGCCATCTTTATCTACCGAATAAGCGTTCACTGGTTTTGAAACGTCAGCAAGTAGGATTGTGGTCACAAAAGCTAAAGCAATCATTAAAGCGACTTTTCTTCCCATTTTATTTGCCTCCTTTTTGATTATTTTCGTTTTCTTTGTTATCAACTATTGATCTGGTCTTATATGCTTCTCCACAAAATAGAGATAATCACCTCCTTTCATATTCAATTTTTTATAGGATAATTATATTCTCGTAAGCTCTTATATTATTCCCTGCTCACGTAATCGTTCTATGTCTTGATCCACATAATCCAGATCTCTTAAAATACCATCGGTATGCTCACCATATAAAGGAGCTGGAAAATCGGCTTTTTCGCATATATCTGCATACTTCAGAGGTAATTTAATCTGTCGTATTTTTCCATCGCTCAAATGATCCATTTCAAAGAACATTCTTCTATATTTGAGCTGTGCATCTTTATACACCTCATCTAATGTGTTTACAGGAGCAAAGCAAATATCTTTATCACTAAACAAATCCACCCATTCGTCTTTATCCATTTTCAAAAAGATGTTTTTAAGTTCTTTAATTACCTCATTGTTCTTTTCTCCGGTGGCATATTGATGTTCTATCAAGTCGGTCCTTCCAATTGCAGTGCATAAAGTAGCCCAGAATTTTGTTTCCAAGGCTCCTACAGCAATGTATCTATTATCCTTTGTTTGGTAGACGTTATAACAGGGGAACTTACCTGTCAGCATTTCATTGCCTGGTTTCGGAGACTTGCCACTCGAAAAATATTCAGCAAACGCCAGTTGCGTCCAGAAAACCACTCCATCCAACATGGATACATCAATGAAACACCCTTTCCCTGTGGTTTTCTGATTTATTATGGCGGATAATATACCTATTGAACTCATGAGGCTTCCCACACCAATATCGGCGATCTGGACAGAAGGAATCGATGGCCCTCCTTCCTCTGTTCCGGTAGAGCTCAATATACCTCCTAATGCAATATAGTTAATATCATGGCCAACCAAATCCCGATAGGGGCCGTCTTGTCCATAGCCACTGAGAGCACAGTACACGATGCCCGGATTCTCTTTTTTTAACACCTCATAGCCCAATCCAAGACGATCCATCACACCAGGCCGAAAGCTTTCGAGTACAACACCATGCTGTTTTACGAGTTTTATAAAAATCTCTTTTCCCTGTGGAGCTTTTAAATCAAGCTTCATGCTCTTTTTGTTCCTATTGGTAAGCAAAAAGTAAGCGCTCACCTCATTAACCATCGGCGGCATCCAACGCATGTAATCGCCCTGAGAGGTATCCTCTACCTTTAATACATCTGCGCCCATATCTGCCAGCATCATTGAGCACATGGCACCCGGAAGAAGCCTAGAAAGATCGAGAATTTTTACACCCTCAAGGATAGAATACATTTCGTCCTCCCTTCCTACTTTAAACGATCTCTTAAGGCTCGACCTTTCGAGATCCATTCATTTTAAGTATTTTCCGCTTTTTGGACTGTGGGTTGGTTGCCTATTTGATTTGAATAGCCATAAAGTTATCTCGGTTCCGTATCTTCCGATTCTCTTCTAAGCTAAGTCGCCGCTCACTCTTTTAACTTCTCTATAAATAGTCTGCTCTGGATCTTTGCTCTTTCCTCCAAAGGGACCGGGTATTCATCTCCGAATGCCCATAATATTTCTTCTAGTGAATAATGTATTCCCATGCCATTCTTCTTGGCTGCACCCCGAAGCTGCACATAACATCCAGGACAATAACATGAAATTTCTGAGACTCCGCTTTCCTTTACTTGATTCATCTTTTTTCTCATTTCCTTAGAGCCTTCCATAACATCAAAGTTATTCCGAACCACACTTATTGCGCCGCATGTCAGGTTATTGTATCGGTTGTTCTTGAGTTCAACTACCTCCATGCCCACTGCTTCATGGAGCCCCCTTACAGCCTCATAAAAATAATCACCTAGCTCACTGCTGTAACACGAATCCGTTAGAGCCACTTTAATGGGAACTTTCCGATGTACTTTGAGCTCTTCGCTTTTTACCTTATTCCAAAGCCACTCCCAGACGGATATAATCTCGAAGGGCAGCTTCACGCCGTGGTAATTGGGCCACATATTTCCTAAAAAATTAGCGCACGAACCGCAGTAGCAGACCAGTCGTTCAATATCAAGTCCATCAAACAGATTTAGCGTACGCTCAACGGTCTCAGAAAAGGTTTGGTAGTCCCCGTACCGATATGACAGCTCACCGCAGCACGCGTTGCGCGGTGCGTATTTAGGTAGTTCATTCAGTACTTGCGAGTGTTCAATGCCGTAAGGAATCTCTCTCCCCGTGCAACCGACGAAAAGTACCTCCTTGCTTTTGGACGGTAAAATGGACCACTTATCTAGGATCTGTTTTTCCTCAATTGATTCCTCTTTGTAAACATCCCAAAACATATTGGCATCGCCTTTTCCGGTGAAACAGTATTCTATAAACGGGGGGATGCCTCTGCCGCTCGCCTTGATCTGATCAGAGAGACGCTCCATGATAAGAGCGTATGGCCTAAGGCCATGGGGACAATAGTTGTTACAGTTAAAGCAAAAGGTGCACTCACTTAACACCCGCTCGGTCTCTTCCCCTTTCAAAAGACGCCCCATCTCTTTAAGTGACTCTGCCCTGCTCATGTTCATTACCGGACATTTCTGCAGGCATAAGCCGCAGGCTCTGCACGTCGTTTCACTTTTTCCTTCTGGATCAAATGCATCAGAATATGATTTGCTAGTCATCTCCTATTACCTCCATAATTTACTATGGTTTGCTTTCGTTCGTCTAAGTCATCACCGCATGAATACTATATATAGGGGTCATTTACCCGAATGTGCGATGCGGCATTTAAATTTATTGACATCCAGAGCTACATTAAAATGCAAATCGCCCCGTTCAACTGCTAGCATGTTTAACCAAGCAATAAAGCTCCGGATTGTTAAGACTAAGACTAGGATCATAAATAGTTCCCCGCTCACACCTTCACATTTCGACCCTTCCAGAACTCGTCTCTTAACTCCCGCTTTAGTATCTTTCCAACTGGACTCTTTGGCAGTTCCAGCATAACACTAATGGATCTTGGCCTTTTATAACCTGCAATCCTTCCTTTGCACCATTCTAAGATTTCATCGGGTGACGAAGGGTTATCTGCATAAGTGCTTACCACAGCGTGAATTCTCTCACCCCATTGTTCATCTGGAACGCCGACCACAGCGCATTCTCGAATTCCAGGGTGTTCCAACAACATGTTTTCAACTTCTACAGAAGCGACGTTCTCCCCGCCAGAGATAATCATATCCTTTGCCCTATCAACAAGGTGCAGATAACCTTCTTCATCCAGGTACCCCATGTCTTCGCACGTGAACCAGTCCTGTCGAAACGATTTTTTATCAGCCTCCTGATTTTTATAATATCCTTTGAAAACACTAATACCCTGAACATAAACTATGCCCACTTCTCCCTTGGTAACATCGTTACCACCGTCGTCCATTAACTTTATTTCGTTGCCAAATACAGCAGGTCCAACGCAACGTGTCTTCCTGTCCTGATCCTCTGGCCGAAGATTGGTAAAATATGCTTCGGTAGCTGAATACGTAGAATGCATTCTAATATGTGGCCACTGGTTCTTAAATTCGTTTTGTGTTTTGGTTAAGAATGGGGCACCCGAAGTCGTAAAGGATCTAACAGAAGCCCATTTATATTTGTCTTTTATATTTTTGGACAGATTATTTACTCCGCTAACAATAGTTGGTATGGCCCAAATTACCGTAATCTTCTCATCTTCGACTGCCTTGACAAATTTTGTGGGTTCAAATTTTCCGAAAATGTAATTTGTAGCTCCTGAAAACAGACACACCGTACTTAATACAGATCCACCCATATGAAACATTGGATATGGATTCAGTACTCGATCGGCTCGGTTAGTACCGTTTTCGTACATTGCACTAAAAGCCCAGCCTAGGAAGGTTCTATGACTATGCATAGCCCCCTTCGATACTCCAGTCGTCCCTGAAGTATAAACCATTCCAATAATGTCTTCACTAGATATTGGCTCCTTAACTTCCGGCTCTTCTTCTAAAGAACCGCCCGAAAGAGAGTCATAGAAATCGTATTCGCGTCTTTTCTTTTCACCTAAGACAGCATAATTATTTAAATCAACAAGACTTCCCCTGATCTCATCAATAGATTCAACAAAAGATTCATCAAAAATTAAGGCACTTGCATTTGAATGGATGATCTGCCGTTTGATTTCCTGAGGCGTAAAACGATAATTAATTGGTGCCCAAATACCTCCAATCTTGTTTAAAGCATACATAAGTTCTAAAGGTTCTAAACTGTCCTTCATGAGAATAGCGATCCTGTCCCCCTTGGTTATCCCTATCTCAAGTAGAGCATTTGCCAAGCGATTCACACGAATGTTCAATTCACCATAGGTATAGCGAAGATTATTATCTAAATCTACAACAGCCATATGTCGTGGGTAGTTTAAGGCGTGATTCCTAATTATTTCACCTATAGTTAGTCCTGATAATCCGTCCACTTTTCCTAACATCGGTAACATCCCCTTTCTTTCGCTGAATTTACTTTTATCTCACCATCGGTCCTATTTTAAACCAGTCAAAACTCAGCCGCACGCGCAGAAGGCTTTCAAACAACTTTCATAATAATTTCTTTTGATAGCGTTATGAATAGGAAACCTGCCAAAACTTTTTCAGTTACTACCTGAATTTTGAACCGATTGACGCTAAAATTGAAATATGCGCTTGTCAGCCCGATTATTGCTGGTTTTCCCCTTAGTATAAGAAAACATCGAGCTCTACCAAGCGGGTGAATGCACGTGCCCGTGTGATCCACAAGACGCTCCTGAGAAAGGATTTCAACAGGCCTCCAGAAAGCCAGTAAAATAGCGGCTCACAGAAAATACTGATTTTTGGTCTGATCTAAGCAGTTGTTAATATGTCCAAAATACCGCATGCAAGAAATTTCTTGCATGGAAATTGATCAACTTTGTGCAAAATTCAGTTACTAGGTAATATTTACCGGCGTCTTGACATAGCCTAGGTTGTCAAAGCCATTCTCTCCACTTTTTTTGATGCATGCCCTTGTGATTGTGGCAGAGGCGTAACTGAAGCGGAGTCCATAGGGGCACTAGAGTTAACACCCTGCGAAAGTAGCCAAATACCACCTGAACCTATCTACGTGCAAAATTGAAATTACATATTTACAGAAGGGCCACGGTTATTAATTCTGGTTCGCTTTGAATTAGGCCAGGATTCATTCACAAAAAAGCCTTATCCAAATACTGATAAAGCTTTACTCTCGATGGATCCAGTGCAAGAAGGTGTCCATCATATAGCATGCTTTGGAGTTTCTCTTGAGTATCCCTTTTTCGTACCGCCGTGACAATAGGTCCAATATCATTGGTTTTACCTATGAGCTGCGCCCCTACGAACACTCCATCGCTAATTACTACGCGGTGGTACCACGTATCTCCGCCTTCAATCACTTCTACATTTCCTTGTGAAAAGCTATCCCTCGTGTGCCCGATTGAAACGCCAAAGCTTCCTAAAACATCAACTGTTCCGATCGCTATATTTCCAAGGAATTTCTTCCTTATGCCCACAGCGTTATAACCTGCAATTTTACCCTGTTGTCTGGCGTTATACCAGAAAAGAAATAACATATTATTCCCTGTTATTCTGTCCCTAGTTTCCACACAATCACCACATGCAAAAACATCCCTAAGATTTGTTTGCATGTATTCATCTGCCACTATTCCGCCAAGGGACCCTATTTCAGCACCTGCATCTTTCGCGATTTCAATATTCGGCTTTATTCCTAGGGACAGAATTACCATATCACAATCCACCTCACGCTTCTGGGTATTCACGCAGCATACGTCGTCGTTTCCCCTGAAGCTCATTGCCTTCTCTCTCGTGTGAATTTCAATCCCAAAATCCTCTAACCTTTTTCTCATTATCGAGGATGCCTCACCATCAAACATGGTCGGCAAAATACGATCCAAAAGCTCAATCAACACAACGTGAAAGCCTCTTTTTCTTAGGCTGATACTCGCCTCCACTCCAATAGCTCCCCCTCCAATCACCACGGCCTTACGTCCACGGCATCGAAAAATGGTATCTGCATCCGCGAGGGATTTCAGCGTGAAGATACCGCGTTTACCTACCCCTTCCAGAGGAGGTATAACTGGATTTCCTCCCATCGAAATGATCAACTTGTCATAGGACACGTTCTGATTTCTAAGGATTACTTTTTTCATATTAGTGTCAATTCGAGTAACTAGTTGGCCGAATACCGTCTTGATATTTTGCTTTTCATAATCTTTCGCTTTTTTTAAAAATACATCTTCTCTCTCAATTTCACCACAAATATACTTCTTTGATAACACACAGGCACTGTACTCAGGATCCGTTTCTTGTGAGATCATTGTGATGGGAGTGGTCGAATCCACCTTTCTAATCACCGCAGCAGCCGCGTTTCCAGCGACCCCATTCCCTATTATTACTACACCTCTGCCATGTTCGGTCATTTTTGTCCTCTGGTGTTGTCCACCACCAATTCTTCTAACCCCAACTGAATGAGTTTATCCTCTGTGGGTATTCCAGTCTCTACATTCCACCCTCTTTCATCATAGTAATCGTTAAGCCATTGATCCACATCCTGTCTATTCAGCTTCTTTGTGCGGTAATAATCCATCATATAATGTTCATCGCCCTTATAATCAACCATGGGCTCAAACCAATTCTCGGGCGGCTCATCGTCTTTGCGTGAGAATCCCTCTCGTACGTTTACCATTTTAAAGGCGTTCCAGACTCGCTCGGCGTGAACCATAAGTTCTTCGGGGTTACGCTCGATCCCGGTTGCAGCGGAAAAAAGCTCGGAGATTGTATCAATACTGTAGAATCGGTTATTCACATGCCGGTTACAAATCCCTAGCGAATTAAAAAGCGCAAGCCAATTTTCAGACGAAGTGACAAATCGGCCAATATTAATTTTCATGGGTGAATCTAGCGATCTTTCTATGGCCTCCTTCGACATACCCATTCTCTCCGCATGCCTTGCTACAGTGTCTAAAGGCTGACCCAAGGTATAAAGTCCTGATCCTCCACACTCAGCGTTAGGTCCGCGTGGATATACGAGCTGCGCAAACTCATTCGTCCCAAGGCCGCTTATTCTAGGCTCCCATACTCCCTCTCGTCCCTTGATAAGCGACGATTTTCTTGCGATAAACTCCTCACCAAAAACCCGCTTCATGCCATCCCATCCATCTGCCATCTCGTTACCAAAGCCCTCCCTGTATGCCATCTTCTGAAGCAGGGTGAGCACACCGTCGACATCTCCCCTTTTTAGTGGCAGGTTCCCAACATCGGCCTCGGTTAGAGTTCCCTCCTCGTGGAGCGTATAGAGAAAGTCGATCAGATCACTGGCCCCTAAGTTATCAATGCCATATCGGTCAGTTGCCTCTCCAATCTTGACCGCTTCTCCTGCGTTCTTCATCTCAAACTTCATAGCGAGCATGGCAGCGTTAAGGTATGCGGGCGTTGCCCACTTGGTCCCCTTAAACTTGCCTGAGGTTGCTTCTACCACCTCCTTGTCCACAATAAAACAAGAGGGGCAGCCAAAAGCCTTTTTGTCTAACTCTTTATAAGCCTCAAATCCTACCGCTCGGTCGATTTCCTCTAGATCCGGTATAAAGGTACGGTTGTTTTTGTAACCGAATTGAATGCTGTAATTGCGCCAATTCTCCATTATACCATAGCGCACAATATCACTGTGAAAGCGGTAACGTTTTGCCCGCTCAAACAAGCTCTCTCGCACTTTGTTGAATCGTTCAGGGTCGGCGACCCTTATCGAGCCCGATCCAGATGCCACCAAGGCCTTGAGATTTTTGCTTCCCATGATGCCGGCCAACCCGCCCCTGCCGATAGAGGCCCCAAGGTCGCAGGCTGCCTGGGCCATCTTTCCCAAATGCTCTCCCGCCTGGCCCATGGCAATAACGCCGCAGTCCCCATGCGCGTCCCAGAGTGCCTCAGTGGACTCTACAATATCTTTCCCCCACAAGGGCTTGGCATCACAGAGCTCCACGTGATTGTCGACGATCTTGACATACACGGGTTTGCTGGCCTTTCCCCTAATAACCACATGGTCATAGCCAGCCAGCTTGAGCATGAAGCCAAACCTCATGGCTCCGCCTCCAGAGCCGGTGGCACCAGTCTCCGGATATTTCAAGGTTGCCATGACACGTGGGGTACCGGGCGCACCGGTGCCTGTGAGCGGTCCTGATCCGAAGATAACAGGAGCCTCCGGTGCAAAGGCATCAATACCTGCAGGCAAAAGATCATAGAGCATTCGCTGCTGTATCCCCATACCACCGAGAAACTTCACTGCCATGTCCAGATCGAGCGGTTTCTCCTCGATTTCACCTGTGCTCAGGTCGATATAAAGCTCTTTTCCTGCATATCCAAAGTATTCCATCTGATCTCCTCCCCACTTTATGTCCTGTTATGCTTGCTTGACCATGCTCAATGCCTCGGCGACAAACCCAGCCCCCTTCTGGCGTTGGGTCACTGCAGCCAGATCCGCAGGCAACCAGCTGAGTGCCCCGTACAGGCAGTGCTTCACGCATTCCGGTTCACCATCGCACAGATCGCACTTGATCATGGCATGGCTATCAGCATCCCAGGTAATCGCCCCAAACGGACACACAACCATGCACATTTTGCACCCAATACATCGATCTTTGTCGATCACGATTGCCCCGGTCTCCTCGTTTCGTGATATTGCATCCATGGGGCACACATCACCGCACGGCGGCTCTTCACAGTGCTGGCACCTCATGGGCAAAAATATCTCAGCACGATGAACCCAAAGAACGGTATTCCGAGCCTTTCCAAGGCTGAAAGCTCCCTCCTTGCAAAACGAGCAGCTAAGCCCGCATTGCCTGCACCCAACGCACTTCTGATAGTCCAGTAATATTATATGTTCCATAATCGATCTTTTCCTCCCCATGTATATTTTAAAATACACTATCGAACGGTGCTAAGGAGAAACCTACTGCTTCACTACGCTAAAACCTTCCTCCTTGCTTCCTCTTCCTTTATTAGCTCTCGCTTTAGCGTATCTCCTTTGCCAGACAAAGGTAACTCGCTCCTGATCTCAACAATAGGCCTCTTGAAAACCGCAAGCTTCTCTTTACACCATTCTTCTATATCAAGGGCGGTCGCTTGAGAACCCGCTTTCAAAACAACAAATGCCTTCAGTTCGTTACCCTTCTTTGGATGCGGAATACCGATCACTGCAATCCTTTCAACGTCAGGATTCTCCAAACAGAACATCTCAACTTCCTTAAGAGCAACAGTGTAACCTGATACCTTAACAATGTCACTTACCTTTCCTAAAAAGTAAAGAATCCCGTCCTTTATATAACCTCTGTCGTGCATGTGTACCCAGCCGTCAACGATATCTTCTTCTGTTTCCTTCGGTTTATTCCAGTACTTTTTTAATTGAGCTGGTTCTTTGGTCACTATTTCTCCTTCTTTTCCCTCTGGCAGTTCTTTTCCTGTTTCAAAATCTATTATCTTAATCTCAACTTCGGGTAATGGGCGGGAAAACGTTGAACAAAGAGGTCGTGGGAACCGCAAGCCATACCCGTAACCACAATAGTTCATATGCTCGCTGGAGCCATAACCCCAATCATAAACAGGGCAGCCTGTGAGTTCCTCCCATCCATTCACAACATCATCACTAATTGCCCTAGCGAAAGGAATAATAAAACTCATTCGTAACGACGTTAGATCATATTTTTTGACATCTGGATGATTTAAAATATCATAATACGAAGGAACAGCCATAGCGGTAATGGTTATCCGATTTTTTTCAATTGCCTCCATTGCTGCTATGGGTTCCCATCTCGCCAATTGCGTAACTGTCATCCCAGTTAACAGCGTCGGGGCTAACGAAAGAGTTATCCCGGATATGTGAGTAAGTGGCCATGAAGAAAGAATGTTATCTTCCTTCGAAGGCTTATTAAAGTTAAACTCGCTTTGTCCAAAACCGCAATAGATCAAATCCCTGTGCGTATGCACACATCCCTTAGGCCACCCAGTTGTTCCACCTGTATAAAGTATGTATCCATAATCCGAAAGCTTAACGTCAACATTAGGTCTTTCTCTGTACTTACCTTTGTCAATCAGCTCTAGCATTCCATGGGTACCATGAAACGATTGTTTCCGTGCCTTCATCATTGGATGAATAGGGAAAGTAGGGTTCTCCAATAAATAGTCAGAAAAGCTCGTCACAATAACATCTTTCACACCACACTTCTCTTTTACTGACTTAACGATCGGATAAAGATCATCCATGGTTGCAATTAACTGAGCACCCGAATCATCAAGAAAATATTTTAATTCGAGCTCTCTAGACATTGGATCGATAGGAACAACTATCATTCCCAATTTCATACATGAAAGATACAATAAAAAACACTGTGGACAAGGTTGCAAAAATATGCCCAGGCGATCTTCTTTTTTATACCCTAGGTCAGAAATAGCCACAGCCAAATAATCGCTTGTTTGGTCCAATTCTTTGAACGTGATCTCTCTCCCGTAATAGTTGATCACAGTCTTTTCAGGCATATCGTTCGCGTGCTTCCTTACATAGTCTGATAGCAAAGCGTCTCCCAGTGGAAACACTATCTTATTTAATTCTGATTTTAAAGAGCACATCTCTATCTCCTTTATTCGGCGCAAAGCATTAATATAGTATAGTAGTAGACACCCCTACAGACGATCTAGAATTGCAACGCAAACTATTTCAGTAATGATGGTAGCCACAAAGAAACCTGCGGAAACAGAATAAGCAAGCCAACCATGACAACTTGAATAATTACAAATGGTATTGCACCGCGATACATTTCACCAAGTGTTAATTCTGGTGGAGCCACACCGCGCAAATAAAATATGGAATATGCAAAGGGTGGTGTCATATAAGATATTTGCAAGACAACACAAAACAGAATGCCAAACCATACTGGATCAAAACCAAACGACTCTATTATTGGAATGTAAAGCGGAACGAGGATAAATATTAGCCCTATCCAGTCAAATACCATGCCCAAAATAAAATTAAGCCCAAGCATTGCAATCAAAATCCAGACTGCGTTTAGGTTAAGCTGCAGAAACAAATCTTGGATCACCTTTCCGCCACCCATACTCAGAAAAAAGGTGGTAAAAAGCTTAGCACCGATCGCGATAAAAATGACCATGGCTGTGATTCTTGTACTGTCGAGAATAGCCAATTTAAAGCTTTTCCAGTTAAGCTTACGATAAATTAAACCTAAGATTAAGGAACCTACAACGCCGACTGATGCGGCCTCGGTAGGAGCAGCTATTCCAAACACAATCGAGCCCATAACTGCCAAAATAAGAAACATGGGGGGAATTAAATTAATTACAATTTGTCTCACAAGTACTGATTTACTAATTCTGTCATCAACCGGTAACGATGGTCCAAATTCCGGACTGATACGACATCTTATAAATATATATCCAAGATAGATAATACTAAGTATTAGCCCTGGGACTATAGCGGCAGTAAAAAGAGAGGCAATGGATACACCTGCATTTGGACCATATAAGATCATCACTATGCTTGGTGGAATAATAACACCCAAACCCCCACCTGCACATATAGTGCCGGCGATTAATCCATGGTTGTACCGAGCCCTTAACATGGAAGGCATAGCAAGCAATCCCATTGTCACAACTGAGGCACCTGCTATTCCAGTGCACGCCCCAAAAATTGCAGCGATTATCATAGTCGCTATACTAAGGCCACCCTTTATGTCAGCAGTCAGCAAATGAAGAGATTCAAAAAGCTTATCAGCCACACCAGTCTGCTGCAGCAAGGTTCCCATCAGAATGAACAAACTGACGGCGACAAAAGGATAGGTAACTACTATCCCATAAACAGACATGGCTGCTTGGTATATGGCTGCATCACCAAAAAATACTATTCCAAATAAAAAGGCAACACCTCCCATGGCCCATGCTACATGATTACCAAGAATAATCAAGGTTATAATGATAGCGAACATAAGTATTGCAGCAATTTGTACACTCATAATTAGCTATCTCCTTTCATAGCCATCCGCAGGACCCTAATGAAATCTACCATTGCCTGCAAAAATAGTAAAATATAGCCGATCGCTATCACTGTTTTGATTGGGTAAACAGGAGGGTGCCATACCGTGTACATGGATGTTTCCCAAACACTCCATGAATCAACGGCAAATACGATAGTAGAATAAGTCAAAAGCCCTATTAGCGGAATTGTTATCACAATATAGAAACATACCTCTGCAATTGCCTTCCCACGCTCTGAAAACCGGTTATAAATTAAATCCACCCTTATATGTGAATGATGTCGATGAACATAGCAGCCTGCCAGAAGAAAATTAACCGAATAAAAAAAATAGGCCATGTCGTATGCCCAAATAGTCGCGGCATTAAATGCATAACGAGCCACCACATCATAGAAAACAACAAAAAGACAGGCCACCAGGAACCACTTAGCAATCGATCCGCTCTTATCACTGATGCTGTCTATAGTAGCCAGTAGTTTGTCGAGTGTTGACAATTTATGCCTCCTTCCATATCATGGCCATTTTCACATAAATAACAACATAGCGATGGACATATCAATACGATGGTCGAGATCGACGGTTGAACATAACTCGTCTGTTACACATACCTGTTTAACATTTCAACATGGTATTCATTCGAAATCACTTTAAAGTCAATTTAATCCCTAATTTACACACCGGATCACAAGCACATTGCCTCTTGGAGCTTTTTACCGTCAATCTCGGCCATAGATGCCCTTATATGAACCACGCCCAGCTTATTGAGTAACCTGCATATATTTTCTATAGTCAGCCCATTTCTCATCAACGAAGAATTTCTTCCATGAATCCATTATTTTCCTAACTTCCGGATCCTTTTTATATTTTTCGTCAAACACTTTCTTAGCTGCAATTTCGAGTTCCTTCTCAATATCATCGGGGACAAATAACACTTCGACATCACCCTTTTGGGCAATGTCGTGTGCAACTTTTGTGTCATTGTACTCCACCCATTTTAACGCCCAAAGAGCTGAATCGTAGCCAGCCTTATTTACTGCTTCTTTCAAATCAGCTGGCAGTTCATTCCAACGTTTATCATTGACAAATCCATACAGGCATCCGCTCATAGATACCTGAGAAAAATATACATATTTAGTTACGTCAGAAAAACCCAGAGGCCAATCCCACGAAAGCAGTGAATATTCGACTCCGTCGACAACGCCTTTTTGAAGTGCTGGAATGAGTTCCCCTCCTGGCAGAGACACTGTTGATACGCCAGCCTCGTTAAATATTGCTGCTCGGATCCCTGTCGAACGTATCTTTGCCTTTTTAAGATCAGCCATGTTATTAAATTTTTTAGTAGAGTATAGCCAAACCTCTGTACCTACGGGAGATGCAGGAAAGCTTTTTACATTGTAGTATTTGCCCACTATCTCGTCATGCAGCTTATTTCCACCTCCTTCATATAGCCAGAGTAACCTCATGATTCCTCCAGCTGGCCCTATTGGAAAAGGCGTAGCGCAAAACATCGCCGATGCCCAGGTTCGCCCAATCGTGTAGCAGTTACAGGCATGCCCAGCATCAAGCACTCCCTTACTCACAGCATCCCAAACTTCAAATGCAGGAACAATTTCATCAGAGGAATGAAATGTGTAGTCGATACGCCCACCACTATAAAATTTTACCAGGTCAAAAAAATGTTTTGCAGCAACGTTCATTGCACATCCCGCCGGCCAAGCTGTCTGCACTTTCCAGTGAAACTCAGCCTTTTGTGATTTTGCCAGTGCGGGCGGTACGATAAGGGCAAGGCCTAGACCGAGAATTAATGTTAGAACCATTGTAAAAATAATCTCTCTGTTTTTCATTTCTGTCTCCTTTCATGATCGTGGTGCTTACCGACTTCTACTTGATGTCCTTCTCTTTTCCCACATTTTAAATATATCTCTTCGCATCACCTCCCTATAAATTTGTTTTTCTCTTTCAAAATAATTAAACAGGTGAGTTTAGCAGCATTTCCCGCAATCTTAGAACAATATTCAAATATGCCGAAATCCCGTGCTTTTTTAAATTCGTCTTTATCCAACAGATCAAACGTACGTCCCATCAGAGACATTTGAATGTCCCAGCATCTGCATGTACCGTATATTTTCAAAAAGTCATTATGTAATTTCTTACATAATAGATATGATTTCATGGGTTTCATCATGTCTTCGAAATCCCTACGCTCGCGACCAAATAGATAACCAATAACCATGGCGCCCCCCATTAGGGCTCCACAGGTTCCATTCCGAGTCAGTCCTAGGCCGTCAGCCAAACCACTTGCGGCTTTAAATATGTTATCAATGTCTATATTTAAAGCATCACTTATTCCCGCTATAGTCGTTTGAGCGCATCCCGTATATTTTTTTTCATAGCTTTCAGCTAGTTTGAAAGCCTTATCTGCAACTGATGCATTTTCTATTGACATTCTTAATCGCCCTCATTTTTCACATTATAAAAGACTCTTCGCTCATTGCAGTTTTTACAGCAAAGTCCCACTACCTTCTAATACTTGAGCCAACCTTTGCCAGTCGCTCGACCCAAATGGTTAGCATAAACTTTCTGCTTCAGAATGGGACGGGGCAAAAATCTTTCTCCGTAGGCTTCTTGAAGTATTTCTTGGACCTTTAGAGATAGGGAAACATTCGTCAAATCCATTAGTGCGAAGGGTCCAATCGGATGCCCCAACCCCAATTTACACGCCGTGTCGATGTCCTGTGGAGAAGCCACACCCTCTTCAACCAAACGAATTGCCTCAATCAAAAATGCATGGAGAATTCGATTAACAGCAAAACCCACTACGTCCTTTACACGAATTGGCGTTTTTTCTATTTTCCTGCAGTATTCCATCGTGAATTCAACTGTCTCTTCGCTTGTTTCAATGCCGGGTATCACCTCTACCAATTTCATTATTGATGCAGGAGAAAAGAAATGCGTTCCCAAGAATCTCCCGACTCTTTCTTGAGCCACTGATGTTGCTAAAAGAGTTATAGATAAGCTTGACGTATTAGATGTAAATACACATGTTGGTTTACAAATTTTATCAAGATCGCTAAAAATTCTTCTTTTGGTGTCCAATACTTCCGAGACAGCCTCTACAACCAAATCAACATCTTCAAAAGGTTCATATTTGTCTGTGGGTGAAATTCGTAAGAGTGTTGGGCTTTTCTTTTCAGCCGAGAATCTACCTTTTTGAATAGATTTATCCAGTATTTTAGCAAGACGTTCTTTTCCTCTTTCAGCCAAATCAAGAGATACTTCTTTCATTATAACCTGGTAGCCAACCTTTGCAAAGCAGAGTGCAATCTCCGCACCCATCATTCCAGCTCCCACAATTCCCACTTTCTTTAGTTCTGTCATAATCGCCTCTCCTCATTTTTCCCTATACATAGGCTTACGTCTTTCTAAAAAAGCAGACATGCCTTCCTTCTGGTCTTCCGTTCCAAATAACATACAAAAAAGGCTCTGTTCCATCTGAAGGCCTTCTTTAAGAGGGATTCCAATGCCTCTACGCATAGCAATTTTTGCAGCCCGAAGTGCGAGTGCAGGTTTGTCTATCAATTTGGAAGCGAATGCCTCGACCTCGCCTTTCAGCCTACCTAAGGGAACAACCATATTTACAAGCCCTATTTGCTTAGCCTTATCTGCATTAATCATTTCTCCCAAAAAAATGAGTTCTGTAGCCGCGCCTACTCCCACCAAACGTGGTAATCGCTGAGTTCCGCCTCCTCCAGGGATAATTCCGAGAGTTATCTCCGGCAATCCGAAGATTGCATTCTCTGCACTAATTCTTATATCACAACATAACGCCAATTCTAATCCACCACCAAGCGCATAACCCGAAATAGCTGCGATAGTAGGTTTTGATAAATCAGATAACCTCTCCTGGACCCGTAAGCCGAGATCGGTCAATTCATACGCAGAATTAACGTCTGCCTTGGACATATGTTCTATATCAGCTCCAGCAACAAAGGCTTTCTCGTAGCCCATAAGAACAACGACCCTTACAAAATGCTCTTCTTCACAGCAGGCTACTGCGGTCTCTAAATCTTTTAGAACATTAGGATTCAATGCGTTCAATTTTTCAGGTCGGTTGAATTGAATCCAAGCAACACTATCCTTTCGCCGAAAATTGATATATTTCAGTTTCATATTGTATCAATCCCTAAGCTACGATTATACCTTGATGATACAGGCGTCAGCTTGAGATAGCCCTCCGCAGATAGCGCCAAGGCCATAACCTCCTCCGCGGCGCCGAAGCTCATACACGATGTTCATTATAAGTCGCGCACCACTGGCAGTATTGGGATGTCCTATAGCGACAGCACTGCCATTGATATTTGTCTTTTTCCGTAGGGCCGTTGTCCTATCTTTGTTCTTGTCTGTCATCAAAAGTGTGCTTACTAATGGTACTGCTGCAAAAGCCTCATTTATTTCCATGCAGGCGATATCGTCCTGATCCAGCCCAGCAAGCGTAAGTGTCCTCATTGCTGCATAAGCAGGCCCTTCAGGCATACGAAGTGGATTAATCGCAATGGAAGCCATAGCTACAATCTCAGCTAAAGGCTTCAGGCCCAGTTCTTTAGCTTTGGTTTTAGTCATAAAAAATATCGCTGTAGCTCCGTCGTTCATGCCTGGTGCATTTCCAGCGGTTATATTTTCGCAACCGTAAACAGTAGGAAGCTTGGCCAGCTTTTCCATGCTCGTATCAGGGCGATACTGTTCGTCGATGTCGAGAACAATAGGATCACCCTTTGGTTGAGGGATTTCCAGGGTCATCATCTCATCCTTGAACTTGCCAGCTTCCCATGCCCGACCATAGTTTTGATGGCTTCTCATAGCCCATTCGTCCTGTTCCTCGCGTGAGACACCGTATTCAATCGCCACTTTGTCTGTTTCTTCAGACACGGGGAGAAAATCTTTATATCTCAACATAAATAGAGGATCTTCCATTTTTACATCTCCAAGACGAAATCCTTTCCAGCGGAGGTTTCTGACAATCAAAGGTTCCTGGCTAAAAGAGGTCGCACCACCTCCGATCGCAGATGAAATTTCCCCAGCCACCATGGCACGACACCCGTAATGGACTGCTGACATGGCTGATACGCAAGCCTTGTCCAAGGAAACGGAAGGCGTCTCCGGTGGAAGTCCGGCCTTGAGAAGAGTCTGCCGTGCAGCTACTGGGGTATAGACATCCTTACAAACAGAGGTATCTCCAACACCCCAATAGACTTCATCAACCTGGTTTCCGTTCACATGGACTCTATCCAGGACTTCTTTCATGGGCAATGCCCCAAGATCAAAATAGTCATATTCCCTTAATGCTCCACAATAACGTCCGAATGGTGTTCTAACCGCGCTTACGATGACAATATCTTTATACATTTTTACTCCTTTTCTTCATTTCAACATCTCGGAGCACCTGCTGCTCTTCTGATAACTTAAAATCCATAATTCTTTTCTTGTTTACCTCCGTTATCACATGAGAGAGATCGGGATAAGAACTCTTTTAGGGTCCCTGTATCTACCTCCCCCAATAATCTATTCCTTTCTCTCCCGCCGCTGAATATGAGAAATGTCGGAGTTCCACCCACACCATACTCCTCCCTGAATACCTCTACGCATTCCTCTTGCAATAGGCACACCTTTAGCCTGTTGGCATATGTTTCAGATGTAACAGTTTCAACAACCTCAATCTGGCTATCAATTTCTGAATCCTGATGCATACAAAGTACAAGCACTGGCATCCCTGCCTTAACGATTTCCCTATCAAAATCCTCCAATCCGACTATTCGCATAGACCCTTTTCGGCCTAATGATCCATCGCTATAGCTATGCCTGGTAGATCTCACGAGCAATTCCTGACGTTCAAATAGGCTTACCTTACCTCTTCTGTTTTCTGCACCAACATAGGTCTATCCGAAGCCCTTCGTGCGGTAAGGATACCCTTAAGGGAAACTTCACACTTTCCTTTGGAATATTAATTGGAAGCGCTTATTGTTTATTGAGTTCTCAGCAAGACATGTGCCAAAGACGAAGAGAGATCGACTAAAACATGTTCTTCAATTATTTTGATATGATAGCCGATGTTGCCCAGGATGGGATTAGTGTGGCAGGCATATCTAAGCGTAGCATGCGACATAAATGTTTTGCTACATATATGTTGCATACTACATATGTCTAATTTCCAATAATTTGTATTCCTTCATTTTTCTATACAGAGTACTCCGGTCTATTCCCAACACACGTGCGGCTTTTGCCTTGTTCCCGTCCGTCCTTTCCAAGACCGCGAGGATTTTTTCTGATCCTTCTACAGACTTCTTTCCCTGGGGCAATTTTCGAATGCCTAAGTCACCCTTTATCTCCGCCGGTATGTGGTCAAAGGTTATTATGGGTTCGCGGCAGAGTACAAATGCATGCTCCAAACTATGCTCCAACTCGCGTACATTGCCAGGCCATCGGTAGTTCATGAAAGCCCGCATCACTTCGTCTGCAAACCCCTCAATGTTTTTCTTGAAACTTCGGTTGAAGACAGTACAAAAATGGTCAACGAGCAGGGGAACATCCTCAAGCCTTTCTCTGAGCGGCGGGAGATTCACTTCTACCACCTTCAAACGGTAATACAAGTCCTCTCGAAACTCGCCCAACCTCACCTTTTCTTTCAGGTCACGATTCGTACATGCTATAATTCGGGCATCCGCCTTCATGGGTACAGACTCCCCAACTCTCTCAAATTCCTTTTCTTCCAGTACCCTAAGAAGCTTGAGCTGAATTCTCGGTGATATATCCCCGATTTCGTCCAACAGGATTGTTCCTTGATCAGCAGCCTGGAAACGGCCTTGGGCATCCTTTATCGCTCCTGTAAATGCCCCTCTTATATGGCCGAAGAGCTCACTTTCAAGCAGGTTCTCGGGCAATGCGGAGCAGTTTACGGTTATGAGCGGTCCAAAAGCACGATTGCCGCTGTGATGAAGGGCCTTGGCAACCAGAGACTTTCCTGTGCCGCTTTCTCCTGTTATCAAAACCGTTGTATCCAAGCCAGATAAATTCTCCAATAGGCCGTAGATATCCTGCATCTTCTGGCTCTTACCAATTAGGCTTTGAAATTGGTGTTTCTCTCTCAGTTCACGTTCGAGATTGCTAAGTCTGGTAATATCCCTTATGACAAGAACCGTTCCTGTGAATACACCACCGCGATCCAAAAGTGGCGAACTCGTTACTATGACAGTTTGTTCGGGACGGTCATGGTGTTTACATTCAACTCTATACCCTTTTATCGTTGTCTTCTTTTTGAGGGAGTTCCTCAAGACCTCATGACACGTTTGATTGCACTGGCTTAGACACTTGGTAAAAGGCTTTCCCACGCACTCCACATTAGATTTGCCACAAATATTCTCTGTTGCGTCGTTGGCTTCAATGATCACCATTCGTGTGTCAACCGTGATGATAGCGTCCCGAACGCTCCTGAAAATGGCCTGCAAGCGACTTCGATGTCTCTCCAGCTCTTCTTCCATTCGTTTACGGTCCGTTATGTCCCTAACAATGCTGCGAAATCCAATCGGACGTCCTTTCGGGCCTTGGACTAAAGATATTGAATTTTCGATAATTCTCTTTATTCCATTTTTCTGGATGATTTCATAATAAAAGGCCTTATTTGGGATACCTATTCGATAGACCTTGTTGTAAGCTTTATAAACTGCCTCTGACATTGACTCTGCTACATATTCTCGAAAATTCAAGCCAATAAGTTCCTCCTTGGGATAACCCGTTATTCTGCAAAAGGAATCATTGCAGAATACTGTATTTCCTTTCAGATCAACTTCAACATAGCCTTCTTCAATCCCGTAAAGTATGCTTCGGTGTCTTTCCTCAGAATTAGATAAAATAAACTCTATCTTATTCGAATCATAAGATTCGGGAGCTGAAGTAATGGAATGTTGGGCTGAACTTTGAAATGTTGGGGTCTTGTTCATGGTGTCTATTGGCTCCCCCCCTTCAAAATAGGTCTGCAGACGAAATTGACCAAGGGTTGATAAGGGTAATAACAGGTGGCTATATCACAGCAAAATGAGACTCCTCGAATTCGGGCCTGCTCTCATATCGTTTCATAAAGAATCCTGGGGTCGAGTCTGCATTCTCGATAATGCCCGGATTAATCTTTATGCCGGCCCGATGAAAGGCCTTCACAATGGATTTGGGCTGGGGTGGACACCCCTTTATGGGGATCATCTCCTGGATGTCCGGGTTGTCCTTGTGACGCTGATACATGCACTTCCCGAACAGGATGGTCTTTTTCATCCCCGGCGTAGGCGTCATGGATTTTCCCGTAAGAACCTCCACATCGTCCCAGGGCTTTCCGTTCCAGGCAGCAGCCACGGCTGCAAGCGTAACGCCATTTATGGCAGAACAGTAAGTGCACATGGTCAGGTCATACTTACGGTATGACAAACCTTTGATCCCCATTCGTTCCATAGGCACAGTTAACGTATTGTTTTTATTATAGGGGAACGAGTATTCATGGTGTGATGACACAGCTTCGATCCCTTCACCCACGATCTTGACGTCCGACAGATCGCAAAGGCGTTTATAGTTCCTTGCCGCGTGGACCAGATGGGGGACCGCCGAAGGTTCGTATCCCAAGATTTTAGCCCCCACCAGATCGGCCGACAGGACATCGGCCGAGGCCACAATGATATTGCTCCGCCTGACCCGGCCGTCAAAACTCGGGCCTCGCTCTATGGTGTAGATGCCGTCCAGAATGGTCAGCATGGGGG
>Ga0209164_1001030_pt1 | contig 42973 bp, 38 predicted proteins | sample MTBNYHSulfiMetaG_FD_187458 | JGI IMG/M metagenome (GOLD analysis project Ga0209164, IMG submission 187458) | Enrichment culture microbial communities from rom New York Harbor, USA that are MTBE-degrading - MTBE-NYH (New York Harbor Sulfidogenic)... | ecosystem: Environmental > Aquatic > Marine >... | reverse complement strand
AGGATGCCGATTTTTTTCAAGGCGTCGTCGCCCTCGAACATCATCGAGCCGCACAGGAAGCGGGCCCTCTTCGGATCGCCTTCGGGCAGAGCCGAGATCACTTCGTCGAGAACGGTCCGGTCGTCGGACAACGTCCGGACATTCGACTGTTCGAAATAGCCCAGCGAGACGTTCAGGGGGGCGTTCACCTCTCCCCTGTCCGGCCGGAGCGTTCCGGCCAGGAGCTTGAGAAGCGTCGTCTTGCCCCGGCCGTTGGCGCCCACGACGAAGACCCGGTCGCGGGCTCCGACGGTCAGGTTGATGTCCCCGAAAAGGAGGCGGCCCGGATCGTAGCCGAACGACAGTCCCTCGACGGTCATGACGTATTTGCCGTGATAGGGCTTGGGCGTGAAGGAGAACTCGAGGGAAGGGATCCGTTCGAGCTTAACCTTTTTTCCCATCTTGGCCAGCGTTTTTTTCCGCGACTCGACCAATCCCTGAAGCCGGGCGCTGGCCCGGAATTTGGCGATGAAGTTCTCGATCTCCTTGGCCTTCCGCTCATCGTTGATGCGGGTCTTTTCGTAGGTCTCCTCGTCCTGGACGATCTGGGCGTAGTACTTGGAGGTTCGGCCGGCGATCTTGCGCGCCTTCCGACGGTGGATGCCCAAAACATGCGTCACCACCCGGTCCATGAAGCTCCGGTCGTGAGTGATGAGCATGAGCTCGCCCGGCCAGAAGACGAGATGGCGGGCCAGCCAGCGTATGGAAGTGATGTCCAGGAAGTTGTTGGGCTCGTCGAGCAGGAGGAGGTTGTGCTCGGCCAGGAGGGCTTTGGCCAGGTTGAGTCGCACCTGGAAGCCTCCCGAAAGCTCCGCCGGCGGGCGTTCGAGATCGAGGGGCCCGAATCCCAGGCCGGTCAGGACCTTCTCCACCCTCCACATCTGGTCGGCTTCGGCGGCCGGAAGCCCCGCGGCCGCCTCCTCAAGCGAGGTCGGCCGGGTGAAAACGAGCTCCTGACTCACATAGCCGACGCTGTAATTCCGGGGCTTGGAAATCGTGCCCCCGTCGGGCTCCTCCAGCCCGGCCAGCAGCCGGACGAGGGTCGACTTGCCGTGGCCGTTGCGGCCCACGACACCCACGCGCTCCCGGCGGTTGATCTTGAAAGACACGCCGTCGAAGAGCTGCTGCTTGCCGTAGCTTTTATAGAGGTCCTCGACGACGATCATTCTTCCCGTCTTTCCCGCCTGGCGGCATGGCCGGGCCTACGCGGCTCCTTATTATATCCAAAACGAATCTGTTTCACGAAGTCGCTTTTCTTCAAGGCTGAAACGGAAGGCAAAGTGATTCCGATGGTATTTATTCAATGGATGTATTATAATTGTTCGGTGAAAGGGTATTGTTGATGTCTGACCAGACGAAATCGCGAAATGTCCTTTTGGTGTTTGGAACAGGCCTTCTGGCAATGGTTCTTGGCGTTGGGGGACAGGGTGTCCCGGTTCAACCCGACGCCAGACACTATGTCACTGTCCGGCTCGTCCTTGTGGACGTCATCGCCCAAGACCGTGACGGCCGTTTCGTTACGGACCTCAATAAGGCGGATTTCGAAATTTATGAGGACGGAAAAAAGATGGATCTCGGCTCGGCCGAGCTCATCCGCCTCAAACAAGGCCAAACGGCGCTTGAGACCGAACCCTCCGCCGTCGCGCCGGCGCCTCCGGAGGCGCCCCGGGACAGCCGCTTCGTCGTCGTCTTCGATTCCATCAACACGATCCGGCGGATGCTTGACCGGAGCAAGCCGGAGATCCTGGCCAACCTCCTGTCGCTTCTCGAAGTCGGCCAGGAGATCATGGTTTTCGAGCTGACCGAGGATGGACGGATGGCCCTCCTCCAGCCCCTGACACGAGACCGCGAGCTGATCGCCCGGGCCGTCGACAAGGCGACCGGAAGCATTTGGATTGAAAAAGCGGCCGATTCGCTGATCGTTCCGTCGATCCCCGAAAAGGACGGCCGGCCCGCGGTCGAGGGCTACAGTTTTTTGGACCGCCTCGAACAATCCAACCAAGCCGTATTCGAAGCGGAATCGAGACGGCGTTTCGAGAAGACCATCAACGGACTGCTCGGTGTCATGAACATCGTCAAGGACTTCGAAGGCCGCAAATCGCTCCTCTTCGTCAGCGGGGGGATTCCGTCGCTGTCCTTTATTCGCTTTTTTGAGGGCGGCGGAGTCGCCGACACCACAGCCATCCAATCCCAGGTCGCGGCCGGCAAGGTCCAGGATCCCTTTAAGGTGCTCGGCAAGAAGGGATTTCGGACGGGCTCGGAAATCTTCGACGACCTCGTCCGATACGCAAACACCCACAACATCAGCTTTTACAGCCTGGACCCGGACAATTATCTTCGCTACCTGCTGGGCGACATCGCATACGACAATTATCCTCGGGTGGCCGGGAGAAGCACAATGGGCGCGTCTGGAATCAAGCGTCCCGACGAGATCGCTGAGATCAAAAGAAGCGAACTGGCCAGCCTTCGGGCCCTCTCCGCGGAAACGGGCGGCACCGCGTTTCTGGGAGGAGGCAAGTTCGAGGAATTCGCCCAGACGATCGAGCGCGATTTCGGCCAGTATTATGAGCTGAGCTATACGCCGAAGAGAAAAAAAGCCGACGGAAAATATCACAAGATCAAGGTCAAGGTCCTCAGGCCCGGAGTCGACATCCGCCACCGCCAGGGATTCCTCGATTACACGGACGAGCAGAGGGAATCTTTGGCCTTCGCCTCGGCGGCTTACAATCCTTCGCTTTTCAAGGACATCCCCTTTGAAGCCCGGATCGTTCCCTTCGCCAAGGACCGGAACACGTTCGTCCTCTGGATCCAAACGGCCCTTTCCGTCCGGAAGATTCTGGGACAGGAAGCGGCGGCCGACCAGCCGATGATCTTCAAGTTCAAGCTCACTCTCGACGATCCCTCCGGGACGTCCGGCTTCCTGTCCGAGACCGCCGTTCCCATCGTCCTGATCCCCTCCTTACTCAAGAGGATCCGGAGTGCCGAATACTTCGGCTGGAACTGCGCTTCACAAGAGACCGAGTTCAAGCCCCGGACCTATCGGGCGGTATTGGCCATCTATCATCGGGAATGGGACCTCATGGGAACGGTGGACAGCACCCTGGAAATCCCCGATCTCACGAAGGGAGGGGCGGCGAGGCTCCTGACGACTTCCATCGGCAAACTTGTTAAGTCCGACAAGTCCATGGTCTATCCTTTTACGATCGCGCGGGATGAGGGCACTCTCGAAGTTCCCAACCACAAATTCTTCCCCATGGCCGTCCCCCATGTCCCGTGCGGGGAGCGGGCCGGGTTTTTCGTCCAGATCCATTCTCCACGGAATCCGGACACAACGGCCTTGAGCATCTCGGCCGTACGGGAGGGAAACGGAACGGCTGCGATTTCGCTCCCATCCGGACTCATCTGTGAGGATTGGAACAAAAAGACGGGTCTCTGGAACGTCCTGTACGTTCTGGAGCTCCAAACCTTGCCTCCGGGCGATTACAGCCTCGCCTTCCGCTGGACCGACCCTTCATCTTCCGCCCCCATCGAGTCGACCCTCTCCTTGCGAATCCTCTAGGGCTCCGTCTCAACCGGATCGGACGGCGAGGCAAGCCGCAGGCGCGGGACTCCCGTTTCAGCTGGAACGAATCGGCGGCTCCCTTCCCCCCGGCCTTTTACATTTCTCTTTTCTTCCCATAATGAACACGGCCGACCCGACATTGCGCCACGGAGCGCCTGTCCTTATAATCTCCTCTTATGAAGCGTTCGCGGAAACGTCTGCTCCTCATCCTGTTCCTGCCGGTCTGGCTGGCTTTGGTTTTCATCGCCGTCAACCTCATCCAGCCCCGGATCGGCCGCCTGAGAGACCACAATCCCGAGCTGACCGCTTTCCAAAAACACCGTCTCGATCAGTGGGCCAAGCAAGGCGCGAAAAGGCACATCTCTTCCCGGTGGCGTCCCCTGTCGCGGATATCGCCCTATCTCGTCGAGGCCGTGCTCATCGCCGAGGACGACAAGTTTTGGGAGCACGGCGGTTTCGATTGGCAGGCCATGAGAGAGGCCATGGAAAAGAACTGGAAGGAAAAAACGCTCCGTTACGGCGGGAGCACTATCAGCCAGCAGTTGGCCAAGAATCTCTTCCTCAGTCCCTCGCGAAGCCTGGTCCGCAAGCTCCGGGAAGCGATCCTCGCCTGGAGGCTCGAGCGGGCGCTTTCCAAGAAGCGCATTCTGGAGATTTATCTCAACGTCGTCGAATGGGGGGACGGCGTCTTCGGCGCCGAGGCGGCGGCCGGGCATTACTACGGCAAACCCGCCGCCCGGCTCAACCCCCCGGAGGCCGCTCGGCTGGCCGCCATCTTGCCCATGCCGCGCCGCTACACCCGGAGTTCTTTCCACCGCTCCCGCTATCTCGACGAGCGGGTCACGACGATCGTGGACATCATGCGCCGGCGCGGCCTTGCGCCCGAGGAAAGCCCGCAGCCAATCAGGCCTTTTATCCGAATGGGGTTCTAAGTATAATGGACTCCAAGGCCGGGGAGTAGCGCAGTCTGGCTAGCGCACAGCGTTCGGGACGCTGGGGTCAGGGGTTCAAATCCCCTCTCCCCGACCATCTCCGCGGCCATCATAACCGTGACAAAGGACGGCCGGAAATGAAAAATACCAACAAAACAGCGACGGATCTTCGCTACAAGAACGACCTCATCCTCGTCGCCGGAGCGGGGGGATTCATCGGCGGCTCCTTGGTCCGCTATTTTCACGACCGGGGCTTCTCCCGCCTGCGGGCCGTGGACAAAAAACCCCTCGGCGACTGGTACCAGCGGACGCCGGGCGCGGAAAACCTCTGCCTCGACTTGAGCTGCGAGGAGAATTGCCGCCGCGCATGCGAGGGCGCGGTCGAAGTCTACCAGCTTGCGGCCGACATGGGCGGCATGGGATTCATCGAGCGCTTCCGCGTCGAATGCCTGCGCAGCATCCTGATCAACACCCACATGATCGAAGCCGCCTGGCAAGCCGGCGTCGACCGGTATTTTTTTTCCTCCTCGGCCTGCGTCTACAACACCGACCTGCAAAAGGACCCGAACGTCCGGGCCCTGAAAGAATCCGACGCCTACCCGGCCATGGCCGAGCGCGGATACGGCTGGGAGAAGCTCCTCTCCGAGATGCTCTGCCAGGAATACCGGGCCGAGAGGGGCCTGAAAACCTTCATCGCCCGGTTCCACAACGTTTACGGCCCCTGGGGCACCTGGGACGGCGGACGGGAGAAAGCCCCCGCCGCCCTGTGCCGGAAAATCATTCAGGCCAAGGACGAGGGAAGAAACCGTATCGAGGTCTGGGGCGACGGAACCCAGACGCGCAGCTTCATGTACATCGACGACTGCCTTCAGGGAATCGACCTCATCACCCACTGCGACCGCCTGACCGCCGTGCCCATCAATCTCGGCTCGACCGAGCTCGTCTCGGTGGACGGGTTGATCGTTCTCATCGAGGAGGCGGCCGGGATCAAGGTCGAGCGCGTTTACGACCCCACGGCGCCCAAGGGAGTCGCCGGACGGAACAGCGACAACGCCTTCATCCGGAGCGTTTTCGGCTGGGAGCCTTCGACGCCGCTTCGAACGGGCCTGGCCAAAACCTATGCCTGGATCGAAGAGCAATACTTCGACCGCAAGGCCGGCAAACGCACGGTCAGCTGAAACCCGGACGGGCCTTACGGCGCGGGGGGGGGAAGCTTATCCTGATTGATCACTTTCCAGGCCGCGCCCCCGGGCCGGTAGGGAGATTCCTTTTGACGGATGCGGATGGCTCTCAGCGACAGCAAGACTCCCACCGCGACAAGCGCCATGGAGAAAAATACGAGTCCCGGCACGTTGACCATGAGGAAGACATCATACAGGCCGTGGAGTAGGGCGGGCGCCAGAAGCGCCAGGGCCAGGAAGCCGGTTTTCTTCTTGGGATAGAATTTCGCCCCGCCGGCGAAAAAGCCCATGACGATGCCGAAAATGGCGTGGGCGGGCACGGAGAGAAACATGCGGACGATGGCCACGGCCAGCCCCTTGTCCAAGACGTAGTAGATGTTCTCCAGGGTGGCGAACCCCAGGCTGATGAAACCGGCGTAGACGATGCCGTCGAACGGCTCGTCGAAGACCGGCTCGGGATAGAAAAAAACCATGAGGACGAAAAACTTGCACAGCTCCTCGGTCAGCCCCACGTACAGGAACGCCTCGACGAAAGGATTGGAATCCCCGAGGATCATTTCGATGCCCGCGGCGACAAAGACGCTCGCGCTCCCCAGGAGGAAGGCCTTGAGGAGCTTTTTGGACGGCTCTTTTTCGTAGACATCCCTGGAGTAAAGAAAAGCGGCCAGGGCCAGCCCGGGCGCCACGGCCAAGGCCAAAAGAATGAGAAAGGACATCGTCGCTCAATCCTTGGTGATGAGTTCGTAGTCCAACGATCCCAGTCCGATCCGGCTGCCGTGGCGCAGCTGTATCGACCAATCGATGTCGTATCCCCTGCGGAACACGTCGGCTCCGGCGCGCTCGAGGACCAAATCGATCGACGCCTTGTCCAGGGCCAGCGGGTCGGTAGAGGCCAGGAGGCCGAGGTCGGCCGTGATCGGCTTCTGGGCCTCGGCCATGCAGTCGCAGTCTTTGGTGACGTTCAGGACGAAATTCAGATAGGCCGCCCGGCCGGGGAAAAGGGAATGAACGGCCAAGGCGTACTCGGCCATTTTTTCCTGGAGGCTGACGGCATCTTCCGTCCATCTCATCCTGACCGCTCCGGCCTTGCAGACCACGAGGCACTCGCCGCAGCCGATGCATTTTTCGTCCACGATGCGGGCGCTGCCGCCCTCTTGGATGATCGCTCCCGCGGGGCAGTAATCCAGGCAGATCCCGCAGTTGGTGCACGCCTTGGCCTTGATGCGGGGATGGACGTCGGAATGCTGCTCCAGCTTCCCCGCCCTTGAGGCGCAGCCCATGGCCAGGTTCTTGACCGCCCCCCCCACGCCGGCGATGATGTGACCGGTGAGATGGCTGAAGCAGACCAGGAAATCAGAATGCACGATCCCCGAGGCCAGTTTGGCGGTCCTGATCCTTTCAAGCCCGACGGCGATCTCTTCGCTGTCCCGGCCGATCAGGCCGTCGGCGATGAGAAGAGGGACGACGGTCTTGTCGGCGGAGAAACCGTGGCTCCAGGCGAGCCGGATGTGCTCCACGGCGTTCGAGCGGGGGCCGGTGTAAAGAGTGTCGGTGTCGGTGAAAAAAACGCGGCGCGAACACTTGCTCAGGCGGTCGACGACCCTCGCCAGCCAGGCGGACTGAATGTGGCCCTTGTTTTTCCTCTCCCCGAAGTGCAGCTTCAGGGCGACGAACGAATCCTCTTTGACCTTCTCCTCGATTCCCAGCTCCACGAACAGGCGCTCGGTCTTCCGGGCGAGAACATCCGACGCCTCCGCGGCGGATGCGGGGATGAAAACGACCCGGGCGGCCACTTCTAGTTCCCCAGCCCGGCCTTCGCGGCCTGAACGCCCGCTCCCTCCTCAAACGGGACGTTGAGAACCTTGAGCGTCCGTTCTAGAGCGTCCAGGGCGAACAAAACCTGGGAGGAGGACAGGTTGCCCATGTGCCCCATGCGGAATACCCGGCCCGCGGTGTGAGCCAATCCCCCGGCAACCACGACGCCCTGTTCGAGATAAGCGGAACGAAAGGCGGCGTCCTCGAGAGCGGGGAGAAGGTGAACAACGGACAGGGTGTCCGCCAGACAGTCGTCCCGGGTGAAGAAGGAAAAACCCAGCCTGGACAGGCCGAGGCGGATCGCTTCGGCCGTTCGGGCGTGGCGGGCGAAGCGCGCCTCGAGCCCCTCCTCCATGACGAGCCGGGTGCTCTCGGCGAAAGCGCGGATCTCATTGACGCCGTGCGTCGAGAAATACTTGGTCGGGTCTTTCATGACCGGCAGCCAGCGCAGGATGTCGGCGTAATAGGCCGGAACAGACTTGAGGCTTCTCCGCTTGTTCATGGCCCGCTCGGAAAAAACGCAAATCGCCAGCCCGGGCGGCGCGCCGAAACACTTCTGGGGAGCGGCCACAATGACGTCGATGCCCCAGTCGTCCATGCGCTCCTCGACTCCTCCCGTGGCGCACACGCCGTCGAGAATGAAGAGCGCCTCCCGTCCCCCGAGAACGCGGGCGTATTCCCTGACCGGTGCGCAGGCGCCCGTGGCCGTGTCGACGTGCGTCGCGGCCACGACCGAGTAGCTCCCCTTGGCCATCCGGTCCTCGAGCCGCTCGGCCGGCACCGCCTCCCCCCATTCGCACTCCAGTAGGTCGCACTTCAGACCGAAGCTTCGGCAGACCTGGGCCATCCGCTCCCCGAAATAGCCCTGGGAGACGATGAGCGCCCGGTCGGACGGCCCGATCGTATTCACCGCCGCCGTTTCCATGGACAGCGTCCCCCCGCCGGCAAAGACGAAAGGCTCGCCCCGCCGGGTGAAAACGGTTTTTTTCAGGTTGTCCAGAGCCAGCTTGAATTCCTCGGCCAGGACGGGGCTGACGTGGGAAACGGTCGGTTGCGACAGGCTGTGAATGATGCGCGGGTGAACGGGGCTCGGTCCGGGGATGAGGAGCAGTTTCTCTTGGGCCATATCGTCTCCTTCGCGCTTCTTTGTATCAATTCTTCGGCCGAATTACAAGCCGCGCCGAACAGCCGCGATGCGGACGCCAGGAGGGAACGAAACGGACGCCGAGGAAGCGGAAGGCGGTTTTTCAGGATTGAGCCTTCAGTCTCCGATTCACGACCGCCTGAATGGGGACGAGGATCAAAACCCAGATACTGGAAAGAAAAACGGCATAGATCAGGAAGATCATCGGCTTGAAGAGCATGGCGCTGATGAAAATCATGAACATGTGCATGCTCGGGCCGACGAGGTTCCAGAGCATGACCAGGAGGTGATTGTGTCTTTTGTATTCCTCCGGATCGTAACGGACGAAGGGACGGGGCCGGGGCCCCAATTGAAACCGGGTGTAGGCGAGATAGAGGCCGATGATCACCCGGTCGAACGACCATCTCCCCTCTTCTCTGAGCTTCTTCATCTCCCGGCCGAAAAATTCCATCTCGAACTGAGGGATGCATTCCCTGCCCAGGACGTGGGCGGCATACTGACTGGCGAAATTATCCGCCAGCGCCGCTTTGACAAAATGTCCGAATCCCGCCAGGCCGACCAGGACAAGAGGAGACAGCGGCAGCTCGATCAACCCGCCGCGCCCGGCGCGGACAAGCCCGACGCCCAGACCGGTGTATATGGACAGCATCATGATGTGGCCCACCACACCGTCGATGATGCGGCCGGTCAATGAGCCGCAAGACTTCAGTCTGGCCAACATCCCGTCCGAACAATCGAAGATGTTGGCCAGAAAGCAGAACAAGCCGCCCAGGAAAAAGGCGAGGGGAGTGCCCATGGAAAAATACACGCCGCTGGCGATGCCCGCCGACATGGCGATGAAACTCAGCTGGTTGGGCTTGACCGGGAGAGGCTGGACCAGCTTTACGACGATGAACGATAGGGGCCGGTAGAAGACGAGGTCCACGAATTCATCGACCGGCACGCCCTTGGTCGAAGACTTGAAGTCGGAAAAGAAGCTCATTGCGCCCGGCCGTTCCTCCCGGAGACCATTCTGCCACCCGCTACCCCTTTTTTCAAGTCTTTTCCCCCGACCCGGTCAGGAACTCTCCGAGACGGCTCCGCAGTTCGGCCACAGACTCGAGACGTTCGACCCTTTCTCCGTCGGCCGGCGCCGGACGGTTGCCGAGCACATAGACCTTCGGCAGCCCGGCGTCGAGCGCCGACTGGACGTCGATCAGCGAATCCCCGACGGCGCAGGCGTTTTCCGGCCTGGCGCCCAGGATTTCGAGCGCGGCCGAGAGGGGCGCTCCGGAAGGCTTCCACAGGCCGCTGTCTCTGGTGATCACGCAGTCGAAGGCGAGTTCGAATTTGTTCAAGATGGCCTCGACGCTCCTCGAGGAGTTGTTGGTCACGAGAGCGGTCCGGACGCCTCGAGCCGCCAGTTCTCCCAGCAGTTCCGAGACTCCGTCCCTGAGAACGGCCGCCCGAGTGGCCTCGGCCTCATAGCTTTCCAGAAGGGCGTATTTGGCCCCCCGTTCCGGTTCGGGAAGTCCCTCAAGGTGGGTCAGGATGGGCGTCCCCCCCGTTTCCAGCCGGAGCTTGATCTCGGGCCAGTCATAGGGGGCGTCGACGACCGTTCCGTCAAGGTCGAAGATGACGGCCCGAATCATTGTTTGATCCGTCCCACTTCGGCCACCGGTTCGCCCCGGCTGATGGGCGGCGTGGCGATGATGTACAAAAGGATTCCGTCGAACGGCGCCAGGACGGGGGTGATGTTTCGGCCCAGGAGGTCGCAGACGGTCCCGAGCTTCTGCCCTTTCCTGACCCAATGCCCCATCTCCGCCAGAGGCTGGAAGAGCCCGGTGTCCGGGGAAGTCAGAACTTCATAGTGATCGATCCACACCGGATCCTCGACGGGTTCCGGAGAGCCGTCCAGCATGCCCAGGTGCCTCATCAGGCTCAAAACGCCCCGGACGTTGAGGGCGACGTATTTCTCCTCCGTCCCGCCCAGCAGGCCCGATTCGGTGGTGATGGCCGGCTTGCCCCTCAAGACGGCGGTGTTGCCCAGATATTTTGAGTCTTTGGGATCCCTGGTCCGCGTAACATCGATGATGATGTGTTTCAGTCCGAAGGCCAGGACCATGTCCTTGCTTTTTTGATCCAGGTCCTCACGGCCGCTGATCATCCAGTAGGAATACGGAATGAGGGCTTCGTTCCCGTCCCCGCAATGCATGTCCACCAGGGCGTCGCAACGGTCCACGATGTCGCGGGTCAAGACATGGGCCAGCCTCTGGGAGAAGCTTCCCTCGGGATCTCCGGGAAACACACGGTTCAAATTTTTCCAGTCCAAGGGATTGTAGTAAATGATCCTCTTCAAGAAGGCGGGCACGTTGGCCACGTGAATCATGAGGACCGTTCCGGCGAGCTCCGTGGGATCGATGATGTCTCTCAGCCTGTAGAGGGCCAGAATGGGGGGGTACTCGTAGCCGTGGACGCCGGCCACGAGGGCCAGCACCGGTCCGGGCTTCAGTCCGTGCATGACCGTCACCGGAATGACGGTTCCGGGATCGGCTTTTTCCGGAACGGTCAAGAATCCCGAAACGGAATCGCCGGGGAAAGCCACGATCGGCCCTAGAGCGAACGGCTCCCTGGCGGACGGGGCGGGCCGTCCGAAGCTCGGCCCGAGAACAACCAGGGCCAAGACCATAAGCGCCGAACGGGCGGTTGTCCGATGAAGAACAGGCATGCGTCTTTCTCCTTTCCTCGGCCGGCCGGGGGATGTATTCTAAGCCAAGACCTCTCCCGTGTCTATGTCGGGATCCGCCGGCCCTTCCCTTGTGTTCCCCGGACCCGGGAGAGGAAGCGGATCCTCAAATCCCTGTTGCATATTGACTTTCTCTTTTGATATAATCCGCACGAATTCTTATAACTTATGCTGGGAGGTTCTCTCATGGGAAAGATTCTCGCCATACTCGGAGGCCTGATCGCCATGGCCGGAGGCGGCTACCTCCTCTACCTCTGGTGGGTGCCTTTCAAGATCGTTCTCAAAGGCGTGGTTCCCATCGTCTTGATTTTCGGAGGCCTGATCGCCCTCATTGCCGGCATCAGCAGCATGAGGGATGCCGCCCGGACCAAGAAGTTGGAAGAGGAAGCAAAGAGCGAAGAAAAAAAATAGCTCCTCTTCCCCCGCCATAACACGGCGCGGATAAATTCGGGGCGCAATCCCCCGGTGAAAAGAAGGATTGCGCTCCCGGATGGATCGTTTTCCCTTGCCAGGCCTAAAAATCCTGGGCTAGGATTGATTTCGTGGCACAGATCGCGTCGGCCGTCGTCTCTCTTCTGTTCTCGCTTCTGACGGCGGCCGCCGTCGACCTGGAAAGCGCCTTCCTCCAGCACAGACCCGATCTTCTCCTCAGCCACCTCTCTCCGGGCTCACGCCTGAGTTTGACGCTTCCCGAGCCCGTGGGCTTCTCAGACCAGCTCTCGGCCGGACAGTCCTATTTTTTCTTTCAAGACATCCTGGGCCGGTTCCAGACACAGGAATTTTACCTGGAGAGCGGTCTTCCCTTGAGAATGGACAGGAATCTTGTGATCCTCAAGGCGCGTTGGGCGTTCTGGGACCGCAGGAGAGGGGAACAGCACGCCTTCCGATTGTTCTTTTTGCTCCGAGCCGAAGCCTCCCCCCCCGCCTCCGGACGCGCCAATCCCTGGAAAATCATGGAGATCAAGGCGGAGAAAATTTGAAGATCCTGCGGCGCGCCTGGTTCGTTTCCACCGCCTTGAGCGCCCTTGTGTTCGCCGGAGTGCTCGTCCTTCCCCGCCTTTCGAGATCTGAAAATCCTTCACGAAGCCTGGAACGGCTGAGGGGCAAAGCGGAAACAATACGCCGGGAGTTCCGGGCGCTGTTGCGCGAAACAGAGGCCAGGACACAGGCCCTTTCGGAAATCCTTGGTGACCATCCGGACAAGGATCTGTTCCAAGCTTTCAAGGAGCTCGGCCTGCACGAAGAGACGGAGGGCGCCGCTTTTCATCTGAAAAGCGGAAAGCTCGAGACCTGGCTGGGCAACCTCCTCGACCTGGAGCCGATTCTCGAATCGTCGGGGCCTTTGCGGACCCTGGCGGAAAACAGCCGGTTCTTCATCATCAAGGACAAGGCCTCCGTATACCTCATCACCTGCCGGAAGGTGAGGGAAGGATTGGCCCTCATTTTTCGCCTGCTCTCCTTCCGCGCCCAGTTCCGGTCGCCCCATCTGTCCGACTACTTTTTTCTGAGTCCTTCGGCCGCCCGAAACGCCGATATCGACTATTGGGATTATCAGGAGGACCTGGCGGGCTTCGAGAGAATTTTCGCCCGGCACGAAGACGAGTACCTCGGCCATCCCCGGGAGACCGGTCTGGTTTCCTCGCTCATATTTCCCTTGCGGCTCCCCGAGGGAAGGATCGCCGCCACGGTAACTTTGAGTCTCCCCGCCCCCGCATCGGCCCGGGCCCAGTTCCGGGAGAAAGGACTCTGGCTCTTGTCGCTGTCCGTCCTTGTCTGGGGCCTGTTGACGCTTCTCCTTCTGGGGCGGGCGTCTCGGGGGCTTTTGGCTTATCCCCTCGTCCGGGTTGCGGCTTTTGCGGCGGCTTTGGTTGTCCTGAGAATTTTTCTGCTCCTCTTGAGCCGGCAGGGAGCCTTCCAATCCTGGCCGGCATTTTCTCCCGTCTCCTTCGCCGCCCGCTCGCTGGGAGGGCTGTCGCGGTCGCCGGCGGACTTTTTTTTCACCGCCTCGTTTCTTTTTCTGGCCGTGGCCTTCGCCGTCTTCGATCTGGGAAAACACCGGCCTCCCGAAGCCGCGAAATCCGCTCCCCGGCGCGTCTCCCTCCCCCTGTCCTTGGCGGCGGCCGTCATCGCTCTCGGCGGTTTTCTTCTCTTTCAAAGGATCTTGCAGTCCGTCGTTTTCAATGCGAATCTCAACCTCCTCCGATTTTCATCCTCGGGCGCCTTTCTCCTTCTTCATCTCGGCCTCCTGGCCTTGAGCCTCGCCTTCCTCTTGATCCTTTGGCTTCTCTTCCGCGCGGCCGTCGGCGGGCGGTTCAAATCACCTGTCGCGGCCGTCGCCGCGTCATTCCGGAAACTCGGCGCGGGCCGGGTCCTTTTCCTGTCCGCCGCACTATCGGCCGTCATCGTCGCCGTGTCCCTCAACATTCACACCGTCCGGCGGAATCGGGAACTCATCCAGGACACCTTGAAAAATGCGGTGTTGTTCCAGGAGGAATGGGCCGCTTTCTTCCTGGAAGAATCGCTGGCCACGATCGACAGGAATGAAAATCTTGTCCGGGAGGCTTTGACCAACGGCCGCGACGCTCAGGAAGCTCGCCGGCTGTGGGAAAAAACCGCCATCGCCCGTTTCAACTGGTATTCCAGCCTGGAAATTCTCGACGACAGGGACGCAACCGTATCCCGGTTCTCCCTGAACGTCCCCCGCTCGTTCAGGCCCTCGCCCGGGCTTCCGCCAAGCGAAGACTGGACCGTTACCGCTCTCCACGTGGCCTTCATCGGCAGAGAAAAGGAATTTCTCGTCGGCCACCGGGACTGGTACGACGGCGATCGCCATGTGGGCCGAACCGTACTCGCCGTGTCCCTGGACTACGACCTCCTGCCGTTTCTGTACTCGGCCAATCCCTATTTCGAGCTTGTGCGCGTCCATTCCCTTCCGTCCCTGGAACAGATCGACGTCAAATTCGTGGTCTTCGACGAGCATGGAAATATTCTCTTCAATCCGGGGCACCTGACCTCCGGTCCGGACCCGTCCCTCTTGCCCGCTCTTCTGGCGACGCCCGAGGGACGGTGGGTCCGTTGGGAGGACAGGGGGAGGATGCTGTCCGTCTTCTGCTTTCCTTGCGGTGATCGGTTGTGCGGCCTTCATCTGGCCGGGAAAACCCCCGTCGGCCTGGCCGCCGAGTTTCTCAAGCTGGTTTTCCTCTACGGACTGTTTCTGACCGTTCCCGCCGTCGTCTTCGCCCTGGCGTTCCGGAGGCCCGTCGTCCGCTCCTTTTTGAAATCGTTCTCCAACCGCGTCTACGCCTCGTTTCTCATCATCGCCCTCATTCCCCTCCTCCTGCTGACCATCTTCACCCGGAGCTATTTCGCCGGCGTTTTCGCCCGTCAGTTCACCCGCGCCGCCGAATCGGACGCCGCCTTCGCCCGGAACGTGCTCCAGGACTTTCTTTACCTCCAGCGGGAGGAAAAATCCGTGGCCCTTCCCCCGCCCGAGGACCTGGTGCTGTGGATCAGCGCCGCGGTGGGCAACGACGTCAACCTCTATCAGGACGGCCGCCTGGTGTCCTCCAGCCGCCGCGAGTTTTTCGATGCCGGCGTCCTGCCCGTCCTCCTCGACGGCGACCTCCACCATCGCTTCCGATCCGAACTTCGTCCGTTTCTCACCCAGCGCCGCAAGATCGGGACGTTTTCCTATTCCACCCTGACCATTCCTTTCGACATGGAAGACGCCGTCCTCCACATCTCCCTGCCGTTCCCCTTCGAGAGGCAGGAGACGGCCGGGGCGACCGCCGCTCTGGTCGATTTTCTCATCCTGGCGTCTGTTTTCTTCGCCCTGGCGGTGGCCGGCGTGGCCCGAAGCCTGGGCGCGGCCATCGTCACCCCCATCCGCAAGCTTCTGGCCGGAACGCGGGAGGTGAGCCTCGGGAACCTCGGCGTGGTCCTCGAGCACAAGCCGGACGACGAGATGCAAACGCTATTCCAGGGTTTCAACACCATGGTCCTGAGCCTCAAACAGCACCAGCGGGAGCTCGCGGAGATGAGCCAGAAGGCCGCCTGGGCCGAGATCGCCCGGAAGGTGGCCCATGAAGTCAAAAATCCACTGACGCCCATCCAGCTTTCGGCCGAGCACCTCCTTCGCGTCTATGAAGACCGGAGGTCGGATTTCGAGACCGCTCTCCGGCAGTCGGTGTCGTACATCACCACCGAAGTCGAGAACCTTAGAAAAATCGCCCAGGAATTCCTTGAAATATCGCGGGATATCGCCTTGGTCAAGCAGCCGGCCGATCTGCGCGAGATTTTGGAGGAAACCCTGACGCCCTATCGAAACATTCTTACCGACAGGATTTCCGTCCGGGAATCCTACGCTCCGGGGCCGTTCCGAATCCTGGCCGACAGTTCCAAGCTCAAGACGGCCTTCCGCAACATCCTCATCAATTCCCTGGAATCGATCGCCGGGAAGGGAACAATCACCGTCCGCGTCCATGCGGAGAACAGTCGGGCCGCCGTGGACATCGTAGACACCGGGTCGGGCATGCCCCCCGAGCTTGTGAGCAGGATCTTCGAAACGGACTTCTCGACCAAGCCGTCCGGGACGGGATTGGGATTGCCCATCGCCAAAAAGATCTTCGAAGACCACGGCGGCGCGCTCCATGTCTCGAGCCGCCCGGGAAGAGGCACGACCGTGACGGTGATTCTGCCGCTGGCGACGGAATGATCCGGGGGCGCCGCGGGGCTCGGAACGCCGTCCCTATGAACAGCGGTCGGCGCCGATCGAGGACCGCTTTGAAAAAGCGCCTGGATTTTTTGAGGGCGCTGTGCAAAAATACGGGATGTGAAAAAAAACCTGGTCGTCTATTATAGCCGGACGGGAAACACCAAAGCGGTGGCCGAGGCCATCCACGAAGCCCTGAAAGGCCCCAAGGAGATTCTGCCCCTCGACAAGGTGATCGGGCTGTCGGGACACAATATCATTTTTATCGGCTTTCCCGTTCAATCCCACAGCGTTCCTTACGCCGTCGAGGCTTTTTTGAAGAATATCCCCGCCGGACAGAAGATCGCCCTCTTCTCCACGCACGGCTCGCTTCCGGGCGACCGCCTGTCCCGGGAAGCCGTCGAACACGCCGCGATCCTGGCCGGCGGGGCGAAGGTCATGGGCACGTTCACCTGCCGCGGGAAAGTCTCGTTGCCGGCCCTCGAAGTCCTCGCCAAATCCCCGGAACACGAGGCCTGGGCCGATATGGCCGCCTCGGCTTCCACCCACCCCGATGCCTCCGATCTGGAGGACGCCCGGAGTTTCGCCCGCTGGGTATCGACCCTGGCCGCCCACCATCAGGCCTGAGGACGAGATCCCGCTCTGGCCATGAACTCGAGCAGGACCCCGCCGCACGACCGGGGATGGACGAAAAAGACGCGCGTCCCCCGGGCGCCGGGGACGGGGTGCTCCCCGATGATCTGAAAACCCGCGGACTTCAGCTCCGCCGCGGCCCGGTCGATGTCCTCGACCTCGAGACAGAGGTGATGGATGCCCTCCCCCCTGGTTTCAAGAAACCCGGCGATGGGCGACTCCTCTCCCAGCGGGGCGACAAGTTCCAAAGCCGGTCCTCCGGGAGTCTCTATCCGCGCCGCCCTGACTCCGCGTTCCGGCAGATCTTCGATCGCCGAGGATTTCACACCCAGCAGATTCTCCCAGAGCTCCAGGCGGCCCTCGAGACTCCTGACCGCCAGGGAAATATGATCCGTCCCGAGAATTTTCATTTCAGCCTCTCCAGGATCCGATCGGCTTCCGTAAACGGATCGCTTTCCCGGCGGAAAATCCTTTCCACGTGGGCCTCGAATTCTTCGGCGCTCAGCCCGCCTCGAACCTTGTCGAAGAGCCGGGATTGGATCGTGTCCAGCAGCATCCAGGAGATCAGCCTTTTTTTCCTCGCCTCGCGGAGAACCGGATCGCGGTTGTTGCGGAAATCCTCTATGGCCGCCGTCAGTTTGTCGACCCCCCTCCCCTCGGTGGCCACGGTCTTGACCACGGGCGGAAGGCCGCGGTCCTTCCGCCCCATGTCGAGCATGGCTTTGAGCTGCTTTTCAAGCCTTTCCGCTCCGGGGGCGTCGGCCTTGTTGATGACGAAGATATCGGCGATTTCCATGATGCCGGCCTTGAAGGCCTGGATTTCGTCTCCCTGTCCGGGCGTCAGCACCACGAGGACGATATCGGCCAGCTTGACCACCTCGACCTCGTCCTGTCCCACGCCCACGGTTTCCACCAAAATCATGAACATGCCCGCCGCTTCGAAGACGGCGATCGCTTCGCCCGTGGCCTTGGCCAAGCCCCCCAGCTGGCCGCGGGTGGCCATGCTGCGAATGAACACCCCCCTGTCGAGGCTATGGCGCATCATGCGGATGCGGTCGCCCAGGATGGCGCCGCCGGTGAACGGGCTGGAGGGATCCACGGCCACGACGCCCACCGGCACGTTCTTCCTGCGGTAGCGCTCGATGAGCTGGTCGGTCAGCGTGCTCTTGCCCGATCCGGGGGCGCCGGTGACGCCCAGAACCAGGCCTTCCTTCCGCTCGGGGTAGAGCCGGCGCAAAAGCTCTTCCCCTTCCGGGTCGCCGTTTTCCAGAAGGGAGATCGCCCGGGCCACGGCCCGGGGTCTGCCCGCCAGGATGTCTTCGATAAGCTCCATGGAAAACGAGAGGCTCGGGCCGGACTCCGCTCAGAAATCCTCGAGAACCTTCTGAGCGATGATCCAACGCTGGATTTCGGACGTCCCCTCGCCGATCGTGGCCAGCTTGGAGTCACGGTAATATTTTTCCGCCGGATAGTCCTTGGTGAATCCGTATCCGCCCAGAATCTGAACGGCGTCGTTCGAAACCCTGACCGCCAGCTCGCTGGCATAGAGCTTGGCCATCGCCGACTCCATGGGAATTTTTTTCCCCTCGTCCTCAAGGAAGGCGGCCCGGAAGGTCAGGAGCCGCGCGGCCTCCAGATCCGTGAACCCGTCGGCCAGCATCCACTGAATGGCCTGAAACTGGGAGATGGGCTGGTTGAATTGGACGCGTTCCTTGGAATACTTGAGCGCCGTCTCCAAGGCCCCGGCGGCGATGCCCAGGGCGAAGGCGGCGATGCTCACCCGGCCGCCGTCGAGGATGCCCATCGCCTGGCGGTACCCGGTGTTCAGCTCGCCGACAACGTTTTCGGCCGGCACCTTGACGTCCTCGAAAACGAGCTCCGACGTATCGGCCGCCCGGATGCCCAGCTTCTCCTCCTTCTTGCCCGCCTTGAATCCGTTCATCCCCTTTTCGAGAATGAAAGCCGAGATGCCTTTGCGCCCCTTGGCCGGATCGGTGACGGCCATGACCACCGCGACTTCGGCCAGGGAACCGTTGGTGATGAACAGTTTGTTGCCGTTCAGGATCCAGTCGTCGCCTTTTTTTTCGGCCTTGGTGCGCAGGGCGGCGGCGTCCGAGCCGGCGCCCGCCTCGGTGAGGGCCCAGGCGCCCAGCGTCCGGCCGGAGAAAAGCCGCGGAAGATATTTCTTTTTCTGGGCGTCGCTGCCGTACAGATAGATGTGATTGCAACACAGAGAGTTGTGGGCCGCAACCACCAGGCCGACGGACGGATCGGCTTTGGACAGCTCTTCGAGGATGATGACATAATCCACATAGGAATAGCCCGATCCCCCGAAATCCGGTGGAAAGGTGATTCCCAGCAATCCCATCTCGCCCAGCTTGCGGGTCAGGCCCTCGGGCCAGACGGCTTTGTCGTCGTGTTCCTTGATCAGGGGCGCGATTTCCTTCTGGGCGAAGTTGCGGATGGAATCTTTGAGGGTCTTCTGGTCCTCGGTCAATAGGAAATCCATGCTTCCTCCTTATCAGGGGCCCGATGGTGCCCGGATCGTTTTCAAGATTCCATCATATTATCTTCTTGCCGCCGTTGAATCAACATAAAAAAGCGAGGCCGCTCCGCCGCCGGCCGGCGGAGAAAGGCCTCCCTTTCGGCCGTCATTTGACATCCGGGACCCCGGAGGGCTAAAGTGAAGGAGAGATGGCCGGCATCATAAGATTTCTGTACTGGGCGCTTCTGGCCTACCTGATCTACGCGGTGATCAGGTTCTTCAGGTCCCTCAGCCGGGCCTCAAGATCCAAGAACGCCTCGCGGCCCAGAATCTCCACGGGCGTCATGGTCAAGGACGAGGAGTGCGACACCTACCTGCCGAAGGAAAACGCCCTCCGGGAAGTCCGGGACGGGAAGGAATACTTTTTCTGCTCCCATGAATGCCGGAGAAAATTTCTTGACAAGTTGAAGTCCGGCAATCGGACCGGCTCATCCGTCTCTTGAAATCCTGAACCCGGTGAACTCCCCCCTGAACGGCTCCCAGGCGATCTCCAGGTTGTCCACGCGGCTGCGGGGCGCGCCCCGGCGCACACGCGATAGGAAAGCTTGAAGCGCTTCGTCCGGCCCTTCGGCCACGGCCTCCACCCGTCCGTCCGCCAGGTTCCTGACCCAGCCGCCGAGCCCGAGCTCCTCGGCCCAGCGCCGGGTGTGGTCGCGGAAGAAAACGCCCTGGACGATTCCCGAAACGAAGATATGGACTCTCTTCTCGCCGTTCATGGCAATGATTTTATCAAAAATGGGTCTGTATTTGACAACGCCCTCCCCCTCTGTTATCAAAGAGAAAATGCGCCGACGGACCGAAACCCTCCTCTCTGTGTCCGGGTTCGACCCCTCGGGCGGGGCCGGAGCCCTGCTCGACGTCAGGGTGTTCAACCGGCTCGGCTTCCATGGGGCCGCCGTCCTGACCGCCCTGACGGTTCAGGACACACGGGGAGTAGACGCCGTCGCCGAAGTGCCCGCCTGGCTCGTTGGGAAGCAGTTCAAAGCCCTGAAGCGCGACTTGAGGATCGCGGGCGTCAAGGTGGGCATGCTCGGCAGCGCCCGCGGCGTGGAGATCATGAAAGAGATCCTCGAACAGACGGCCGACGTGCCCCGCGTCGTGGATCCCGTTTTCCGCTCGAGCTCCGGATTGTGGCTGACGAAAAAAAGGGCCCTGTCCGCCTTTCTGGACGCGGTCAAGGGCCGGGCGACGCTCATAACGCCCAACCTGTCCGAGGCGGAGCTGATGACCGGTTCGAGGCCGCGAACCGTCGACGGAATGACGCGGGCGGCCCGGCGGATACAGGAATTGACGGGCCTCCCTTGCCTGGTCAAGGGCGGGCACCTGAAGGGCCTGCCGGTCGACGTTCTTTTCGACGGCCGCCGCGTTTATCGCTTCGGTCATCGAAGAATCGGCAGGGACGTCCACGGGTCGGGCTGTTTCCTCTCCTCGGCGATCTTGGCCCATCTCGCCGGGGGCGCGGCGCTGGAAGAAGCTTGCCGGTCGGCCGTCAGGATGACGGTCGCCGCTCTGGCCGCGTCGACGGTTGTCGGCCGAGGCCGCGCGGTCTTCAGCGATCCTACCTCGAGGCGAGAGGGGCGGCGATGACCTCATCCGCCCGGCTGATGACATCCATCGAAAACCTGAGGCCCTGTTTTTCGGCCGCCGCCTCATTGAGGCTGAGCTTGATGTCGTTCATGCTCTGTATGGGGATGCGGCCCGGGCTTTCGCCCCTCCGGACGCGCAAGGCCAGTTCTCCCGTCCGGTAGCCCATCTTGGAGAAATCCCACCCCAGCGCGGCGCAGGCTCCGAGACGGGTCGAGCGGATGAACCCCCCGAACAGCGGCACTCCGTTTTCCTCGGCGATGCGTCCCAGGACTTCGAAAGAGGCATTAATGGTGTTGTCCGAAATCTGAGCCAAGGCGTCGACTCTCCGGTTGAGGAGGGACTGGGCGGCGACGGGGATCTCGAGAGGACTGCCGAGGGGCATAACCGACACCTCGAACCCGAAATCGACGGCGTTCCGGAGGAGAAGCTCGAGGTAATATTCCGAGTTGAGCTCCGCGGGAGTGTAGAGCGTCCCCAGCCTCCTCGCGCCGGGCAGGACCTCGCGGATGAAGGTCAGCGTCTCACGGATGGGCGCGGTGGAAACAACGCCCGTGACGTTCTCCAGATGATCGTCCGCCGAACGGCCGGCCCCCACAAGGTAGGGGTTGGCCACGGAGGAAAAGAGAATGGGCGTCCGGGTGTGGGTCATGAGGGCCGCCTGAAGACAGGGCGTCGAGAGAGCGACGATGAGGTCCACTCCCTCGCTCACGAACTCCCGGGCGATGCGGTGGGCGAGGACGACGTCGCCGGAGGAGTTCCGGATCCGGAGCCGGATGTTGACGCCGTCCCTCAACCCGTGATCCTCCAGGGCCTGGAGGAAACCCCGACGCACTTCCTGGAGGGTCGGGGCATCGTTGATCTGGAAAAGGCCGATAGTATAAATTTTTTCCTTCTTAGGCCGGCAGGCGGGAAAAACGAGGACGGCGGAGATAAGAATAAGGAGAAATCTCTTGGGGGACATATCGTTCTATCGACCCTTAGCATATGAAAAACGCGGCCGGAGGGCAATATCCCCGCGGAAGCGGGAAAGAGCGGCGGGTGCGGAGCGGACAAGGCGCTCCGCGGCCGTTGGACTTTTTCACCGCCGATGATTGTATAATCCTCTCATGGCCCGTTATCACATCGGCCCGGCCGGCTGGAGCTACGCCGATTGGGAAGGGATCGTCTATCCCCTGGACAAGCCCCGCGGCTTTCATGCCCTTCCCTTCCTGGCCCGTTTCGTGGACGTCATCGAGGTCAACAGCACCTTCTACCGGCCGCCGTCGACGGCCCTGTCTCTGTCCTGGGTCCGGAAACTCGAGCCCTTCCCCGAATTCCGGCTGACGGTCAAGCTTCACCGGCTCTTCACCCACGAACGCCGGGACGCGACGTCTCGGGACGCGGACGAGTTCAAGCGGGGCATCGAGCCGCTTCGGGCGGCCTCGAGGCTGGCGGCGATTCTTGTTCAATTTCCCTGGTCGTTCGTCCAGAAACCCGTCCACGTCGAGCACCTGGAGCGTCTCTTCCGGCTCTTCGCCGGCTATCCCCTGGCGGTCGAAGTCCGGCACGATTCCTGGGACACGCCCGATTTCCACAAGATGCTCCGAGAGCACGGGGCGGCCGTGTGCAACATCGATCAGCCGCTGTTTCCCCATTCCCTCAAACCCGGAGCCGTCGTCACGCGGCCGGATATGTCCTACGTCCGGTTTCACGGCCGCAACCGCAGGGACTGGTTCCGCAAAGACGCCGGCCGAGACGACCGCTACAATTATCTCTACGCCCGGGGAGAGCTCGAAGAATGGGTCGACCGTATCAAGGACCTGGGGAGAAAAAGCTCCAAGGTCATCGTCATCACCAACAACCACTACCGCGGCCAAGCCATGGCCAACGCCTTGCAGCTCAAAAATTTGTTGACCGGGGAAAAGCTGGACATTCCTCCTCTTCTGCTGAAACAGTTTCCCGTCCTCAAAGACATCGTCGCCCGGATCGAGGCCGGTCAGCTCGATCTGTTTCAGGAACAGCCTTCCGAAAGCCCGAAGGATTGATCCCCGCCCGGCGGACATCCGCGGCCTGAAGGGGCGACCTGTCAGAGAGCGGCTCCATAACGGTCGAGAAAAGCGATTTTATCCACCGGCAGGCGTTCCGGCCGCTCAAGCTCCCATTCCTTCTGCTTCTCGGAAAGAACGGGGCTCAACTCCGGATTGCGGCGGCCGCAGATGATCAAAGTGATGACTTTGCAATCGCCGGGAATGCCGAGAGTTTCGACGACTTTCTTCGGGCTGAATCCGGCGATCGGGTGCGCCACCAGACCGAGCTCCGTGGCCCGAAGAATAAGAAAAGCGGAGGCCAGTCCGCAATCGAACTGGTGGTACTCGCGGTCCCTGATGACGCAGTCGTCCTCCTTGCGGCTGAACACGGCGACGACCAAGGAGGCGTCATGCGCCCAGCGGTTGCCCTCGCTAAGAGCGGATCGCATGGCCTCGAGCATCGCCCGGTCCCTGACAAAGACAAAGCGGGCGGGCTGGTTGTTGAAGCAGGACGGAGCGAGCCGGGCGTGTTGAGCCAGGTCCCGGATGAGCTCCCCGGTGATGTCGGCGGGAAGCAGCGAACGGAAGGCGCGGCGTTCATGAACGGCTCGAGTCACGTCCATGGCGGGCCCCTCATTTCCCCAAAAAAGCGAGGAGTTCAACGACATCCGGGAGCTGGGGGATGTCATAAACCTTGATGAACGCCACATGCCCTTTTTCGTCCACGACGACATTGGCCCGCTCGGAGAAACCCTCCCGGGGCCGGAAAAGGTCGTAGGATTGAGCGGCGAGTCCGTGGGGCCAGAAATCCGAGAGAAGACGCAGACGGTTGAGACCGAGCTCCCTGGCCCACGCCGCCTTGCACGGCACGGAGTCGACGCTCAGGCCGAGGGGAAAGGTGTTCAGTTTCTCGAATTCGTCGTAATGCTCTTCGAGCGATTTCATCTGCTCGGCGCAGACTTTCGTCCAAGCCAGCGGATGCCAGGACAGGAGCACGCGGCGGCCCAGGAGTTCGGACAGCTTGATTTCGTGCTTGCCATGGTCTTTCAGCGCAAAATCCGGCGCGATATCCCCGATTTTCAAAAGTTCCCCGGCTGACATGATGGCACCTCCCTCAGCGTCTTTGCGCTCGCATCGGCGCGCGATTCCACGGATGATTATAACAACGGCCGCGGCGGCGGCACAATCGCCGTCAAAAGGCCCCCGGCGTTTCCCCAAGGGGGCGGGACACGCCGAAAGACGGGCGAAAAAATATTTTATCTCCCCCCTTGACAAAGGGAGTGACTTGTCCGACAATAACTTTGTATTTCAAAGTACTTTGTATCATGGAGGCAGAGATGACGGAATCGGAAAAACAAAACGCCCTGGAGAGCATCGCTCTCATTAAAACCCTTGTCGACCGGAGTCATAGGGAGATAACCCATGCCGGAAGCGGCTGGATTTGCATCATCTGGGGCCTCTACGCTCTCCTGGGCTATGCCGGCTCCCACCTCCTCCATCATTGGCATTCCTACGCCTTGGCCGGATGGTGGTGGCCGTTCCTGTCCCTTTTCGGCTTCGCCGCCTCGGTCCTGGTCATCCGCCGGAAAGCCGCGACCCGGTCCTCCAAACTCAAGGGATCCCTGACCGGCTGGTTCATGCTTTTTTGGATTCCCCTCATCCTGCTCATGGCCGCCCTCATCGCCCTCTGCGTCCTCCTGCCCGACCTGCCGATGAAATACATCACCCCTTTCGTCCTCCTTGTCGTTTCCGCGGGCTACCTGATGATCGGCCTGATGTTCCATAAGAGCCTGCTGGTCATGGGCTTCCTGGGCTTGGCCGGGACATTCGTCACCACGGTGTTCTTCATCGAGCACGCCGGTCCCATCCTCAGCCTGCTCTTCGGCCTGGGACTGATCGTCACCGGCCTGCTCCTCAATCGCCGGAGATAAACCGTGGCCGAACACCTGTCCACCCGCCTCGACAAGGTCCTCACCCAGAAGGCCCGGCTGGGCATCATGTCCATTCTCATGGTTCTGGAAGAGGCGGATTTCAATCACCTTAAGGACAAGCTGGGCCTGACGGACGGGAATCTCAGCACCCACCTTGGCCTCCTCGAGGACGCCAAATACATCCGCATCCGCAAGACGTTCGCCGGTAAGAAGCCCAAAACCTCGTGCCTCATCACCGAACGGGGGCGCCGGGCCTTCCTCGAACACATGAACACCCTGGAAAAGATCATCCGATCCATCCCAGGCGCATGAAAGGAGACAACGATGATTTCCCGACTCGCTTCCCTTTTCTTCCCTTTCCTGTTCGCCGCCACCGTCCTGGCCGCGGCACCGGGCCCGCGGCCCGAGCCGCAGACGGATTCACGGAACACGGACCGGACGGCGAAGATCGTGCGCGCCCGTGACACGCTCCAAGAAGGCTGGAACGCCTGGAACGACGAGACGATGAAGGCCGGCCGGGACATGCTCCTCAGCCTCCTGCTTGAGGACAAGGACAAGAACGCCTACCTGTATTACTACGCCGGGCTGGCCGAACACCGCCTGGCCGTCCACGCGTTTGCCTCCGGCCGGACCGAGGAAGCCGCGTCGAACATCGCCCAGGCCAAGAAATACCTGGAAAAACTCATCGAGCTTCAGCCCGATTGGGGGGAGCCGTATGCCCTGTACGCCGCGCTTCTCGGCTACGAGATCGCCCTCAACCCGGACCGGGGAATGGAGCTGGGGATGAAAACTTTCAGCTATTTCGGCCGGGCCGAGAGCGCCGAGCCTCAAAATCCGCGCGTCTTCCTCCTCAAGGGCTTGTCTCTCTTCTACTGGCCCGCCGAATACGGCGGAGGCCTGGACAACGCCCTTGCCGTCCTCGTTCAGGCCGCGGCTCTTTTCGAAAACGAAAGGACCGACGACCCCCTCAAACCCTCCTGGGGGCTGGACGAGTGCCTGACCTTCATGGCCCGGGCTTATTCCCAAAAAGGGGAAAAAGAGAAGGCCCTGGACTGTCTGAAAAGAGCCTTGATCGCCAACCCGGATTATGGACTGGCCCGACAGGAGCTCCTCGCGCTCCAGAAGGACAAATGAGCGTCCGTCTTTTCTTCGGCCTGGCCGGCCTTCTTCTCGTTGCGTCCTTTGTCTTCGGCGGCCAGGAGCCGGCCGTTATCGAGGGGCATGTCTTCGACAAGGAAACCCGCTCCCCCCTGCCGGCCTACATCAGCCTGCCCGATCTCGGGCGGGGCGTGTCGGCCGGCCCCGACGGCCGCTTCCGCATCGCCCTCGAAAATCGGCCGACGCCGGGAGCGAAGGTCAGGATCGTCGCCTGGCTCATCGGTTTCAAGAAAATCGAGGTCGAAGCGCTCCCCGGAGAGATTCTTTCGCTGGCCCTCGAGTTCGAGCCGCTCCCAGCGCGCGAAATCGTGGTTTCGGCCGACAGCGGCCTGGGCGGCGACAAACCTCAGGCCGCCGTCACCTTGGACCGCATGGACGTCTACCGGATGCCGGGAACGGCCGCCGACCCTCTCTACGCTTCCCACGTTCTCCCCGGCGTCAATTCCCCGCCGGACGCCTCGAGCCTCCTCATCCGCGGCGGCGCGCCCGACGAAACCGCCTACCATTTCGACGGCGTCGAAATCACCCATCCCTTTCTCAGCCAATCCCTCCACGAGAGCTACTTCAGCATTTTCGACAACCAGGTCGTCGAGGATTTCAACGTCTCGACCTCCGGATTTTCCTCCAAGTTCGGCGACGCCTTGTCGGGGGTCATGGACATCACCGCCAAGGACGCCCTGTTCAAGGGCGAAGGCGGCCTCGGCCTGTCGGTTTTCGGCCTGAACTCCTACCTGGGCACCCCCCTGGCCGGCGGCGCGACCCTGATCGGCAGCTTGAACTTCGGCCGTTCGGAACTCCTGTCGGCCCTCAACGGAGACGACGGCCAGTCTTTCGCCACGGGCAATTCCTTCGGCAAGCTGGTCGTCCCCGTCGGGCGCGCCCACACCGTCCGTCTGATGGGCCTTTACGACCGCTATCGCTTCGCCCAGGAGGACGGTTTCCGGGCCGCCTCGGAAAACGGCTTCGCCGCTCTCTCCCTGACCTCGACGCCTTCCTCGGCGTTTCTTGCCCGTCTTTTGCTGAGCAGGACATTTTACGGCGCCGCCTACCGCCAGGAGGGCGTGTTTGATACGACCGTCGACGACCGCGCCTGGCAGGGCCGTCTGGAAGCGGTCCTGGACCTCGACAGGCATTTCCTCGAAGCCGGCCTTGATCTCGTGAGCCGGCGGCAGAATGTCTCCTGGGACGCGGAAACAGAGGGGGACGAGACCGTGCGGGCCGGCCGTCGAGCGGTGTATGTCAACGACAAGTTCCGGGCCCTGGACAAGCTCTATGTCACCGCCGGCTTGAGGCTCTCGTCCCTGAGCCTGGGCCGCCCCGGCTGGAGGGCCGACCCAAGGATTTCGCTGGCCTATCTCCTGACCAAAAAGGACACGCTCCGGATGTCAACGGGAGTCCACAGCCAGTACGGGGATCACTTCACCCTCGCCCAAGACGGGAGGCTCCGGCCGCGTTCGGCCTATCACGCCTCCCTGAGCTACGACCGCTCAACGGACAACGCGACCCTCAGGCTTACGGCTTACGGCAAGGAATACCGAAGCCTCTTCCTGGAGGACCTGACCGGAGCGGGCTGGAACAACGGCGGACGGGGATTCGCCCGGGGCATAGAGATTTTCATCAAACACCGGGGCCGGAAGCTCGATGTCCTGGGCGTGTACAACTCTCTGAGCTCGAAGAGGATGGAGGGCGACGTCTCCGTCCTCGCCCCTTCGCCCTACGAAATCACCCACTCTCTGACGGCCATAGTCACCCTCAAGGGGTCGCGAAGCTCCCTCGGCATCCGCTATTCCTACGCCACCGGTCGTCCCTACACGCCCCTTGAGAACCGCGTTTGGGATGAAAGCGAAGGATCATATCTCCCGCTGTGGGGAGACCCGTACAGCTCGAGGTATCCCTCTTACCGCCGTTGCGACATCAACGGCACGTGGAACCTCACCGTCGGCAAACGGATGGTCATCCTCTACTTCGGCGTCACCAACCTGTTCAACGCCCGCAATATCCTGCGCTACGAGTACAGCAGCGATTATTCCATCCGCAACAACACCGCTTCGATTTTCGGCCGGTCGCTGTTTCTAGGCTTGTACTTTCCCTTCTTTTAAGAACGGCGCTGTCCGTTTCTCCTCCCGTCCGCGAAACCGGCCGGAAAGCGCGCGAACCGAGGCGCGGCTTTTGCGACGAGAGGCGGCGGCGCGCAACGCTGTCGCCCGAGGAGGCTCAAACCTTGCGCGAGGCGAGGTGCCGGACCGCTTCGACGACCAGGTCGGCCTCCTTGAACGACGTGTAGATGGGCGTTGAAACACGAACGCCGTAGGTCCCGACGGTGCGATTTCCCGCCGTGCGGACGACGAGGTTGTGTTTCTCGCGCAGGTAGTCGACGATGCGCGCCGCCTCCACGCCCTCGACCGAAAAAGCGTTCAGCCCGGCGCTCAGGTAAACGTCCAGGGGCGTGTGGAGCTTGACGCCTCGGATTTTTTGAAGCTCTCTTTTCAGGTGGCCCGACAGGACCTTGATCCTTTTCTCGATCCGCCGCCGGCCGATGCGGTTGTTGAAGTTCAGGGCTTCGTCCAGGGCGAAAAGGAGGGCGTCCGCCCGCTGGCCCTGGGGGTCGAGTTTGGCGGCCGTCGTGTCCCTATCCCAGCCCGAGGAGACGATCGTGGGCCAGACTTTGTCCAAGACGTCTTTCCGGACGTAGAGGAGGCCGACGCCGGTCGGCGCGCCCAGCCACTTGTAGGGGCTGGACATGAAAAAATCCACGCCGGACTGCTTCATGTCCAGATCGAGCATCCCGATCCCATGGGCGCTGTCGGCCAGAAGAAGCAGCCCCTTGTCGCGGGCCAGCCGGCTCAGCTCTTTGAGGGGCATGATCAGCCCGGTGATGAACACCGTGTGGCTGATGCTGATCATCCTCGTCCGGGGCGTGACGGCGGCGGCGAAGGCGCCGACGATCTCGTCGACCGAATTCGGGAAAAGGGGCATGTCGACTTCGCGGACCTTGATGCCCGTCCTTTTTTCCTTCAGCCGCCAGGGGTTGATATGGCCCGGGTGCTCCAGGCTGGTCACGAGGACCTCATCCCCCTCTTTCATGTCCAGGCCGTTGACGATGAGATTGATGCCCTCGGTCGTGTTGCTGACCAGGGCCACCTCTTCCGGCTCGGCGCGGATGAAGGCGGCCAGCTTGGCGCGGACGGCCTCGATGAACGCGGGCTGGTAGGCGTAGACGTCATAGGGATTCGAAACCTGGGTCTGGAAGGCCTTCATCAGGGCGTGGAACACGGGCTTGGGCATGGGCCCGCAGGTGCCGTTGTTCATCATGATGAAGCGGTTTTCGAAGGCGTAGAACTTGCGCAGCTCCTCCCAGTAAACGCCGTCGGGGGATTCGTCCTCAAGGTGCTTCTGGCTGAGAGCCGTGACGGCCTGGTTGGCCTCGGCTTTGAGCGCGTCCCAAGCCGCGGCGGTCAATACCGGTCCGGCCAGAAGAAGTTTCATCAAGCGCCGTCGCGGGAAGACCGAAAGGGAATCCATGTCACCCTCCTTGTTCGAGATGGGTCCATCATAGTGACAAGAAAGGCGGTCCGTCAATCCGCCCGGGCCTCGGCGCGAAAACGCCCTTCGTTCCTGAAGCTGCAGCGGACGATCTTCGGCGGGCCGCCGTTCGAAACGCGCACCTCTCCCCTCACCCGGCAGGCGGGCGGCGAGCCCGAGACGGGGCAGGCCGAATCCCCCGCGCCCTCGAGGAGCCCGGTCTCGTCCTCGAACAGGTAGAAATACCTTCGCCCGCCGCCGGCCGTCGCCTTCTGCCGGGCGTCGACGACGCGCACCAGGAGCTCGACCTCGCGGCCGGCGTGGCGGCCGAGGTCGCCGATGCGGAGCGGCGGCCGCCGGCCGTCGTAGAGGTCGAGCGGCTCGCCCGCCGGCAGGAATCCCAAGCTGTCGTAGAGCATCCTCCGCTTCTCCCGCGCCTCGATGTCCGAAACATCGCCCATCTCGCCGAGGCCGTGAAAGGAACGCAGCACCTGGCGCGAGCGCCTGGGCTCGAGCGAGTCGAAGACGCCCGCCCGGATGAGCGACAGGAGCTCGGCCCGGCCGGGCTTCAGCCGGCCCAGGAAGTCCTCAAGCGATTGGAAATCGCCGTTGCGCCTCTCGTCAACGATCCTCTCCGCCGTCCTGAGCGCCAGGCCCTTGATGGCCAGAAACCCGACGCGGATGCCGTCCCCCTCGACCTCGAACCCGTAGAGGCTGCGGTTTATGTCCGGGCCGAAGAGCGGGATACCCAGGCGCTTGGCCTCCTCGATGTACTCGGCCGGCTCGTAATAGCCGCCCCCGGCGTTGAGCACGGCGGCCATGTAGACCACGGGGTGGCGGGCCTTGAGATAGACGGCCTGGTAGGCCATGGCGGCGTAAGAAGCGCTGTGGGCTTTGTTGAAGGCATAGGACGAGAATTTTTCCATCACCCCCCACAACTTCTCGACCTCGGCGGCGGCGTAGCCCCGGGCGCGGGCGGCGTCGAAAAAGCGCGCTCGGAGCTCCGGGTCCGGCCCCCCTCTCCTCTTCAGGCCGCGGCGCAGGAGGTCGCCCTCGCCGGCCGGCAGGCCGGCCACGCGCTCGGCGACCTGCATGACCTGCTCTTCGTAGAGAAGGAGGCCGCCGGTCTCGGGCAGGACGCGCTCGAGGAACGGGTCGCGCCGGACCGCCCGCCCCTCGCGGCTCCTCAACAGCGCCTCCTTCATCCCGCTCTCGGTCGGGCCGGGCCGGATGAGGGCCAGGGCCTGGACGAGGTCCCGGACATCCTTCGGTTTCATGCGCCGCAGGAGGTTCATCATGGCCGGGCTCTCGACCTGGAAGCAGCCCACGGTCCGGGCGCTCCGCAGCAGCGCCGCGGCTTTGGGGTCGCGCGGCGGGATGACGCGCAAGCCGAGGCTTGTTTTGGCCTGGGACACGGCGGCCAGGCCCCGCACGGAGAGGAGGTCGAGTTTGATGAGCTTGAGGTCCTCGACCGCGTCTCGGTCGTAATGGGACATGACGAGGCCCTTGGCCGATTTTTCGAGCGGCAGGTAGCGGTCGACGGGCGCGGGCGTGAGGATGACCCCCCCCACGTGGAGAGATTTCTCGCAGTAGACGCCGCCCAGGTCCGCGGCCAGGCGCCAGATCTCCTCGCCGCCCGGCGCGGGACGGCCGCGCCGGAGCGTCTCGGGCTCGGCGAAAAAGGGGACGGCCTTGCTCAGGCCGCGCGCCTCCTCGGGGGGGAGGCCGAAGGCCCGCGCCGTTTCGTAAAGGGCCGAGCGGGCGCGGTAGTTCTTCAAGCTGCAGACGAAGGCCGCTCCGGTGCGCGGGGCGGCGCCGTCGGTGCCGCTCCCCGGCTTCCCGCCGTATTTTTCCAGGACATAGGCCAGCACCTCGTCGCGGCGGCGCGAGTCGAAGTCGAGGTCGATGTCCGGCGGGTCGTCGCGGCCGTTGTTGAGAAAGCGCTCGAAGTAGAGGTCGAACTCCAGGGGGTTGACGCGGGAAATGCCCAGCAGGTGAGCGAGGTACGAGGAGGCGCCCGAGCCCTTGAGGTTGTGAAGGATGCCCCGGCGGCGGGCGAACTCGACGATGTCGTAAACGACGAGAAAGTAAGGAGCGAAGCCCGACCTCTCGACGGCCTCAAGCTCACGGCCGGCCCGCTCGCGCTCGCGCCAGCCGAGGCCGGGCCGCTCCCGGAGCCGCCTCATGACCACCTCTCGCAGCGGCTCGGCGAAGAGGTCGGCCGGAAGGGGCGGAACGACGCCTTCGAAAGAAAAATCGCACTTTTCGGCCGCCTCGAATGTGCGGGCCAGGGCGGCCTTGGCCTCGGCGCCGAGCCATTTGACGGCCAGCGCCTCCTGGGCGGGGCCGAAAAGCTCGATCTTTCCGGCCAGCCGGTCGCGCTCGGGCGGGAAGGGGATCTTCTCCGTGATGGCCCGCACGAGGACCAGCCGGTCGGCGCTCATGATGAATTTCAGGGGGTTGGCCCACAGGAGGGGCAGGCCGTGCCGCCGCGCCAGGAGCCGCGCCGTACGGAAGTTGAAGAAGTCGCAGCCGATGTAGACGTCCGCTCCGGGAAAATCCCGGACGCCGCTCTCCTCGAGGCGCCGCTCGTCGCCGGCCTTCGGAAGGAGGATCGTGACCAGCCCCTCGGCCGACTCGAACCGGCGGCGGTTGAGGGTTTCCACGAGCCGCCCATACCCCTCGCGGCTCTTCACCAGGAGCAACAAGCGGCGGCCTTCGCCGAGGACGACCTCGCAGCCGAAGAGGGGCTTGAAGCCGTGGCCCTCGGCCGCCCGCTTCCACTTGGCCCAGCCGTGGACGTTCTCGATGTCGGCCAGGCCGGCGGCCCGAAGACGGCCGCGCGCCGCCCAGGAAGCGCCCTCGTCGATCGTGACCGCCCCCCGGCCCCGGCTGTACGCCGAATGGATGCGGAGCGGAACGAACACGCTCGACCTCCCCCGCCTCCTACCTCGTCAGGGAGGCCGTCTTGAGGACGAACCCCCGCTCGCTCTCCAGGCTGTAGAGGGGGTCGAGCATCCGCTCCCGCGCCGTGAGGAGCGAGCCGAACCCGTACCTGTCCCGCACCTCGTCCATGGCCGATCCCAGCCGCTCTCCGCGCTCGGAATAGGGCTCGAAGAGCGAAAGGGGCCGGGAGCGCACGAGGTCCGACGCCTTGACGCCCACCAGCCGCAGGGAGAGGCGCGAGCCTTCGAAGAGGGGCAGGAACAGTTCTTGGGCGATGCGGAAGATATCGCCCATCTCCTGACGGGGGGTGATCATGAGGCGGCGCCGCGCCTCGGTGCGGAAGTCGGAATAGCGCGCCTTGACCTCGATGACGTGGCTGTAAAGACATCCCTGTCTCAGGGCCAGGGTGAGGCGGTCGCAGAGGTAGGCCAGATGGGCCAGCAGAAGCCGCCGGTCCCAGATGTCCTGGAGGAAGGTCGTCTCGCGCGACACCGACTTGGGCGCGACGCGGTTCACGACCGGCCGGGCGTCGATGCCGCGCGCCTGGAGGTAGAGGTCCTCGCCCTCCAGGCCGAAGAGCGCCCGGAGCGAGGCGCGGGGCAGGCCCCACAGGTCGCCCAGGCGGTGGACGTTGAGCAGGCGGAGGATGACCTGCGATTTGGGGCCGATGCCGGGCAGGGCCTCGATGTCCAGGCCGCGCAGGAATTCCTCCTCGCCGCCCGGCTCGACCTCGAAGTACCCGCCGGGCTTGGCCTTCTTCGCCGCCAGCTTGGCCAGGATCTTGTTCGGCCCGGCGCCGACCGAGACCGAAAGGCCCAGGTCGCGCTCGATGCGGGCCTTGAGGCCACGGGCGGCCTGGGAAAAGGAGGGATAGATGTGCCCGCAGCGGCTGAAGTCGAGGTAGGCCTCGTCGAGCGAGGCCTCCTCGACGTCGGGCGTGTACTCGCCCAGGAGGCGGAAGAACGTCTCGGAGAAGGCCTGGTAGACGTGGTGGTTGCCTCGGACGAAGACGCCGTGGGGGCAAAGCCGTTGGGCTTTGGCCAGGGGCATGCCCGAGCGGACGCCGAAGCGGCGGGCCTCGTAGGAGCAGGTCGAAGCCACGCCCCTCTCGTGGGGCAGGCCGCCGACGATGACCGGCTTGCCCTTGAGCGTCGGGTCGAGAAGCGTCTCCACGGCGGCGAAGAAGGCGTCAATGTCGATATGGACGATGAATTTCCGTCGGGCGTTCATGACCTCGCTCATCTCGGCTTTCTCTCCCCTTTCCTCGGGCCGCGGGTTTCCGTCCCCGGCCGCCGCACCGGCGCCGCGCCCCCCCCGCGGGGAAAACGGGAGGGGCGCGGTTTCTGCGCCGGCGCGAACGGAACGAAACGGATTGTGGGGCGCGGGCCGCCCCGTCAGTACTTCCTCAGCACGCCGATCACCCGGCCCAGGACCCGCAGCTCGCCGACCTCGACGGGCGCGAACTCGGGGTTCTCGGGCACGAGCAGGATGCGGCCGTTCTCGCGCCGCAGGCGCTTGAGGGTGACCGAGCCGTCGTCGAGGCGGGCCACGACCATCTCCCCCGAGGCGGCCGTGTCCGTGCGCTCGATGACCACCCGGTCGCCGTCGTCGATGTGGGCGTCGATCATCGACTTGCCCTCAACGCGGATGCAGAAGACGTTTGCCGCCCGCCGGCCGACCATCCACTCCGGCACGTCCACGGTTTCGCCCGGAAGGTCGAAAGCCTCGCGCGGCCAGCCCGCCGGGACCGGGCCGAGGAGCGGCACGCGGACCTGGCTGGCGGCCCCCGCAGGCCGGCCCGCGAGGCGAACCTCGCCCGCTTCTCGGTCCAGGTAGCCCTTTCGCTCAAGGCTTTGGACGTGTTTGAACACGGCCGAGGGGCTGGAAATGCCCAACTCCTCGCCCAGCCGCCGGATCGTCGGGGCATAGCCGCGGTCGAGGATGAAGGCCTCCAGGGTCTCCAGGACCCGCTTCTGTTTTTGGGTCAGCTGCCGGTTGACCTTGTTCACCATTTTGTTCACCTAAGACAAAATACGCCCGGCCGGAGGGTTTGTCAAGAGGGGGAAGAAAAAAAGCGGACTGGAGCTTAAAAATCACTCCTGCCGCACGGCGGTCCAGGTGCCCGTCAGCTCCTCGCCGGTGAACGTGCCCTTCATGGCGTACACCTCCCCGGTGAGGACGTAGTCGAACCAGTCGTCGTAGGTCAGGGTGACGGTGTCGGAGGACGTGGACCAGACGCCGGTGAAGCCCCGGCTGTCGGTGAATGTCCCGCCGACGATGTCCGGCCCGGAAAGGGTGATCGTTAACTCCCCGGGGGCGGGGATCTCGGTGTCGTCGTAGGCCAGGGTCATCTTCCATGTGCCGCGGAGATCCACGAGACGGGCGCGCAGCTCATAGCCGTCGCCGTAAAGGACGACGGAGCCCGTGGCGGGCGAGCGTTTGATTCCGTTGATCATGACCTCGACGGAATGGAGAGGATTGACCGCCTCATAGTCGTAATCCACGGTCGTCAGCTCCTGGTAGACATACTGACCCGACTCCGGCGTCCCGGTGACGCCGTCCTCGACGACGACCGTCAGGGTGTAGTCGGGAATCCCGAAACGGCAGCCGCCGGCGGCGAGGAAGGCCAGGAACGCCGCGGCTCCGGCCCATCGTCCGAATTTGAGGGTGCGTTTCCGCTGGGTATGGAGATCCATGTCCGTTTCACCTTTCCCGATTTTCATTCTCATCGCCGCGGCCTGAAGAAGAAGTCGTTATTTTAACACATTTTGAAGGCAAAGAGTTGCGTCCGCGCCGGTCACATTTTCCATGATCCGGCGACGATGATGTTCGCTCCCGTCACTCCGGCCGCACGGTCGGAAACGAGATAGGCCGCCGCTTCGGCGACGTCGGACGGCTCGCCGACGAGGCCTGTCCGGGCATTTTTTCCGGCGGGGAACCTTCCGCCCCGGATCAGGCCCGGCGAAACCATGTTGACCGTGACTCCGCTCCCGGCTTCGGCCGCGGCGACGGTGCGCGTGAGCAGCAGGAGCGCGGCCTTGGCCGCGGCATAGGGAAGGATCCCCGGAAAAGCGGCCCATTGCTCGACGCGGTGGTAGCCGAAGTTGATCACTCTCCCCCATCGCCCGTCCCGCATGCCCGGCAGGGCCGCCCGGAGGCAGTGAAAGGCGCTCAAGACATTGCCCCGGTACATCCTCTGCCATTCGGCCGAGCCGACCTCGTTCCAGGGCTTCAAGAGAAAGGGACCGAAGGTGTTGACCAGGATGTTGACCTTCCCGAGACGCTGACCGGCGGTGTTGAGCATGCGAAGACAGTGCTTTTCCTGGTAGAGGTCGGCCCAGATGACCGTGCTGCGCTTGCCCCGGCTCCGGATGAGGCGGGCGACCTCGAGCGCCGCCTTCCGTTCGGAGCGATAATGAATCGCCACGCCGGCGACGGCGGGATCTTCCGCCAGGCGGAGGGCGATCGCCCGGCCGAGTCCGCGGCTCGACGCCGTGACGAGGGCGATCCTGTCGCCGCTCACAACGCCCCTCATTCCGCCGGCGGGATCACCGGCTTCAGTTCAGCCGGCCGACGGCTTTTCCGACCGCTTCCAGAACCTCGCCCGACTGGACGACCTCTTTCAGGGTGTTGATGTCGTCGTAGAGGGGCCGGTCTTCTTCGAGGCGGGCGACGTGCTTGCGCACGACATCATAGGCCGCCTGGACGCCCCGGCTGGGCTTGAGAGGCTTCCGCAAATCCAGGGCCTGCGCGCCGGCCATAAGCTCGATGGCCAGAACGGCCTGGGCGTTGTCCAGGATCTGCCGCGTTTTGAGGGCGGTCGTCATGCCCATGGACACGAAGTCCTCCTGGTCGGCCGCGGCCGGGATCGAACCCGTGGCCGCCGGATGGCAGAGAACGCGGTTCTCGCAGACGAGGGCGCCGGCCGTGTACTGGGACAGCATCAGGCCGGAGAACATGCCCGCGCCTTTGGTCAGGAAGGCGGGCAAGCCCATGCTCAGGTGGGGGTTCATGAGGCGGTTCATCCGTCGCTCGCTCAGGACGGCGACCGTCGTCACGGCCGTTCCCAGGAGCTCGAGGGCGAAGGCCAGGGGCACGCCCTGGAAATTGGCGCCCGTCAGAACGATCCCCTCGTCCGGGAAGAAGACGGGATTGTCGGCCGCGCCGCGAAGCTCGACCTCGAACATGGAGCGGGCCCATTTCAGGGCGTCGCGCGCGGCGCCCACGACCTGGCCGGTGCTCCGCAGGCTGTAGCAGTCCTGGACCTTTTTCTTGCTCTGGGCCAGGAGCTCGCTGCCTTCGGTGATGCGGCGGATGTTCTCCGCCGATTCGAGCGCTCCGGGGTAGCCGCGCGCCTTGTGCAGCCTCTCGTCATAGGCCTTCATATTGGCGTTGAGCACCTCGAGCGTCATGGCCGCCACGATTTCCGAGGCGGTCAGCCACCGCCCGGCGTCGTAGAGGGCCAGCGTCCCCATGCCGGTGATGACGTTCGAGCCGTTGATGAGGGCCAGTCCGTCCCGAGCCTCGAGGACCACGGGCTTGATGCCCGCCTTCTCCATGGCCTTCCGGCCCGGCAGGCGCTCGCCCTTGAAGAACGCCTCTCCCTCGCCCATGACCGCCAGGGCCATCTGAGACATGGGCGACAGGTCGCCGCAGGCGCCGACCGAGCCCTTCTCGCACATGACCGGCGTCACGCCCCGGTTGAGCATTTCCTTGAGGGTCTCGACGACCTCCAGCCTGAGCCCCGAATGGCCGTGGCAGTGGACGCTCAGGCGGCTGAGCATGGCCGCCCGGACGACATCCTCGGGCAGGGGCTTCCCGTATCCCGCGGCATGGCTGTAGATGATGTACTTCTGGTACTGTTCGACCTGCTCCTGGGTGAGGACGACCTCGGCCAGCTCGCCGATGCCGGTGTTGACGCCGTACATGATCTCGCGTTTCTTGATTTTGTCCTCGAGCAGGGCGCGGCATTTCTTGATGCGGGCCGCGGCTTCGGGGTCGAGCTCGACCTTCTCGCCTCCCCGGGCCACGTCCACGACTTTCTCGATGGTCAGGTTCTTGCCCGTCAGAATGAAAGACATGAAGAACTCTCCTTCAAAAACCTCGAAATAAAGCCTTGTTCCGCCCTGGGCGGAAGGAATAATTTATAAGATTGGGCCGGCGAAGGCAAGGCAGCCTCGATTCCTTCTGCAGGACGCGGCTCGCGTCTCAGTCTCGAAGACGAATGGAAGAGGGAAGGATCTCGATCGCCGCCCCCAGGCGCCGGCGGAGTTCGGCCGGAAGACTTTCCTCCGGCGACCATGTCCGGGAGCAGGAGATCTCCCATTCGACGAATTGCCGCTCGGGGAGAGGGAGCCGGACCTCGTGCCAGTCCCGGTCGGAAAATTCGATTGTCAAGCTCTCCTGGCCTTCGACGCCGAACTCGCCCCGGACAGGAGAATCTTCGATCCCGGGATGATGGCAAACCGCCCGGAGCCGAAGTTCTTTTCCGCCCCTTCTCTCCAATACATCCCGGGCTTTTTCCCCCGTCCAACGCACCCAGGCTTCGCCCCATCGCTCCCACTCATAAAAACCGCGGGGAAGGGCGGGAATCGCGTCGATCCTCCGCCGCAAATTCCTTTCCGCCGCGTGGGCGGCGAGAAAGCCGGCTTTCACAAAGAGAAAAAAGGACCGCCGCGGCAGTTCGAAAGCCGCGTCGAAACGTTCGTGGAGCAGGCGTTCGATCGCGCCGAGGCGGACGAATCCCGCTCTCCGAAATTTCTCCATCCACCACGGAACGGCGGCATGAGTCAAATGACCGAGATGGGGATGTCCTTTGTCGTCAAGAGGGATGTTCCGGAAGGGAATCCCCAGGGCGGCATCCCGTCGCCATTCTTCGAGGTGAAGAGGATAGATCTCGGGACCGAATGCGTTCGGCCCGTAAGCGGGGAGGACCGTGAAGAGATATCCTTTCGAGCCGAGGGCTCCGGCCAGATTCGCGAGGGCGCGCGGCACGAGATCGGGCGGAAAATGTTCGAGGATGTCGAGGGCCAGAACAAGATCGTACCCCTTTCCCAAAGACTCCGGATCGAGCACATCCCCCCAGCGGACCCATTCCCGCGCGGCCGGATGGGCGTTTTCCACGCACCAATGCGAAAAATCAATCCCCTCCGCCTCCAGGCCCCGCCCGCGCAGCGCTTTGATGAGAAGCCCGGTCGCGCATCCCGCTTCCAGGATGCGTCGCGGGCCGAAGACCAGATCGGCGAAGGCGGACGTCGTCCGCTTGTCTTCATTGTCGTCATAAATGATGGCGCTGTCGATGTCGGACGACGGAGGACGGTAGTAATCGGCGCCGTAGAAATCGCCCTGAAGGTGGTCCCTGTAAAGAGCGCCGGCGTCATGCGCCTCCTCTGAGAGCGGGCCGCGTTTGAGTTTCCGGCCGCCGGCTTCGTTCATTTTTTCTGACCCGATCTCGTCCCGGGATTGAGGCTTTTCAAACTCGGCTTGGCCGAGAGGCACAGGTCACTCGGCAGAGGACGAAAGGAGTATAAAAGAGAGGTCGGAAATCATCAAGGGACGCGACTCTGCGTTCCCAAGTTGACAGAAGAGGGGGGCTCGGATATAAGTAGCCTTCCTGGAGAACGGCATGCCCCCCGGCAAACACAGAATCCTCGTCACCGGCGCCTGCGGCCAGATTGGGACGGAGCTCGTGCGCGCCCTGCGTCAAAGGCGGGGCCGCGACAGCATCGTGGCCACGGATGTCGTCGAACCCGGCCCCGACTTCAAGGCGGCCGGGCCGTTCGCCGTTCTCGACGTCACCCGCCGCGCCGACGTGGCCGCGGCCGTCGACCAGCACGGAATCGACGTCGTCTATCACATGGCCGCCATCCTGTCCGCCAAAGGCGAGCAGAATCCCGGCCTGGCCTGGGAAGTGAACATCAACGGGACGTTCAACGTTCTCGAAGTCGCCCGCGAGAAGGGCCTGACCCGCGTCTTTTGCCCGAGCTCGATCGCTGTTTTCGGGCCGGAGACGCCCCGGGAGGATACGCCGCAGGAGACCGTCCTGCGGCCGAAAACGATGTACGGGCTGACTAAGGTCGCCGGCGAGCTGCTGGGCGATTATTATGTCCGGAAACACGGGCTGGACGTCCGCGGCTGCCGCTACCCGGGCATCATCAGCCATGAAGCGCTCCCCGGCGGCGGAACGACGGATTACGCCGTGGCCATTTTTTTCGAGGCGGTCAGGAACGGTCGCTACACCTGCTTTCTCGCTCCCGAGACGCGGCTGCCGATGATGTACATGCCTGACTGCCTGAAAGCCACGCTCGACCTCATGGAGGCCGATTCCGGCCGCCTCAAGCGCCACTCCGACTTCAATCTGGCTTCGATGAGCTTCTCCGCCGAGGAGCTGGCCGCCGAGATCAAAAAACACATCCCCGGTTTCATCGTGGACTACCGGCCCGACTTCCGCCAGGCCATCGCCGACTCCTGGCCGAAGACGATCGACGACTCGGCCGCCCGCGAAGAATGGGGCTGGAAACCGGATTTCGACCTGGCGTCGATGACGGCCGACATGCTGCGCGCCGTGAGGCGAAAGAGGTCCGAGGGAGACCTGTCTTAACGACACGGGATTGCCGGCGCCCGCAAAGGCCTGGTTGGCGTCCCGGGGACTCAATGCCGGCGTCTTGACCGGCGGCGCCGATGTCTTTATTCTGGCCACACCGAACCTGATGAAGGAGCAAAAGGAATGCGAATCCGTATCGGAACAATGTTCTTCTTCGGAATGCTGGCCATTTGTCTGGCCGCTGCGGAGCGGTCTGCTCCAAGACCGCAGCCCGAGAGGCCCGTTCACACCTACTCCATCGTCGCCTATGATCCGGCTACGGGCGAGCTGGGCGCCGCCGTTCAGTCTCACTGGTTTTCAGTCGGGCCTCTCGTCCCCTGGGTCGAGGCCGGAGTGGGCGCCGTGGCCACCCAATCTTTCGTCGAGGTTTCCTACGGGCCGCTGGGACTGGAGCTGATGCGCGCCGGTAAAACCGCTCCCGACGCTCTGGCCGGTCTGCTCAAAACCGACGCCCACCAGGATGTCCGCCAGGTGGCCTTTATCGATGCCTCCGGCCGGGTTGCGGTCCACACCGGCGGCAACTGCATCCCCGAGGCGGGGCATGTCGTCGGTGCGAATTTCTCCTGCCAGGCCAACCTCATGCTGCGCGACACGGTGTGGGAGGCCATGGCCGAGGCCTATCAAACAACGAGCGGAGAGATGGTCGACAGGCTCCTGGCCGCGCTCGAGGCGGCCGAAGGAGAGGGGGGAGACATTCGCGGCCGCCAGTCGGCGGCGGTCATCGTCGCCGCGGGGAAATCCTCGGGCGCGTGGTGGAAGGACCGTCTCTTCGATCTCCGCGTCGAGGACCATCCCTATCCCGTTGCCGAGCTCAAGCGCCTCGTCCACTTGGCCAAGGCCTACCGGCACATGAACCGCGGGGACGAGCTGCTGACCGAGAACAAAACCGAGGAAGCGATGAAGGCCTACGCCCTGGCCATGTCCATGGTCCCGGACAACGCGGAGATGATCTTCTGGCCGGCGGTGACCATGGCCTCCACCGGCCGCCTCGAGGAAAGCCTGCCGCTCTTCAAGAAGGCGTTCGCCCTCGACCCCAACTGGGCCCTCCTCGTACCCCGCCTCCCGGGCGTGGGCCAGCTGCCCAAGGACAAGGAGCTCATCAATAAAATCCTGTCCGTCAAATAGGGGTAAATAGGGGGACACAATACCTATTTACCTTATTTCCCTGAAAGCATTGAAGTTCTACATAATATTAGAGATAGAGGCGAATTAATTAGGTTAATAGGTATGATGTCCCCCTATTAATCAATGAGGTTATAAAATTTTGACTTCGAGCATGCGGTCGATGCGGAAGTGGCGGGTGTCTTCCCTTTTGTAGCAGTATGCCGCCAGGCCCTCGAACCGCTTCCCTCGAAACTCCATCATTTCCACAGATTCGGGATGGACGCGGCGGCGCGTCTTCGTGTCGTCGGGCTTGAGATAGAGAATCTCCAGGTCGCGTCCCTCCCCGATAGCCTCCCGGATAAGCTCGAGCTTGCGGGCGTAGGGCAATCCCTCCTCCGCCTTCCGGTACTGAAAACGAGTCAGAAACCTGACGATGTTGTAGTCGAGCCGAATGTGGCCCCGGCGGAGGGGCTTCTTGAGCGCCAGGCCGCGGAAATTCGTGCAGCGGCTGAGGGCCACATAGGCCTGGCCGTGGGCGAACGTGCCGCGACCGAAGTCGATGACCACCCGGTCGAATGTCTTGCCCTGGCTTTTGTGGATCGTGACCGCCCAGGCGAGCCGCAGCGGATATTGGGTGAAGGAACCGATGGCCTCGGAAACGATGTCTCCCCTGTCCTCGTCCAGGACGAATCGGAAAATCTCCCAGGTGTGGGGCCGGACATCAACACGGAGGCCGCTTTGGAGCTCGACCGAGACGACGTCGGCGGCGTCTTTTTCGCTGACGATGTCCGTTACGCGGCCGATCGTGCCGTTGACCCAGCGGCCCTCCGCGTCGTTCGTCAGCAGCATGACCTGGGCGCCGGGCTTGAGTTCTAGCCGTTCGTCCGTGGGAAGAGAGGACCGTTCGAATTCTCCCAGGAAGAATCCTTCGTAGGACCGCGCCCTTCCGGGCAGCCGGGCGAGTTTTTCCCTGTTCCGGCTCGAGGCCAGGTCGTTGGTGCTCGTCAGGGTGATGTAGAATTCGTCGTCGGGCGGAATGAAGCCGGGGTCGCAATTCTCGTTGATACGGGCGAGGTCGGCGTCCGTCGCCGTGCGGTTGCGGATGGCGTTCAGGAGCCTTATGAATTCCTCCTCGCTCTGGCGGTAGACCTTTTCCAGCTCGACGAATTCCATGGCGAAGCGGGCATCCTGGAAGACGCGGGCCGAGAAAAAATAAGGCGTCTCGTAATGCCCGGAGAACAGCCTTCTCTCTTCCGAGACGACCACGGGCGGAAGCTGGTACAGGTCGCCGATGAAGACCATCTGCAGGCCGCCGAAAATCTTCTTCGGATCGGGGCCGTTGAGCCGCAGGAACTTCTCGACGCAGTCGAGGAGGTCGGCCCGGACCATGGAGATCTCGTCGATGATCACGGTCTCGAATTTCTTGTAAAGGTCCGAGTCCGAACGTCCGCCTCCCCCGCCGCGGCCGCCCTTGGCCGGCCTGAGTTTTTTGACGGCCTCCAGGGTGACGCCGGGTTTGAACCGGCAAAAGGAATGAATGGTCTGGCCCCGGACGTTCAGCGCGGCCACGCCCGTGGGCGCCAGGACGGCGACCCGCTTGCGCGTCGCGTCGCGGAAATGCTCGAGGAGCGTGGATTTGCCCGTGCCCGCTCGTCCGGTGATGAACACGTGGCGGCCCGTGCCTTCCAGCAGGTCGAGCGCCCGCCGGAACTGGGGGTTGATCTCGACGACCATTCCGGCTCCGCCGGGTCGAGGGTGTGGGGACGGGGGCGGGGGCGAGGCCGTCTTTCTTCGAGACATCATCATCCGGTCTTATACAGAAAGGGACG
>Ga0209164_1001029_pt1 | contig 43014 bp, 39 predicted proteins | sample MTBNYHSulfiMetaG_FD_187458 | JGI IMG/M metagenome (GOLD analysis project Ga0209164, IMG submission 187458) | Enrichment culture microbial communities from rom New York Harbor, USA that are MTBE-degrading - MTBE-NYH (New York Harbor Sulfidogenic)... | ecosystem: Environmental > Aquatic > Marine >... | reverse complement strand
GTATTTGGGTAAGCTGTGAATATGTTCGCATGAGTGCTCCTTTGATGTGGATGTTAGAGAGGTGCTCATCTTACCGCAGCTTACCTCTCTTTCACCTTCAAAGTTGCACTTGATAGTTGAATTCACCACTTGAAAAGTGAACCATTTAAAGCTGAAAAGTGAACCGTTTAAAGATGAAAAGTGAACTGCACAAAATCTTGAAAGAAGCCAAAAGATTGATAGATTTCTCCAAATTATTATGGAGGAGAAATCGATGGAGCAGCTTCACAAACGTTTGACAAAAGAACAAGTCAAATTACTTATTCAAGGTTATGACCAAGGAAAGATGAGTAGAGCTGAGGCACAAGAAATGTTGGGGGTTGGCAAAACACGCTTCTTCGCGTTGGTCAAGCAATATCGACAATCGAACGAAAAATTTAGTGTGAGGTATGCAAGAACCAGTCCACCCAAAATCAGCCCCGAGGTTGAGAATCTGATTCGTGAAGCCTTGCTGCGAGAGAAAGAGATCGTAGAAGATCCCGATTTACCCATCTCTGATTACAACTACTCCGCTATACGAGACCGACTGAGAACAAAAGCAGTGAATGTATCGGTCACCACCATCATTGATCGCGCCCGGAAATTAGACTGTCACAAACCCAGGAAAAAGAAAAGTGAACATGATCGCGAAGTGTTGACGGCTTCCGTGGGGGCGCTGATTCAGCATGATTCCTCATTTCACATGTGGTCTCCGTTATCACAAAGGAAATGGTACCTGATCACATTCATTGACGATTTCAGCCGTAAGCTGCTGTATGCTGATTTTGTGGAAAAAGAGACCACTTGGGCGCATATCCTGGCCGCCCGAGCCCTCATCCAGCAATATGGCATACCATTACGTTACTATGTGGATTCTTTGCGTGTTTTCCGCTTTGTTCAAAGCAGGGATAGCGTCTGGCGTAAACATGTGCTCCAAACCGACGATGTCGATACCCAATGGTCTGAAATGATGCGCTGCATCGGAGTGGAGGTAATCCATGCCTTATCTCCGCAAGCCAAAGGCAAGGTGGAAAGGCCCTATCGTTGGCTGCAGGATCGCATTGTGCGTACTTGCATCTATGAAAACCTGGCCACAATTGACGAGGCGCGCAATGTGCTCAGATATGAGGTTGACCGCTATAACAATCACCAAATCCATTCAACCACAGGTGAAATCCCTGAAATTAGGTTCCAACAAGCTTTGAAGTCAGGCAATTCCCTTTTCCGCCCCTTCAGCATACCTAAACCATTCTCTCTCCCTCAAGATATTTTCTGTCTTCGTACCACTAGAATGGTCAATGCCTATCGAAGAATCACCTTGTTCCAACACACTATCCAGGTGCCTCAGGTGCCCTTGAGAGAGGATGTTCAAATACATATGACACCCAATGAACAGAAGGAAATAATGCAGGTCCGGATTTGGTGGCAGGATAAATTGGTTCACCAGGTCTCTTTACCTCTCAATGGCTTTAGAGTTCACTTTTGATCTTTATTGGAGTTCACTTTTCAACTTTTGCTAACAGTTCTTCAATTACTTATCTTGCAGGGCTGTCAAACCTGGCAGTTGTATGCCTTCCAGCATTTCGAGCGATGCGCCGCCGCCGGTGCTGATGTGCGTGATCTTGTCGGCCAGACCCGATTCCTGGATCGCGGCCGCAGAATCGCCGCCGCCAATGATGCTGATCGCTTTGCTGTCCGCGATCGCCTGCGCGACCTCAAAAGTGCCCTTGGCAAAGTTGCTCATCTCAAACACGCCCATTGGCCCGTTCCATACAACCGTACCCGCATCAGAAACCGCTTTGGAGTAATTTTCAACTGTTTTGGGTCCAATATCCAGAATGCGCCATCCGTCCGGCACAGGCCCAACATCCATCACCTGGGTGGCCGCGTCATTATCAAATTTGTCCGCGATGACCACGTCCACCGGCAGCCGTAATTTCGAGCCGCCCGCCCGCACAAGTTCTTTCGCGGTCTCCAGCACCTCATCCTCGACTAGCGAGTCGCCCACCGGGTATCCCTGGGCTTTGAAGAAAGTATTCGCCATGCCGCCGCCGATCAAAACTGAATCCGCTTTGGTTAATAAGTTTTTGATCACGCCGATCTTGTCGCTGACCTTGGCGCCGCCCAGGATTGCGATGAACGGCCGCTTGGGATCCTCAATTGCCGCATCCAGAAATTGGATCTCTTTTTCGAGCAGGAAGCCAGCAACTGCAGGCAGATAATCGGTTACACCGACCGTGGAAGCATGCGCTCGGTGCGCTGAGCCGAATGCATCGTTGACAAATACATCCGCCAGGGATGCCAGCTGTCTGGACATCTCCGGATCATTCTTGGTTTCACCCGCAGAGAATCGGGTGTTCTCCAGGATAAGGATCTCACCTGGCTTAAGTTCTGATGCGGCTTGTTGCGCGACGGGTCCAACGCATTCGCTGGAAAATTTTACGGGGTACTTAACAAGTTTGCCGAGATATTCAGCCACAGGTTTCATCGAATAGGCAGGATCGGGTTCGCCTTTCGGTCTGCCCAGGTGCGAGCATAAAATTGCTGAAGCGCCTTGTTCCATCAAGTAATTAATGGTCGGCAGCGCTGCGGTGATGCGGGTGTCATCGCCCACTTTTCCATCTTTTAATGGCACATTGAAATCCACCCGTACAAGCGCTTTCTTACCTTTGAAATCAAAATCTTTGATTGTCTTTTTATTGAACATTTCTCCCTCGCATTGGATGATATTAAAAAAGACGTAACCTGGTTTTTCACGTCAGATTACGTCTTGTTTTCCTATTTCCTTGGATTAAAGGCTTTTGCCAACCATCGCAGCCAGATCGGCCGTTCTGCAGGAGTAACCCCATTCGTTATCGTACCAGGTGACAACCTTGATCAGGTTGCCTCCCATCACCATGTTGTTCTTCAGGTCAACGATCGATGAGCGGGGATCGCCCACGAAGTCGGAAGAAACCAGCGGATCCATATATTCGCCAGTGGTCACGCCGAGGATGCCTTTCAGGGCTCCCTTGGATGCATTAACAAAGAGAGCGTTCAATTCTTCCAAGGTGGTCGATTTTTCAACGGTCGCTACAAAGTCGACAATGGAAACGGTCGGGGTTGGGACGCGCAGTGAATATCCGTCAAATTTTCCCTTCAATTCGGGGATGACCAGCGCAACGGCTTTCGCGGCGCCAGTGGTGGTCGGGATGATGTTCACAGCAGCAGCTCGAGAGCGGCGTAATTCTTTTTTATGTCCCTGATCCAGGATCACCTGATCATTCGTATAAGAGTGGATCGTGGTCATTACCGCACTCTGGATCTTTAGGTTGTCATTGACAACCTTCGCCGCGGGAGCCAAGCAATTGGTCGTGCAGGAGGCATTGGAGATAACGTGATGATTCTTCGGATCGTAATTGCCCTCATTCACGCCTAATACGATTGTGATGTCTTCTTTCTTTGCGGGAGCGGAGATGATGACCTTCTTTGCGCCGCCGCCGATAATGTGAGCATTCGCGCCGGGTTTTCCTTTTTCAGGATCGCCAACTGCGTCGGTAAAGATACCGGTGGACTCAATGACGATATCCACACCCAGATCCTTCCAGGGTAGCTTGCCCGGATCTTTTTCCGAAAGGACTTTGACCTTGTCGCCATCAATGACCAGGTCGCTGCCATCTACTTCAACGGTTCCGGGGTACTTGCCGTAATTTGAGTCATACGTAAAAAGATGGGCGTTGGTATTCACATCAAACAGGTCATTGACTGCAACGACATCAAATTCCTCGCCATGAAATTCCTTCATTGCTTTTAATACCTGGCGCCCGATCCGGCCAAAACCATTAATACCTACTTTAATTGCCATTATTTACCTCCAAGGTTTTTTTGAATTTTACCACGCGCAATTTTAATACAATTACACCGGTTTAGCCAAATTTTCTGTCTTCGTGCTTGTCAGCGGCCCTGTTCGTTCATAAAATAGATCCGTGATTACCTCCGCTAGCTTTTGAGGGTCATGCCGCCATGGATTTTGCTTGTCGGTCAACGGCGCGTAATAAATAGCGTATTGTTCTTCCAATCTCGCATCAGGCAGCACCATCTCGACATCGGTTAACTTCTCTTTCGGTAATTTGTTATTGCAGATAATAAGGTCAAAATGGGTTTCGCTGATATGTCGTTCAATCGTGCGGATGTGGTCGCTGCAGGTATATCCCTGCGTTTCACCCTTCTGGTTGGCCACATTGCAAACCATAAATTTCAACGCTTTGCTTGCCCGTATCGCTTCAGCTAAACCGGGAACCAGTAAATTCGGCAGAACGCTGGTATAAAGACTTCCCGGTCCGATCACGATCAGATCCGCATTGAGAATTGCCTGCACAGCCGGCGGGAAAGGCAGCGGGTTGCTGGGCTCCAGCCATAAATGATTGATTGCCCCTTCCAAATTGGTGATCGTGCTTTCGCCCACCACTTTTACTTCCTGTTCCTGGTTTTCCAGCTTGATCTCAGCCACCAGCATAACATCGTGTAGAGTGGACGGAAGCACGCGTCCGCGTACTGCAAGCACTTTACCGGATTCTGCCACAGCGTCCTCAAAACTGCCCTTGATATCGGTGAGCGCGCTGATAAACAGGTTGCCCAGAGAGTGTCCATTGACCCCGGCGCGTTCCCCGAACCGATACTGGAAGACCTGTGAAAGCATTTCCTCATCATCAGCCAAGGCTGTCAGACAGTTGCGGATATCACCGGGAGGCAAAATCCCCAGGTTTTTCCTCAACTCGCCGGAAGAACCGCCGTCATCCGCTACGGTGACAATGGCAGTCAAGTTATGCGTGTATTTTTTTAATCCGCGTAGGAGGCTGGCCAAGCCGTGACCGCCGCCGATGGCAACGATCCGTGGGCCTCGCGCCCGCCGCTTGAAATCAGTCAGCGTATCGATGACAGGTTGTCCTGGTTTCACAAACGGTTTAAGGATGGACCGGTTGAGTTCCATCAATCCTAACAAGAGGACCAGAAGACCGGTACCGCCGAAGATTAATGCGCGCAGCCAGCGGGGCAAAGTTGAAAGAGATATGAGATTGAAAATCAACCGCAGCCAATTGATGTCTGTTTCTCGGTAAAGGTCCAGAATAACTACCGCAAAACCCAAAGCGATAAAAGTTGCCCCTGCCAGGACAACCAGCACCCATCGTTTAATGCCGATACCGGGAGTTAACCAAAGAGAAATTGTGCTGCCGATCTTTTTTAATCGGCGACGAATTTCTGCGTTTAATTTGACCATTCATAAAAGATATTAACAGTCTTTTAGAGTTTCGTCAACGAGCAGTGAGTGGCATTCCCGCTATAATAAATTTATGGATGCATATATTACCCTTGATATAGGCGGTACGAATATCCGCTGCGCGTTATTCCTGGATGTCCAGGATGAACCGGTGGATTACCGGAAAATTGATACAGTGGCTGAAGGGCAAACACCTATCATGCGAGTAATTTCGGCCATTAAGGAGATCTGGCCTGCCAAACACAAGGTCAAAGGCATTTGCGCGGCGGTTCCGGGATCTGTGAATGTCAAAACAGGTACCGTACTCCTGGCTCCCAATATTGCCGGCTGGAAAAATGTGGAATTCGCTTGGATCATCAAGGATGAGTTCCAAGTCCCGGTTTTTGTCAACAATGACGCCCGCCTGGCAGCCATTGGCGAATGGAAAAAAGGCGCTGGGATTGGGCATGAAAACCTTCTGTATTTCACCATTTCCACCGGTCTGGGTGGCGGGGCAATTGTGCATAATCGCGTTCTTGAAGGTGATCTAGGTATCGCTACAGAATCCGGCCATATTACATTAGATGACGAGGGGCCGCTCTGCGGGTGTGGAAAGATAGGCCATTTGGAAGCATTTTCCTCAGGAACTGGTATTGAGAATTTTGTCAAAGCCCAATTAACCTCAGGAGTTGACTCAACCCTTCGCGGTCTCGATGATATCCGCGCCTCTGAGATCGCTTTAGCTGCCAGGGAAGCCGATGCATTGGCAGTTGCCGCTTACAATCGGGCGGGGTATTATCTTGGCATTGGTATTGCCAATTATTTGCATATCTTCAATCCCACTTGTGTGATCTTCGGAGGTGGAGTTACGCAAAGCAGCGATCTTTGGATGCTCGAATTCAACAGGTCACTGGAAGCGCATGTACTGAATCCTTTGTATCTTGAAAATTTGGAAATAAAAATGGCCGAGTTGGGGGACAATGTGGGCTTGGTCGGTGCAAATGAATATTTAAAGGAAATGTTAAACAGGATTTCTTAGAAATAATTAAGAATATTTAAGTAAAATCCATTTGTAATCAACTTACATTTTTTATTATGCTGCCAGATATCAGGGTTAGACAACGCGATTATTTGCTCGAGATTTCTCGGGCATTAACTCAGGAATTGGATCTTGATCCTCTTCTTGAGCGGATTTTACGTATAACCATCGAAATGCTGTCGGGACAGGCTGGCTTGATTGTTCTTCGCGGTGAAATGAGCGGCTGGCAAGTGCATGTGGCGGAAGGTATCATCCCCACCTTCCTGGATGAGCTCAAACCTCTCCTCCAGGAGATCCCCGATCATGCGGATCCAGAAGAGTTCGAGATTCCCGAGGTGAACCGCATCCTCAACAAGTTGACGTTCGCGGCCTCGCTCGGGCTTCTCAGCGGGGTGGGTTTGCCCTTGGTCATTCAAAAAAAGGTTTTGGGTGTCATTTTCATCTTCCGTAGTTATCCAGGGGTCTTTTCCACCAATGATCGGAACGTGCTCAGCAGTTTTGCCAGTCAGGCAGCCATTGCCGTACAGAACGCGCAGATGTACCAAACCATCACTACCAACAAAAAATATCTGGATACGGTTCTGGATTCTGCTGCAGATGGTATTCTGATCATTGGCCCCAATCAGGTCATTGATCGCTGCAACCCGGCTTTTTCAAGAATGATATCGCTGCCGTTGGAGCAGATCCAGGGTCATTTGCACGAAGAGATCGTGGAGTTCGATCACCTGACCCATGATATCAAACTCGAGGATGCGATCGCCAATGGCTGGCCTTTGTCTCCCCACGCCCAGTTATATGTGGAAGGTGACCTTCACAAGAAGGAATCCCCCCCATTACCCGTCGGCATCACATACGCGCCCGTACTCAACACTGAAGGAAAATTACAGAGCATCATCGCGACAGTACGCGATATCACTCGCTTCCGCCAGGCCGAAGAACTGAAGACAACGTTTATCTCAGTGATCAGCCACGAATTGAAAACCCCGGTTGCGCTGATCAAGGGCTATGTTTGCACGCTGGAGCGTGAGGACGCCCAATGGGATAGCGACTTTTTCAAGGAAAGCCTGAAAGTCATTGAAGAGGAAGCCGATCGATTAAGTGAATTGATCGAGAACCTGTTGGATGCGACTCGCCTGCAAGCAGGTGGTGTGACTCTTAAGAAGACGGAATTCCTGATACCCGCCATGGCCAGCCGTCTGGCTACCCGTTTCCAAACACAGACGAAGAACCACAAAATTAAAGTGAAATTCCCAAAAGATTTCCCAACCATTTTGGCAGATGAAGGCCGAATCGAGCAAGTGATCATTAATCTAATCTCAAATTCAATTAAGTATGCGGAAGAAGGGGAGATCATTCTTTCTGGTGAGGTTAGGAAGGAGTGTGTCAACGTCTGCATTTCTGACCAGGGAGACGGCATCTCACCACAAGACCTGCCCTATGTATTTGACAGGTTTTATCGGTCAGCCGACGCACTGCGGCATAAGAAAGGCGCTGGTTTGGGATTATATTTAACCAAGTCGATTATTGAAGCTCATAAAGGCTCAATCTGGATTGATACCGATTACACTCAGGGCGCGAAGATCTGTTTTTCATTGCCGATCGAAGAAGAATAATAAATTTCAAAGAGGTTAATGGATGCCAAAAACGCAAGTGAATTGTCCTTCCTGCCGCCAGCCGGTGGTGGTGGAAGTACAGCAAGTGTTCGATGTCGCTGAAGACCCACTGGCTAAACAAAAAATATTATCCAGCGCTGTAAATTTTCTGCGCTGCCCAAATTGCGGTTATCAGGGAATGCTTGGAGTTCCGCTTATCTTTCATGACCCCGAGAATGAACTACTCTTGACGTTTTTCCCTCCCGATCTCAATAAGACGATCAATGAGCAGGAAAAACAGATCGGCCCAATGATCAACCGCATCATCGACCATCTACCGCAGGAGCAGCGGAAAGCATATCTCTTGCAGCCGCAATCAATGCTCACCTACCAGACTTTGATCGAGAAGATCCTTGAGTCGGAGGGCATAACGAAGGAAATGCTGGAAGATCAGCAGAAGAAGGTAAAGCTGCTTGAAAGACTGCTCACAACCGCGAAGGATGACCGGTTGAAAGTTATCAAGGAAGAGGAATCCCAAATTAATGCGGCGTTTTTCAACATTCTTAATAGCATTATGCAGTCGGCAATAACCCAGGGTGATGAAGCATCCAAAAACGAACTGCTCGAACTCCAGCAGATGTTGTATGAAAACACCGAACTGGGAAAACAACTTTTGCAGCAGCGCCAGGAAACCGAGAATGCGCTCAAATCATTGCAGGCAGCCGGAAAAGAAGGCTTAACCCGGGAAAAGCTGCTCGATGTGATTCTTAGCGCGAAAACAGACACTGAGATCGCCACGATCGTCAGCTTAACACACGGCGGTATTGATTACACATTCTATCAGCTGCTCAGCGAAAAGATCGAAGACGCAAAGGATGAGGAAGAAAAGAATCGCTTGATCGGATTGCGCGAGAAATTGTTGGAATTGACCGAAGAGATCAACAACCAATTAAAAGTTGAGGCGGAAAAATCAAAAGCAGCATTGGAGAAAATCCTTCAATCAGAGAACATTGAAGAAGCGACTATGCAAAACGTCGATATTATCAACGAGTTTTTCGTCAGCAATCTGGAGGCTGAAATCACCCAAGCCCGCAAGAAAGGCGACCTCGACAGAATAAACAAACTTGAACAGGTGATGGTTGTGATTGAAAAATTATCGACGCCTGCGGAAGAGGTCCAGCTCTTGGAATCATTAATTGAAACGAAAAATGAGGCGGAATTGGATCAGAAAATCGAGGAAATCAAAGACCATCTTTCTGAGCAATTCATGAATCTGCTGAATAACGTCATTGCTCAATATGAGGGGTCTTCAGAAAATCCCCAGCTGATTGAGAAAATCAAAACGATCTATCGCAAAGTTCTGCGGATCTCCATGAAAGCCAAAATGAAGGAATAACTTTCACAATAAAGAATCCCTAAAGAGCAAGCGCCTCTTCAGGGATTCTTTTCAAAATTTCCTAAATGCTACTCGTACCCAATATTTTCAAAAATAAAACCCACACCTCTTACCGTTTGGATGTATTCATGGCTTGAGTCCAGCTGATTGAGCCGGGCTCGAAGCCGTCTTACGAGCGCATCGATCGCCTGCTCGGAAACACCCACCGATTCTTCCTCTCCCCAAACATTCCGGACGATCTCTTCTCTGGATACGACCTTTCGTTCATTTTCATACATAAGAACAAGGAGATCAAATTGGGAAACTGATAAAGTGGGAATTAACTCTTGTTCGCCAATCCAAACGCGCCGCGCTTTCTTCTCGATAAACAACTTCCTCGAACTGGTCCCGGTGGTGTCGATCACCCTGTCGATGGGTAATGTTGCGTCCGAACTGACAAACAGGAATTGTTGAGTGAGCGCGATCCGGATCTCATCCCCATCCTTCAGGGAAACGACCTTGCTTATCATTTCCCCATTGACCATGGTCCCGTTTTTGCTGTTAAGATCTGCGATGACAAAGTCGCCATTTTCACTGTACTTGATCTCGGCATGAAAGCGTGATACCTGGCGGTCATGAATGATAATATCGCAATCATCCCCCCGCCCGATGGTCAGTAGCCGGTCAACCACCCAGTTCATCCCCCTTAGCGGTCCATTCTGCGCCAATAGAACCGGCGCATCATTGATATTCTCCCTCATTATGAAAAACCCTTCACAAAGTATAATAATAGCAAAATTCTTAAAAAAAGCAATTTAATCCTTAAGAAATGCCGTTACCTCTTAAATCTGGAGAAGTGTTACGCAGCCGATACGTGATCAAACGCACCATCGGTCAGGGGGGTATGGGCAGCATTTACCTGGCAGATGATCTGAGACTTAAAGGCCGGGTGTGCGCCCTAAAGGAAGTTGAACATGACCGCACGTTGGGCAAGTCCCTGCGCAAGGAAGCGCAGGAACAGTTCAAGCAGGAAGCTACTGTTCTAGCCCGGCTGGACCATCCCAACCTTCCCAAGGTTTCGGATTTCTTTTCCATCGGAGATCGGGATTATCTTGTGATGGATTATGTGCCTGGCGATGATTTGCGCACTTTGATGCTGAAAGCCAAGCACCAGGAAAAATTCCTAAAAGAAAATGAGGTCAGGCGCTGGGCAAACCAGTTGGCGGATGCGTTGATCTACCTTCACGGCCAGGATCCGCCTATCCTTCATCGGGATATCAAACCCAGCAATTTAAAATTGACGCCCAGTGGTTTATTGAAGCTGGTTGATTTTGGCCTAGTCAAGGTTCTTGCACCTGGAGAAATGACTGTGACCATCATTCAAGGCCAAGGCACCGCGCTGTATACGCCTCTGGAGCAGTACGGTGGTGACAGCGCGCATACGGACATTCGTAGTGACATCTATTCCTTTGGAGCTACGCTGTATCACCTGCTGACCAATACCCCGCCTGCCGATGCCCGCGAACGGTTTATCCATCCGGGTGCGATGAAACAGCCGCGCACGATCAATTCAGCCATTTCCCCTCAAATGGAGAGGGCTATACTTTGGTCAATGAGCCTGCATCCAGATGAGCGCCCCCAATCGATGGCTCAGTTAAAAGATTATTTCACCGGCAAGTCTCTGATCAGTGAGACAAGCGCCAAAGAAGTGGAACACCTGCAGTCATTTATGCGGGAAAAAGATATTAATCGGTTGGTAGCCGGGGCTGCCATTCTAACGATAATTAGCTTGGTTTTAGCGTTGGTCTTTTAAAATCTTAAGTCTCTGTATACCTGTCAGCCAAAATCCACCACGCCAGAAATCCAAAAATCGTTTCGAACGCGATCAAAAGGAGTAGGATGAGGAAGTTTCCTGATCCACCGGACCGCTGTACGCTGCCGGGTAGATTCATTTGCTGCCATAATCCAGCGAACGCGCCTCCAATGATGATCCATAAAGAAACCTGTAATCTATACCGAATGGGTTTTATAAAATCAAAATAGCGGTAACTAAGAAAACCGGAAAACCAGGCAAAAATGGTCGCGATGATCCACTGCCAAAATCTACCATCGCGAGCTTCATCATCTGATATCATTGGATCCTCCGCTAAAACCGGTTCTTCAGGTTCGCTTTCCAAACCCAAGGTGGGCAATGGGGTTGGCGTGATCGCGCTGATGATCGCTCCCGCTCCTTCAGAAATTTCTATTAAGAGAATTTGTGAATTTAATGCAGGTTCTGAATTCACACGGATCTCATGCCGGCCGGGGGTGAGTAATTTAAAGGATGTTCTTGCGACACCTTTTTCTGTTGTCGACTCCATCTGCTGGACGGTCAGGCTCTCACCCTGCAGGTTGAGCAAAAAACGTACCACCGTGCCATCCGGAACCGGGTAGCCATTCTGGTCGGTAATGACACCGGTCATGATAGGCAAATTATCGCCCAGGCGGAATACCGGCAGCCCAGCCTCGCTCTCTTCCTCAGGCAGATCTTGGGCAGATTGGTCAACCGATAACTCAATCACCTGGTTGGGATCGGGAGAGGTAGCGGATAAAAGGTTATAGGCAATACCCGAAATGGATACCGGCGGGCTGCCTTGCGGCTGCATTTCTTTAAATAACACTCTGGCCGCAATGTCAAACGCTGCAGGTATTTTCGTATACAAGCAAAAATAGGCTGTAAATGAGGAGATTTCAGTTGCGTCATAATAATATGGGGCATTGAATCCGAACAAAACCGAGTTTTTGTTCCGCAAGACCTCTGGCTTTTCAGATAACAACCGGTGCAGCGCGTTGACCGCTGGCCGGTCCGTATTCTGGTCATGAGCGATGAAAATCACCCAATCTGCTCTTGCGAGGTTGGTTTCGATTTCCGGACGGTTAAAAGGATTGGTAATATAGTCGGCTAAATCCACAAATGAATAAGACAGGAGATTTTGCTCATTGATCTGTCCGCTTCCCTGATCCCCATAGAATCGTAGGATCGCTTCCTGGAACTCATTAACAGAGATGATTTCCTCGATTAGGCAATTGTCACATTGCTGGGCAGTCAGTACATCGGTAAAGATCACTATGCGGTCATTACGTCCTGGTTCATCCGGAAGCGCTGTATCCAACATCTCCATTCGCGGGCTGATCAGCGTGATCGCGTTTACAGCGATCTTGTAAGATGTCTCATGGTTTTGCCCGATGGCGCTTAGTAAACGCGAGTCTTTGGTGACTGTTTCGAGCGAGAATTCAGGATATAGTCTGAATTTCAATGTGAGCAATCGCAAGGCTGATGCATCTACACGGTCGGCAAATGCTTGATCCTCCAGGTATTTTTGAACAAACATCGAGATGGTTGCCTTGTAGGTTTGAAATCGGTCAGGATCGCCGGCAGAAATCAGGTTATCCATATATAGAAGATCATTGCCTGCCAGGAATGCATTACGTGCGGTCAGCCGTGCATCATACGTTTGGCTTCCTGCGCTGAAGAATCTACGTATGGCTGCGCTCCCCAGATCGTCACTGACAAGTATGCCGTTGTTCGCCCGCCAATCTTTGAGTTCCGCAAGATTCATCAATAAATCCACTGCGGTTTGGTCGAAGCTGACAGGTTTGGTTGTCGCCCGAATATTTCCCTGAAAACCCTGGTAACGGATATGGCTGAGCAGCAGTCCGTCTGCTGCCTTATTTCTGTCCTCATTCTGTATATTGGTGACCTCAAAAAAAGGGGCTAATTCGATGAGTTTGAGCTGCTCAAGCGATTTACGCACTGTAGCCACATCTTCATCCGGCAGGCGGTCAGAGCTCCCGCGGCCTGGAAAATTCTTGGCGATGACAGCCAACTTGCCCTGACTGCCTTGGTGCAGCCCGCTGATGTATGCCTTGCCCATTTCCCCCACCCAATAAGGATCACCTCCAAAAGTTCTCACCCCCAGATCGCCTTTGCCTTCCCCGTAGGGGGATTCCAGTACATCCAGGGATGGGCTGAATGTGAGATTAAACCCCAATGCAGAAAGCTCTTGTCCAGTCAGACGACCGGCTTCTTCTGCCAGAGATACATCCCAGGTTGCTCCGATGGCCATGGGGGAAGGTAACGGGGTCAATCCAGTGAAATATTGGTCGTTGGGGAAAAGATCGCCGGAATGAGAGATGCCAATAAACAAGGGGACAAAATCGGTCAATGAACCGGATTGAGCGGATCCAATGAATTGATTGCTGCTTTCTTGTTCAATAGTTTGCAAGGCATTGATCAGCGTTTGAGTTCTGGCAAGAGTATCAGCGTCGGATGTGAAATTATCGTTAGATCTTTTTAGGACCACCCCGCCAATATGATATTCGGAAATTAATTCCGAGATAGGGGAATTGGAATTGATCGTCGGTCCATCCAGGGTTATAAGAAATAGCTGCCCAACCCTCTCCTCCGGTGAAAGGCGCGATAGAAGCGCCCGGGCTTTCAAGCTGGCGGAGTCGTTGTCAGAATTTTCCTGACTGAATACTTCAGAAAAATTGGACAGGAAGGTGGCACAAACCACAAATAGGATTAGCACGGCTAATCCGCGGCGCTTCTTCTCCTTCATTTGTCTTAATCATACTAAAGAATTGCTTTGAAACCAAGTTCTACCTTAATATTTTGAGAAGCGCGCCTGGATCGTCGGTGATTAGGCCGTCAACACCCCAATCGATCAATTTGTGGGCGGTTTTTAATTCATTCACCGTCCAGACATTCACACTCCGGCCGCGTCGGTGTTCCTTTATTATGGTCCCACGGCTGACAATATCAAAAGGAGGATGAATGATTTCGGGCGATACTCTTTTAAATAAGGATGTGGGAAAGAAATAGCCCATGATCCCTCTGGGTAATAATAAGGCGGTTTTTGCATTATTATTTAAAGATCTCAAAATGTTTAGGTTTTTTGGTAGAAAGGATGAAAAGATCACCTGATCAAGCATATCTAAAAATTCGACCATGCCCAGCACAATTTTGGTGAGATCGTCATTTGGGGAGTGGTAATTTTTAAGTTCGATATTGATCAGTGTCTTATCCTGATATCTTTTCAGCACATCTTCAAGTAAGGGAACTTTTTCACCCCTGAATTCCTCAGAAAAATAAGAACCCGCATTAAGCTCGCGGATCTCATCCACATTTTTTTGATTCACCTTACCAGTCCCGTTGGTCGTCCGGTCCAGCGTATCGTCATGTATGACAATGGGCACTCCATCCTTCGTGAGCATCGTGTCCAATTCAAAAGCCTTCGCGCCATGACTGATAGCCAAGTCAAATGCTGCGATGGTGTTTTCAGGTGCGTATCGTGAAGCGCCCCGATGTCCAAAGATCACTGGTTTGCGCATGGAATCATACAGATGCATGGCTTTCCTCCTTGGCGATTATAGCATTCTCGTTTTTCTAACTTCATCCGCTGACTTATAATTCTTACCGTGAAGATCAGTGTCATCATTCCTGTCTATAACGAAAAAAACACCCTGGAGGAGATCTTTCGGCGAGTTATAGCCACCGGCTTGGCAGATGAGATCGTCCTGGTAGACGATGGTTCCACGGATGGATCAGCGGATATTCTCAGAGAAATCTGCAAAGAAAGGATCGCGCGCTGCGTGTTCCAAAAAGGAAACCGCGGAAAAGGCGCAGCGGTAAAAGCCGGCCTTGAAGCCGCCAGCGGAGATGTATTTATTATCCAGGACGCAGACCTGGAATATGACCCGCGCGAATACCCAAATCTGCTCCAACCTATCAAGGAAGGGATTGCTGAGGTGGTTTATGGTTCGCGCTTCCTGGGCGGCGCCAGACGTCCGGTCATGTATTGGCATATGGTGGCGAACAAGATTTTGACTTTCATCACCAATCTGCTCTACAACAACATCATCAGTGATATGGAGACCGGCTACAAAGTGTTCACCCGAGAAGCCATTCAGGGAATTGAGATCCATGCCAGGCGTTTCGATTTTGAACCGGAATTTACAGCCAAGATTCTGAAGAAAAAACGGCGTATTTATGAGGTGCCGATCGCTTTCAATCCGCGCGATTATTCAGAAGGAAAAAAAATCGGATTTTGGGATGCGGTTATCGCGCTTTGGACGCTGGTGAAATACCGCTTCGTCGATTAGGCATCTGCACGATTAGAGCGCCTGCAAATGCAAGTGAGATGCCGGCGATATCGAGTCCGCTCAGTTCTTCCCCAAGAAATATCCAGGCTAACAGGGCGATCTGAATAATGATCGTATTGTTGATGATGCTTGCCTCAGTAGCTTGCAAGCCTTTGAGCGCCAAATTCCATAGATAAAACGCAAATGCGGTATTCACAAGCACCATCACCAGCAGGAATATCAGCGATTGTTGGGTGAACTGCGGCCATGGTTCGGTTGAGATCCCCCATCCGAGCAGCGCGACTGAGCCGATTCCCATCGAGATGATCGTAACAGTCAGCGGAGATGCTTGATCTCCGGAATTCGCTTTTCTCCCCAACACAGTGCCAAATGAGTTCCCGATCATCGCAGCGAACGCAAAAATCAAGCCGATGATCTGGCTGGTTGGGATCTGCACCGGATAAAAGTACAGGAACGCCCCCAGCAGATTGAGTACCAAGCCCAGCCACTGCAGCGACGATAGTCTTTCACCCAAAGAACGTCCAGCGATCCAGGCTGTGAGGATCGAGGTGAAGTTGAGCACAAGACTGACGGAGACAGCTGGCAGATGCGCCAACGCGGCATAAACTGCACCCTGGTTGATCGTGTAATAAAACAATCCGAGTATGACCAGATTGGTCCAATCCCTTCGGGTCAAACGGCGGATCTCGGATAGGTTTTGCTTTCGGAATGCCAGCGGCAGCAGCACGAGAAAGGCGAGAAAATAACGCAGCCCGGCAAAGGTGAATGGGGGAATATCTTCCAGCCCGATCTTGATCATCACCCAGGAAGTAGCCCAAATAGTCACCACCAGGATAGCTTGCAGAAGCGCGGAAATTTTCTTTTTTTCAAGCATTCTTAATCACGGATTCGTGTATGCGCATATCACGAATCCTCAATTGAAGGTTGGTTTCTCCATTGAATTCATTTTCTTCAAAAGAAAAAAGGAAATCAACAAATTCACCCGATCGAAAACAAGTTTGCTGCCCAAAGCGAAACGCGATAGCTGGATAGTATTTCATTTTTTCCGGGTTCTTTGGATGAACTCCTTCAATATGGAATCGTAGATGTTCTCCGCTGCTTCCAAGCCGTTTGACATCCAGGAGTTTGACTCCTTTCATACAAAGAATTGGGGAGGGATTATTGCTTCCGGTGGGTTCCAACGTCTGAAGATTTCGATAAAAATCTTCACTGATATCTGAATTCGTGACCTCTGCATCATAATGAATCTTTGGATCCAGAGGCTCATGCTTCAATTGTATGGATATCTGTTCATCGAGAGCCTTTAAAAAATCTGCGTGTTTTTCAGAATTAACAGTTAACCCAGCAGCCATGGCGTGGCCCCCATAGCGTAAAAGCAGCTCCGAGCAGCCATCCAACGCTTCGATGATATTCACCTCTGGAAGACTTCGGCAGGATGCCCTGATGATATTTTCTTTAATGGTGCCTATCACTGCTGGGCGATAAAAAGTTTCAGTGAGTCTCGAAGCGGCTAGCCCCAAAACGCCCTCATTGTAATCAGCGTCGAATGAGGAAAGCAGATATTGGCTTTCCTCAGGATTAAACTTACTCTCAACCTTTTCCTGGATTTCTTTGGTAATCCTTTGCCGTTCTCTATTCTTGCCGTCGAGATAAGAAGCCAGATATTTTGCCTCCGCGTATGTATCCGCATCCAGTAAACGATATGCATTTAATGCGCTGCTTAACCTCCCTGCGGCATTTAATCGAGGCCCAAGCATATAGCCAATATTGTAAGAATTTAGTTGGGAGATATTGACTTTGCTTACCTCGCAAAGAGCGAGTATTCCCAAACGGCTTTTTTGTCGAATTACATCAATGCCCTTCTTCACCAGCGCCCGGTTTTCGCCAATCAATGGGGCGACATCTGCCACGGTGCCTAGAGCCACAAGGTCGAGCCAGTTTTCAATCACTATCCAATCAAAGTCCAAGTCCATCAGTAACGCTTGCGCCAGTTTGAATGCTGCGCCAACCCCCGCTAATTCTTTAAATGGATAAGCATCACCTTCTTGTTTAGAACAGATAACAGCGGCCGCGTCAGGCACGCTTTCACTGGGTTGGTGATGGTCTGTAATAATGAAATCAATGTGGTGCCGCTTTCCGATTTCAATCTCTTCGTTGGATCGAATCCCGCAATCAACCGTAATGATCAGGTCCGGACATAAGTTAATTACCCCGTCTAAAGAATCTCTGGACAACCCATAACCTTCCTCAAACCGATTGGGGATATAAGTTTTTACGTACCCGTTTAGTTTTCTAATCACCTGCGTGAGCAGTACCGAAGAAGTGATTCCATCCACATCGTAATCGCCAAAGATGACAATTCTCTCGTGATTATTAATAGCTGTTCTAATCCTTTTCACTGCGGATTCCATCCCTTTTAACAGGAAAGGGTTATGCATTTCTTCATTGGCCGATAAAAATTCCATTGCTGATTCCTGGTCTTCAATCCCCCGGTTGAAAAGGATTTCCCTAAAGGGCAGCGGAAAGTCTGATAATTTCTCACTGATTGAGTGTGGAATATGTGCGCGTTGGATCCACTTTTTTTCTATCAAATCAACTCCATCTTTCATTCAAGATATTTCAAAAAAGTTCCGGCTCTTACCGGCGTTTTCACAGCCGCTTAGGCATGGCCGTTCAGCTTAAGGTAATAGCGCGGCATGCGTGAGGCCAAACCGCAGATCACTTCATAATTGATGGTCTGCCAATGGTTGGCGATGTCTGTCGCGCTGATAGAAGCGCCGTTCTGGTCACCAATGATCACTACCTCATCGCCAATCTGGGCGTCGGGTAGGGAATCCAGCTGCACCATGCACTGGTCCATACAGACATTACCGATAACCTCCACTTTCTTTCCGCGGATCAGAACATGGTTGCCGGGTGTGCGCCGCAAGCCATCCCCGTAACCTACCGCGATCACACCGATGCGCTCTTCTTTTTGGGTAATGTATTTAAACCCGTAGCTCACCCCATGTCCGGGGGGGAGCGTCTTTACCGAGATCAGGCGCGTCTTCCAGCTCAGTGCGGGGAGAATGCCTGCCGGCAGCGCCACTGCCCGTGATGGAGAGAGGCCGAAAATCGCGATTCCTGTCCGCACCAAATCGAAACGCGCGGATGGAAATTCCAGCGTGCCGGCAGAATTAGCAGCGTGGATCAACAAAGAGGATCGGTCGGAAATTCCGGCTTGATCCAGAATTTGATTGAATCGCTCCAGTTGTTGGTTGGTCGTATCCGCATCCGGTTCATCCGCGCAGGCAAAATGAGTAAAGATGCCCTCTAGCTGAATGCAGGAAGATTCCTGCAGGTATCGAATAAACTCAACGGAGCGTTCCATCTGAATGCCCAGGCGCCCCATGCCGGTATCGATCTTCGCGTGCACCTTGACCGGAGTTGAGATCGCGTCGGACTGTTCCTGGTACTGCCTGGCTACGTCAAAATCATACACGGTCAGAGTGACATTTTCTTTGATCGCATGCGGCACCCGGGTTGGTGAGGTGTAGCCAAGCACCAATATATTTGCCTTGATGCCCGCACCACGCAGCAGCATCGCCTCCTCTATCCGTGCCACGCCAAACCAGTTTGCACCGGCAGTCTCCAGCCGGGCAGCCGCTTTTTCCAACCCGTGTCCGTAAGCGTTCGCTTTCACCACCGGCATAACTTTGCATCCAGCCGTTCTCTCAAGGATATGGAAATTTTTCTCGATCCGGTCCAGATCGATCTCGAGCCAGGTGCCAAAATTATCCAATGTCATAGCCGTAAGTATAAACGCCACCCGATGGGTTATCAAGCAATGATTTCAGATTGTAGAATATAATCCCCTGAAGTATGGCCGGGAAAAAACAACCAACACAATTCGGATTTACATTGCAGTCATCAGATGCAGGCGCGCGCACAGGAATCCTCCATACTCCGCATGGAATCATTAATACACCTGTTTTCATGCCGGTCGGCACCCAGGCAACAGTCAAATCACTAACGCCGGATCACCTGAAAGAACTTAACGTTCAGATCATTTTGTCTAATACCTATCATCTCTATCTGCGCCCCGGCGCGGATGTGGTGCAAGAATTGGGCGGGCTGCATTCTTTCATGAATTGGGAACGCCCCATCCTGACCGATTCTGGCGGCTTCCAGGTCTTCTCCCTGGGGGAGCTGCGCAAGGTTACCGATGATGGCGTGGTGTTCCGCAGCCACATCGACGGGTCGCAGCACACCTTCACCCCCGAATCCGCGGTCGCCATACAGGAGCAGCTCGGCGCGGACATCATCATGGCGTTTGATGAATGCGCCGAACCTCACGACAAGGAATACAGCGCTGCGGCCATGGAGCGGACCCACCGCTGGGCATTACGCTGCCAGCAGGCAAAAACCCGCGAGGACCAGGCGTTATTCGGCATCGTGCAAGGCGGGATCTTCGATGACCTGCGTCAGCAATCGGCGGAATATATCAGTTCGCTGGATTTTCCCGGGCATGCCATCGGCGGGTTATCCGTAGGGGAATCCAAAGCGGATATGCTGCACAGCATCGAGGTCGTCAACCGCATCCTGCCCGAGGATAAACCGCGTTATCTGATGGGTGTTGGCACGCCCTTTGACTTGATCGAGGGCATCCGCCGCGGGGTGGATATGTTCGATTGCGTGCTGCCCACTCGATTGGCGCGCCATCATGCGGCGCTGACCTTGAAAGGCAGGGTGAATCTCTCCAAAGCGGAAAACGCCCGCGATCCAAATCCCATTGACCCGAAGTGCTCCTGCTCCACCTGCCGCAGCTTCTCCCGCGCCTATCTGCGCCATCTCATCATCGCGCGAGAGATGCTCGCTTCCACCCTGATCTCAATTCACAATATTCACACCCTCGTTTCCCTTACGGCTCTGCTTCGTCAGAGCATCGTGGAAGGAAATTTTGAATCCACTGCGGAATCCATTCTTGAAGGGATGAAATAACCCATGAGCTTTCTTCAATCCATCATCCTCGGCATCATTCAGGGCATCACCGAATTTCTGCCAATTTCATCCTCCGCCCATCTGGTGCTGATCCCCCATCTGCTCGGCTGGGAGTTGAATGAGGAGTTTGTGTTTCCGTTTAATGTGTTAGTCCAGTTGGGCACCTTGGTGGCTGTGATTGTGTTTTATCGCCAGGATCTGCAGGAGATCATCACTTCAGTGATCAAGGGCATCCGCGATCGAAAACCTTTCGATGAAGCGCCCGCCCGGGTTGGCTGGCTGGTAGTGCTGGCTACTATTCCAGCGGGTCTGCTCGGTTTGCTTTTCAAAGATCAGGTGGAAGCGGCTTTCAACAGCCCCTCATTGACGGCAGTTTTTCTTTTTCTCACAGCCGGCCTGCTTATTCTGGCTGAGTTTGCCGGTAAAAAGTCCAGAGAATTGGATGAGTTGCGCTGGATGGATGCGTTATGGGTCGGGTTTTTTCAAGCGTTATCCATTTTCCCCGGCGTTTCCCGCTCTGGCAGCACCATCGCCGGCGGAATGACCCGCGGCTTCGACCGGAAATCCGCCGGCCAGTTTGCCTTTTTACTGGCCATTCCCATCCTGGGGGCTGCCGGCTTGCTTGGGATTATCGATCTGATATCACTGGATAATCTCTCAACTTATCTTCCATTAATGGCTATGGGCTTCGTCGTATCCACGGTGATCGGTTATCTGGCTATCCGCTGGTTGATCGCCTATATCAGCAGTAATTCCCTTCTTCCCTTTGCCGGCTACTGCCTGATCCTGGGTGCGGGCAGTTTGCTCTTGTTCGGGCTTCCCGAGCCTGCGCAAGCACCTCTTGTGGGAACGCCCCTGCCTGCGCCATCCAATATGGAATCATCGCTTGTTGATATTTACAAAGTATCCATCGAACCGGACCTGGAGTGGCTGCTGCCAGCCATGAATGCCTGCCAGCAGGAAGAAGGCGCGTTAGATATGCTATTCCTCCAAAAAGCGGCTTCAAGTTCTTCTGATCTTGCCGATGACATTTTTATCGCGTATGGGGAGATCCAGAACCTTGCAGATTCTGTATTCCAAATCGGCTCTGACACACTGGCGCTGGCTGCCCATCCTTCCTCACCGCTCGAATACGCTTCCGAGGATCTGACATCGCAGATATTTTCAGCCAAATTGAAGACCTGGGCGGATGTGCAGGAAAATTGCGAAGAGTGTTTCATTTCACCCGCGCCATCCGGCAGGATCACGCTTTACATCTACCCGTCGGAAACGCGGCTGCGACAGGCGGTGATTGAAATTCTGTCTGCCGGATCGCACATCGCCAGTACGGCATTTATCGCGCCCGGCGCTAAACAGGTGCGCGAATCACTGGCAGCAGATCCAGCCGCGCTCGGATTTCTCCCGCGCAGATGGCTGGATTCTTCGGTTAAGGAAGTTCAATTAACCGGTGTTGCGGAAGCGTCACCTCAGATCCCGATCCTTGCCTATACTGCACATCATTTTGATGATACTCTGGCAAACTGGCTCGTCTGCGTTCAAAATCGGATCGGATGATATAAAATTATTTTTAGAATATAGTCATTCTGAGGGAGCGCAGCGACCGAAGAATCTCGGATTGATCATCTGAGTTGACCGCCAGTGATTCATAATAATAAAGACAATTTAGCACCAAGTACGAGAGGAATTATGCTGAAAGAATTGACCATCGCGTTCATCGGACCCGGCGTCATGGCCGAAGCCATGGTTTCTGGCTTGTTAAAGAAGGACCTGATCCCCGCGAAGAACATCCTGGCATCCGGGCCGGAACTCGACCGCAATGAGTATCTGGAAGATAGGTATGGGATCCACACACTCAGTGAAAACAACCAGGCGGCTGAGAAGGCCGATGTGGTGATCCTCTCCGTCAAACCTCAGCGCATCGTCAAGGTATTGGAAGGCATGCACGGTTCGATAAAAAAAGATGCATTGGTATTATCCATCGTTGCCGGTACATCCATCGGCAAGATCTCCCGCCTGCTCGGCCACAACATCATTGTGCGCGCCATGCCCAACACCCCGGCGCAGATAGGCGAAGGGATCACAGTATGGACCTGTTCGCCCAGTGTGAGCGAAAATCAGCAGGAAATCGCCCGTGCCATCCTCAACGCCTTCGGCGCCGAGATCTTTGAGGAGGAAGAGGATTACCTGGATAAAGCAACAGCGCTTTCCGGCACAGGCCCGGCGTATGTGTACCTCTTCATGGAAGCCATGGTCGACGCCGGCGTGCATATGGGTTTCTCCCGCCGTACCGCCGAACGGCTGGTCATTGAAACGCTGCGCGGTTCCGTCGATTATTACGATAACGGCGCCGAGGACAGCCGCCATTTGGCTCGCCTGCGCAATCAGGTGACATCCCCCGGCGGCACCTCCGCCGAAGCGCTTTACTACCTGGAAAAAGCCGGGTTCCGCACCGCCCTTTCGCGCGCCATCTGGGCGGCCTATAACCGCTCCAAGGAGCTCGGCCAGGACGCGGAAACCCACCCGCCCGAGAATTAATTGACTAACATCCTGCCCGATTTTCCGCTGGTTGAGCTTCACCGCCATCTGGACGGCAATGTCCGCCTGGAAACCATTCTGGAGATCGGGATGGAGCAAGATCTTCCTCTGCCCGCTTGCACCCTGGAAGGGCTGCGCCCTTACGTGCAGGTGACAGAACCTAAGCCCAGCATCCTGGATTTCTTCAAAAAGTTCGAGTGGCTGACCGCTGCCATGGTGGATTTTGACGCCTGCGCCCGAATCGCCCGAGAGAACGTTGAGGACGCCAGGAATGAAGGCATTGATTACATCGAGCTGCGCTTCAGCCCCTGGTTCATGGCAGAAAGCCATCACCTGGATCCCTCAGGTGTGGTGGAAGCGGTGGTGGAAGGCATCCGCCAGGGGATCGATGAGACCGGCATACGAGCTAACCTGATCGGCATCATCAGCCGCACCTACGGCCCAGAAATGTGCATGAAGGAATTGGATGCCCTGCTCACGCAAAAGGACCACATAGTCGCCCTGGATCTGGCCGGCGATGAGGTCCACTTCCCGGGAGAGATGTTCATTGAGCACTTCAGGAAAGCCCGTGATGCCGGTTGGCACGTTTGCCCCCATGCCGGCGAAGCCGATGGCCCCGAGTCGATCTGGCAGGCGCTCAACGACCTGGGCGCGGAGCGCCTCGGCCACGCGGTCACCGCAGTTCAGGATCCCAAATTGATGGAGCATATGGCGGAAAACGCCATCGGCGTCGAGTCCAACCTGACCAGCAATGTCCAGACCAGCACCGTGCCTGATTATCCCAGCCACCCACTCGCTGCCTTTTTGCATTATGGCATCCGCGCTACCATTAATACCGACGATCCCGGCATTAGCGCCATCGACATCAGTCACGAATACGACATAGCCGCCCCAGCCGCAGGGTTGACACCACAGGAGATCGCCCAGGCGCAAAGAAACGCGCTCGAGTGCGCCTTCCTTGCGCCGGAGGAAAAAGAAGCGTTGATCCGGAAATATTCCAAAAATGGTCAACCATAGCTCATCCGCATTTCAGTTGTAGGCATAGCCGCGGTGTTACAAAATGTTACATATTGTTACAAAAATCTCGAATTAATGTAACATTTACGTTTGTATATTATTCTATGGTTTATTTTACAATTCTTTTAGAAAAGATAATAATTGTTGGATTAGAATAACAGAGTTGATTGATTCTTAGACTAACCACTGCAGGTCGCGTAACTGAGATTTCGAGTATCAAATGCTGACCGTCAAACCAATTTCTGAGATTAAAAAGATCATTGATCAAAATTTTGGCTCTCTTCACATGGATCTTGAAACCATAACGCTGGATCGTGCATTGAATCGGGTTTTGGCGGAGGATCTTTTTGCGAAGGAATACGTACCCGCATTCAACCGTTCCACCGTGGATGGATATGCGGTTCATTCTAAAGACGTGTTTGGATGTTCAGACTCAATTCCGGCAATATTAAAACTGGCTGGCGAGTCGGTGATGGGCGCGAAGGCGAATATCGAATTGGGCCAAAATGAATGTCTTTACGTGCCAACGGGGGCGGAGGTTCCGGATTCAGCTGATGCGGTGGTCATGCTGGAATATGCGGAAGACTACGGTGATGGCACCCTGGGCATCACCAAGCCTTGCGCTCCGGGTATGAACCTGATCTATAAAGGCGATGATGTGAAACCGGGCGATCTGGTTTTTACTAAAGGCCGGAAACTTAAAGCATTCGATATCGGCACCTTGGCTGCGCTCGGAAAAACCAGCATCTTCGTGAGCAGATCTCCCAAAGTAGGCATTATTTCTACCGGAGATGAGTTGATCGATCCTGGCAGCCCTGTAAGTATCGGCCTGATTCGCGATGTAAATGCGCCCATGTTAACTTCCGCATGTGAGGAAGTGGGCGCAATTTCGGAGTTCTTTGGCATCATCCGCGATGAAAAATCGGAAATCCAAAAGGCGCTGATGGATGCGGTTGAAGAATGCGACCTGGTCTTAATTTCCGGCGGGACGTCTGTTGGCAGAAAGGACACAATACCAGAATTAATGATCGAACTGGGAGAGCTGCTGATCCATGGCGCAGCCGTAAAACCCGGTAAACCGACAATCCTTGGGAAGATCCATGACAAACCAGTGTTCGGACTTCCAGGAAATCCCGTCGCGGCATTTTTTATGTTCTATTTATTGGTAAGGCCTCTCATTTTTTCCCTTATGGGCGCTGAAGCAGTCGAGCACAAAGCCATCTTCCCCCTTTCCCGCGCCGTGCCTTCGAATAATGGGAGGGAAGACCTGGTTCCTGTATCCATCATCGACGGACTGGCAAATCCGATCATCGGGAAGTCGGGGCTGATCACCACCCTAAGCCAGTCAGACGGATTTTTCCGCATCGACAGGGATCGGGAAGGCGTAAGCAAAGGGGAATTGGTCGAAGTGATCCTCCTACGGAGTTAATGGATGCCTTTTGAATATTTATCCAATACACCTCTTGATGAAGCGGTCAGCCAATATCGGAATGAATTACGCAGCCAGGGCTTGACCTACCAGGTAGAGACCATTGAGACCCGGAATGCATTGGGGCGGATGTCCGCGCGCGCCGTTTATGCGAAAATTTGCGCACCTCATTACAATGCCTGCGCCATGGATGGCATTGCCCTGATTTCGGAAAAAACGTATGGCGCCACTGAAACCACGCCCGTACGCTTAACCGAGGAGGATTTCACCTGGGTCGATACGGGGGATCCGTTACCCAAAGGTTGTGATTCGGTAATCATGATCGAAGACCTGGTGGAAGATCAGGGTTCTCATTGGATTTATTCTCCGGCAGTTCCCTGGCAGAATATCCGCCAGATCGGGGAGGATATCAGCGCCGGCGACATGATCATCCCCTCATTCACACGGATTACCCCGGCATGCATGGGAGCCATGCTTGCGGCTGGCGTTTTGCGGGTCGAGGTGATCAAAAAACCCCTGGTGGCCATCATCCCGACCGGCGAGGAAATTGTGCCGCCAACCGAAGATCCGGGGGAAGGGGATGTCATCGAGTTTAATTCAACGATTTTCGCGGGTATGTTAACCGAGTGGGGCTGCAATCCCAAAATCTATCCCATCGTCAGCGATAACAGAGGACAGATCCAAAAAGCGCTGCAATCCGCTTCGCAGGAATGCGACGCAGTGATTTTAATCGCGGGGTCATCCGCTGGCCGTGATGATTATTCCGCCCAGGTGATTAGAGAAACCGGGCAGATCGTGCTTCATGGCATCGCGATCAAACCCGGAAAGCCTGCAATCCTGGCATATATCAATGAACCTTTGAAAAATCGCTGCGTTCCGGTCATCGGCATGCCTGGATACCCGGTTTCCGGCATAATTGTGATGGAAATGGTTTTCAAACCCATTATCCAACTGCTCACATGCCAACCCTCCGAAAAAAAGCCCGTCATGGATGCGGCAGTCTCTCGCCGGATCAATTCATCTCTTAAAAACCGAGAATTCATCCGGACAAGGATCGGTTGGGTGAATGGAAAAACGGTCGCCGTTCCTCTTAATCGAGGGGCCGGTGTGGTCAGTTCCTTTGTAAAAGCGGATGGATTGATGGATATCCCTCAAAATTCTGAAGGAGTGGAAGCGGGTGGATCTGTGAAAGTGCGTTTGCTTGAAGAAATGGAGATTATTATGAAATCACTTGTGATCACGGGCAGTCATGACCCTTTGTTGGATGAAGCAGCGGATATCCTGCGTCGCGAATTCCCTGAGGCGAAGGTTTCCTCTTCCCACGTGGGCAGCATGGGCTGCATCACGGCATTACAACGGGGGGAGGCGCATATGGGCGGCATCCACCTCCTGGATGAAGAGACCGGCACGTATAACATCCCTTATCTCAAGAAGTACTTTCCAAAGGGCAATGTGGTTTTAATAGAATGCGTCCAGCGTACGCAGGGAATAATGACCGCCAAAGGGAATCCGAAAAATATCAAGGGTTTTGATGATATTATCGGTAAGGAATATGTGAACCGCCAAAAAGGCAGCGGCACCCGTATTTTGTGTGATTACCTGATCAAGCAAAACAATCTTGACATGGGAAAAATTTCGGGCTATCAACGCGAAGAATTCACCCACACTGCTGTGGCGGCGGCCATCGCAGCCGGAACAGCCGATGCCGGGTTGGGTATCTTGTCCGCCGCGAAGATCTATGACCTGGATTTTATTCCCATCGCCGATGAGTCATACGATCTGCTGGTCGGCCAGAAAGAATTTGAGCTTGACATCGTAAAGAAATTCATCGAGGTGCTCAAAAGCCGGGAATTCGCAGAGCGATTGAATGCAATGGGCGGTTATAAACTGAACCAACCGGGAAGGATCATCGATTGGACTTAACCCATCTCAATGATAAGGGCGAGGCATCCATGGTGGATGTCAGCGAAAAACCTGTAACCCGCAGGTCTGCCATTGCATTGGCAACCGTTAAAATGCAGCCCTCAACACTGGACAGAGTCCTTTCAGGAAACATGCCCAAAGGCGATGTCTTCGCCTGCGCACGCATCGCCGGGATCATGGCAGCCAAGCGGACTTCGGAGTTGATCCCCTTATGCCACCCGATCCAATTAACCAATATTCAGGTTGAGATCCAACCCAACCCGCCGGATCAAATTGAGATTCGCGCGGAAGCAGCCTGCGTTGGCGTGACCGGTGTTGAAATGGAAGCATTATGCGCCGCCAGCGTTGCTGCATTGACCATTTATGACATGTGCAAAGCCATTGACCGCGGGATGGAGATCACGAGAGTAACGCTGACGGAAAAACGCGGCGGGAGCTCAGGCGTATATAAAAAACTGGATGTGGAAAATTAGAGATGCTCGACCAATTTGACCGTAAGATCGAATATCTCCGGCTGTCTCTAACCGAGCGATGCACGCTGCGCTGCGTGTACTGCCGAAAGGACGAAGGGAACTGCCCGAAGACCGCCGAGCTGTCAGCCGGAGAGTTCTATCAAATCGTTCTCGCTTGCATAGAACTGGGTGTCAATCGAGTCCGCCTGACCGGCGGAGAACCATTGCTGCGCAAGGATATCCTCGAGATCGTCAACCGTATCTCCTCTATAAGTGAACTGAAAGACCTTTCCCTTACCACCAACGGCCAAATGCTGGCTAACCAGGCCGCCGACCTGAAAAAGGCTGGTTTGAGAAGAATAAACATCAGCCTCGATTCTCTGGATGCAGAGAAATATCATCAAATTACCGGGGGCGATATCCACATGATCCTCGCAGGAATCGATCAGGCGATCGCCGCAGAACTGCTGCCGGTCAAGTTGAATATGGTGGTCGTCAAGGGCTTGAACGATGATGAAATTGATGACTTTATTGAACTCACCAAAGACCGGCCGGTGGACGTGAGGATGATCGAGTTGATGCCGATGACGGAACTTGGGTTTGATCATTCAAATCGGATCAATAATGATGACCTTATTTCCGCCAGGCCATATCTCAAACCGATGGCGCCCTATTATCCCGGTCAGCCCTCCCGTGATTTTCAGGTCAGCGGGTATCAAGGGCGGGTGGGATTTATCAGCCCCATTTCCCACCGATTCTGTGCAAGCTGCAACAGGATCAGGATCATGAGCGACGGTACGCTGCGCTCTTGCCTGGGAAATAACCACGAAGTCTCATTGAAACCGGCGATGGGGCAGGGCCACCCGCAGCTGGTTGAAACCATCCGGCTCGCCGCCTTCCATAAGCCCGCAGGCCATAATTTTGACCAGGATTTTGTTCCCGTGAAAAGCATGGCAGCGATCGGAGGTTGATCTTATGGCAAAGGTCATTTCAGTCAATATCAGTGAAAAGCGCGGCACATTCAAAGCTCCGGTGCCTAAAGCGGAATTGATCAAGGACCTGGGAATCGTAGGCGACGCCCATGCAGATCACTGGCACAGGCAGGTCAGTCTGCTCGCCCAGGAAAGCATCGACAAAATGACAAAAATGGGGGTGGAGGATCTCACCCCGGGTAAATTCGCGGAGAACATTACCACCGAGGGAATTGACCTGTATACCCTTCCCATAGGTTCACGCATGCGAATTGGGGAGTCGATCCTGGAGGTCACCCAGATCGGTAAAGAGTGCCATACAAAATGCCAGATTTTCAATCAGGTGGGGGCGTGTGTGATGCCCACAGAGGGCATCTTCACCAGGGTTATTGTTGAGGGGAGCATTGAACCGGGAGACGAAATTATTATGGTTAAGGATATTCGGGTTGCAGTGATCACGATCAGTGATAAGGGGTCGGCTGGAGAACGAGCGGACCAAAGCGGTCCGGCGCTGGTCGACGCTCTTCAAGAATATGCCGTCATCAGCCGCACGGAAATTCTTCCGGATGAGCGGGAGGAGATTGAAAAGCTGCTGATCCAGATCGCTGACAATCGCGAAGCTGACATCATTCTCACCACAGGCGGCACAGGCTTTTCACCCAGAGATGTCACGCCGGAAGCCACACTGGCTGTCATCGACCGGCAGGTTCCCGGAATTCCTGAAGCTATCAGGCAAGCCAGCCTGAAGATCACGCCCCGAGCCATGCTCTCCAGAGCCGCGGCAGGGATCAGAGGAAAAACTTTGATCGTCAACCTGCCTGGCAGCCCCAAAGCCGCGGTCGAATGTCTGGAGGTGTTCCTGCCGGTGATGGAGCACGCGGTAGAAACGCTGCGGGGGGACGCCTACGAATGCGCGCAGTTATAAAAGCGCGTTCTGAATGAATTTCCTTACACTATTATTAATTGAGTAATTTTTTAAAATAGTATTGACGAAGTCGTTCATACTACATACAATCAATACGTTCTTCGACTCGTTGGCCTAAAGAGAATCCATGGTCATCCGAGCGGCAGCCGACCGGTAAATCCCATTATGCCGGTTTGCTCAAGGGCGCTGTCGGAAACAGCAGTGCCTCCCGTGTTAGGAAAGGAGAATGTGATGAGAAAGTTGTTTTACCTGTTCTGTGCTGGCGCGCTTGTGCTGTCCTTGGCTGCGTGCGCGCAACCAGCAGCTGTAACTCCTGAAGAACCGGCCTCTGCGGTTGAACCTGTGGTTACAGATGCCCCCGCTGAAGTGGTCATTGAGAATCCTGTGATTCGCCTTTCAACGACAACCTCAGTCAATGATTCCGGCTTGTTACCCTATCTCCAGCCTGTGTTTGAAGCTGATACTGGCTACAAGCTTGAGGTAACCTCAGCCGGCACCGGCGCTGCGATTGAAAAAGCGCGAACCGGCGACGCGGATTGCCTGCTGGTGCATTCCAAATCAGCCGAGGAGGAATTCATCAACGAAGGCTTTGAAGAAGTGCGCGTGCCCTTCATGACCAATTATTTTGTCATCGTTGGCCCTGAGGATGATCCTGCGGGCGTGAAAAACGCTGAAACCGCTGCCGAAGCATTCCAGGCGATCGCGGACTCCGGCAGTAAATTCATCACCCGCGGCGATGCAAGCGGTACAAATAACAAAGAAATGGCAATTTGGAAATCCATTGATTTCGACCCTGCTGGTAATGAGTGGTACATCAATATCGGCTCCGGCATGGGCGCAGCCCTGACCGCCGCGGATGAACAGCTGGCGTATACGCTTTCGGACAAAGCCACTTTCCTCGCGCATGAAAATTCTCTCAGTCTGCTGAAAGAAGAATCCGCCGATATGCTGAATACGTATTCCATGATCGCCGTCACCACTGCCCGTTACCCGGATGTCAACTATGAAGGCTCCATGGCTTTTATTCAATGGATGACGTCACAAAAAGCGCTGGATCTCATTGATGCGTTTGGCCTGGATCAGTACGGAGAACAGCTCTTCTACTCGATTCGTTAATTCATCTAAAAAAAGCCGGGGAGTTCTCCCTGGCTTTTTCCACCATATGGGAAATTATGTAGCGCTAACTTCACCCGGCAGGAGAATCTGATGGATCCTTTTATCCAGGCATTGCAGATGCTTTTTGGCGAAGATCCCGAGTTGAGGCAGATCATCGGGGTCACCTTAAGGATGTCGATGCTGAGCACGTTGATCTCTTCCGCAGTGGGCATTCCTTTGGGCGTCTTAATTGGCAGCAATGATTTCCGGTTGAAACCTTGGGTGCAGCGCATCATCAACACGCTGATGGGGCTGCCGCCCGTCGTTGCCGGCTTGATCGTTTTTATCATTCTTTCCCGCAGCGGGCCTCTTGGTCAATTCAAGTTGCTGTATTCAGTGACCGCGATGATCATTGCCCAGGTGCTGTTAATCACGCCGATCATGACCGGATTAACAACCACAATTGTCTCCATCCGCGCGCCGAAAATTCGCGAGACTGCCTACGGCATCGGGATTCCGCGTGTAAGGCAAATGCTTTATATCATTTATGAAAGCCGAAGCCAGTTGATCTCAACCGTCCTGGCCGGCTTCGGCAGGGCAATCGCGGAAGTTGGAGCGGTGCAGATCGTTGGCGGCAATATCCAGCACAAAACTCGCGTGATGACCACGGCGATCATGATGCAGACAAACCTGGGGCGCTTTCAATTCGCCATAGCGCTCGGAATTGTCCTGCTGGTTATATCCTTCAGCATCAATATCATAATCAATCACTTTCAGACTCTGGAAGCCGCATGATCGAATTGACCGATATTTATAAATCATTTGGATCACGATTGGTGATCTCCATCCCTCATCTCTGTTTCCATAGAAAAAAGCGCTACGCGCTCATGGGTGTGAATGGCAGCGGTAAAACAACGCTCTTGCGAATACTTGCCGGAATACTTTTGCCGGACAAAGGGCTCGTCAGAAATCCAGACCAGGAATTTATGGGGTATATGCCGCAATCGCCTTATGCATTTAGTTTTTCTGTAAGGAAGAACGTTGAAATTGCCTTGCAGGATCATGCTGAGGCGGACAGCCGAGCGGCCCAAGCGTTGGAGGCGGTCGGGATAGCCCATTTAATTCAATCAAGGGGCCATACGCTTTCCGGAGGTGAGACTCAACGCATGGCGTTTGCCCGCATGATCGCCTTACCCCGCAGGCTGCTGCTCCTGGATGAACCTACATCAGCGGCGGATATTCAAGGCACAGATCAGATTGAAAAAGTCTTGTTGGGGTATCTGTCTAGGATCGAATGCACATTGATCTTCTCCACGCATTCGCCTGCGCAAGCGCTGCGACTGGCCGATGAGGTCGTATTCCTTGACCAGGGGGAAATTATTGAACGCGGCGATGCGTGTGAAGTGCTGCATTCACCAAAGGATCCTCGGACACAACTATTCCTCAACCACTGGAAACTTTGACAACTATCGATTTATTGAAAGATCAAGTGTCCTGGTTTTTTTCCCGGATGGATTGGAAAAACCCCACGCTATGGGCGATAACCAACCCAAAGATAAAACCATAGGCGATATTTGTGAAAAAAGAAAAGATCCCAGTGAGGACGGCTAAAACCAATGGGAATTTTTTTAATTTTAAGATCGGTTTTGCCAGTTGGATGCCGACCAATAACATCATTCCCGCGATGAGAGGCATGGGAAAATTGACCATGATATCCTTGATCGACTCGCTCAAGAACAAGCCGATTGCCACCTCGATCAAGCCCTCAAGGATCGGCGCGCCGCCGGTGCGCGCTCCGAAATAATATTGCCCCGCCAGTCCCCCCGCACCATGGCACATCGGCATTCCCGAGAAAAGTGAGCTGACGATATTCATCACGCCCATATTGAGCATCAATTTTCTTTCACTGACCGCTTTTTTGGGAAAATAATCCCGAATAAGCGCTGCGGGCGCAATGATCGCGTTGGTGATCGATAGAGGTATCTGCGCGAATCCCGCCAGGATCATGGATTGCCAAACATCACCCATGCGGGGAATGTTGAGCGGCGGGAGTGTTAGCCGGATATCTTGAACGGCGGGCATGTTTCCCTGAATAGCCACTATGATGAGGCCGACAGCCATCAAAACGACCGCAGCAGGGGCGAAACGGTTTTCCCGCAGGGTCAATACGATGACCACGGCCAGCAAGCCCAATAGCGGCGATGGTTGGATCCATTCCACTGCTTGAACAGCGAGCAGGATGCCCAACCCGAATTGTATACCGCGCACAACGCTTTCCGGGGTGATCTGCACCAGCTTTTTTAATAAACCCGTGAAAGTCAGGAAAAGCCAGGTCAATCCCAAACCAAACCCTGAAGCATAAACCATGGAAGGCGACCATCTCTGGGTAATGGCGGTGACAGCGATGATCTTCTTGGGCTGCAGCGGCATGGGCAGTTTATAGATCAAGCCCAAGGCAATATTGGTCAAGCCAAGCATGATAAAGAGGCCAGCCGGATTCAATCCGTTGATCGCAATGTAGCTTACAGCCAGCGGGAAGAGGGTGCCGAAGTCGCCCATCGACCCGGCAAGCTCCCTCATATTGAATTCAAAATCTTGGTATTCTTGGACATCCACGGCTTGTTCGGTCATGATTCCACCTAGCAGTCTATTCTAATACAATTGACATGGACCTGCAAAAAATGCCAAGTTCGATCATGGCTCGTTTTTATTATAGTGCTATAATATTTTGAAATTAGAACATGAGCGACCAAATGAAAACCTTGATTATCGCAAAGAACTCTTTCACTTGTACAACCAAAAAAAGAATGAGGTCACCTTCCTGGAAGTGCCGCCGATGACCTTCCTGATGATCGACGGCATGGGCAGCCCCAATGACAACCCGGCCTATTCGGATGCGGTCGGCGCGCTTTACGCCATCGCCTATTATCTAAAGTTTGCGGTCAAAAAAAGCACATTGGAAATTGATTACAAAGTCATGCCACTGGAGGGACTTTGGTGGGCTGAGGACATGCGCCTGTTCACGCTCGAGCATCGCGATAACTGGCTGTGGCGCATGATGATCATGCAGCCGGACTTCATCACCACCGAAATGTTCATTGAGGCAGTGAACGCAGTACGTAGAAAGAAGAACCCGCCCCGGCTGGATGAAGTGCATCTTGAGATTTATGAAGAAGGGCTGAGTGCGCAGATCTTCCACGCCGGGCCCTATGGCGAAGCGGAGCGCCCCAGCATCGATCGCGTGCATCAAACCATACTGGACCAGGGGTATCGCCTACGCGGCAAGCACCACGAGATCTACCTCAACACCCCGCTGCGGACCGATCCCGCCAAGCTAAAGACCATTATCCGCCAGCCGGTGGAAAAAGCAAAATGACGGCAGCTACACAGCGCAGGACAACCGACGCGGAGCTGGCCATACTCAGCCTGCTCGCCGAGCAGCCCATGCACGGCTACCAGATCGAGCAAGTGATCGAAGAACGCGGGATGCGCGAGTGGGTGGAGATGGGCTTTTCCTCTATCTACTACCTGCTGAACAAACTCAAGAAAGCCGGATTGCTGGAAAGCAAGTTGAAAAAAAGTTCAGGCAAGGGACCTGCCCGGCAGATCTTCTCGCTGACCGCCGCCGGCCGGCAGGCCTGGCAGGAAGCCGCCCTGGATGCCATCGCCCGCCCCAGCCGATCCTTCAGCAATTTCCAGCTGGGGCTCTCCAACATCCACGGGCTGGACCCCGGCATGGTAAGGGATGCCTTGCAGCAATATCGGGAGTCTCTGGCAGCCAACCGGGAACGCATTCAGGCTAAATTGGACGCCTACGGTCCGGGCGTGCCGTTCGAAGCCGCCATCCTGTTTGACCTCAGTCTCACCCAGATCACCTGCGAGCTGGGGTGGGTGGAGAGATTTATTAAGAAATTGAGAATTAAAGATTAACGATCTATGTCATGCTGAAGGCAAAGCCTGAAGCATCTCGGCAAGATTACACCATCACATTGATTAACGAGATTCCCATGGCACTCGTATGTAGTGTGGGTGTTCCGGGCTAAAGCCCTTCAGAATGAAAAAAATACATAAAGGATCGGTGTTTATCTTTTCTCATCTGCGTTCATCTGTGGTAAAAATTCACGTATGAGTGAAAACCAACCCATGATCCAGGTGCGCGGCAAGCGGCACGAGATGCGCGCGGGCATCCCGGTGCGCAAGGCGATGAAGATCCTGCAGCTCACGCCCGATTCGCACCTCATCATCCGCCGCGGCGAGCTGATCACTGACGACGAGATCCTGCAGCCCGGCGACCTGATCGAACTGCTGCCGGTCATCTCGGGCGGCTAACAAGAATAATATGAAAACCAAGATCATTGGCGTAACACCATTATGGGATGAGGAGAGAAAAAGCATCTGGATGCTGCCGGGCTATCTGGACGGCATCCGCAACGCCGGGGGATTACCGGTCATTTTGCCGCTGACAAGCAGCCAGGAAGACGCAGCCACCCTTCTCAAAAAATGTGACGGCCTGTTGATGACCGGCGGGCAGGATGTGGACCCCTCGTTATACGGTCAGACCGCCACCGATCGATGCGGCGCCGTCTGCCGTGAACGCGACGAGATGGAAACCCGTTTTTTTCATGAGGCGATCAGGCAGAATATACCGATCCTCGGGATCTGCCGCGGTCTGCAGATGATCAATGTGTTAATGGGTGGGACTCTCTATCAGGATCTACCCACGGAAACCAACAGCCGGATCAATCATCATATGCAGGCGCCCTATGACCGGGTCAGCCACCAAGTCAGTCTCACGCCTGATACAGCCCTGCATCAGCTGCTCCAGGTCGAGGACATGGGCGTGAACAGCTACCATCACCAGGCAATTAAAGTACTGGGAGCAGAATTGGAAGTGATGGCTGTGGCAGAGGATGGCATCGTTGAAGCGGTTTCACTGCCTTCCAGGAAATTTGTGTGGGCCGTCCAGTGGCACCCGGAATACGATCTGACAAACTCCTCCAGTCAAAAAATCTTTAAGGCTTTTATCAATTCCTGCGATGGAAGCTAACACATCTGAAAAATCGGATCACATCGGGTGAATGCATGATGCCCAAGATAAGGCAGAATAGTTTCAATTATTCAGTCATCCCGCACGGTTGTGGAAGGTCACGTATACCGTTTAATACCACCATCGAGCATAATTCTCTGGATATGGAAAGCTGATCCATGCGCTGCAGAACCTGCGGCGAAAAAGCCGCCATCAACATGCGCCACCACAAACTCTCCTTGTGCGCGCAGCACTACCTGGAATGGCTGCCCGCGCAGGTGGAACGCTTCATCCAAAAGCAATCCCTGTTCACCAAAGAAGAGCGCGTGCTGGTCGCTGTGTCTGGCGGCAAGGACTCACTGGCATTGTGGGATATCCTCGACCGCTTGGGTTATCAGACCAAAGGGCTGTATATCGACCTGGGCATTGATGAATCCATCGGCTACTCTGCCCGATCACGCGAGTTCGCGCAGCAATTCGCGGCAGAACGCGGATTGAAATTGTCCATTGTCAGCCTGCCCGGCAGTCATCAGGAAACCCTCGCAGAATTGGCTATACGCACAAAGCGCGGGCGCGAGAATCCGTGCTCGCTTTGCGGGCTGGTCAAGCGCCACCTGTTCAATCAGGCGGCGTTGGACGGCGGTTTTGACGCGCTGGCCACCGCCCACAACCTGGACGATGAAGCCGCCATCTTGCTGGCCAACACGTTGGAATGGTCGCTGGAGCATCTTTCGCGCGGCCAGCCGCTGCTGCCCGCCGCGCCGGGCTTCGCCCGCAAGGTCAAACCCTTCGCGCGCGTGTATGAATTCGAGTCCGCGGCATATGCCTTCCTGCGCGGCATTCGCTGGATGCCGGATGAGTGCCCCTTCTCCCGCGAAAGCAAGCAGATCTATTACAAGTCCCATTTCAATGAATGGGAGGAGGAGATGCCGGGCGCCAAGCTGCGTTTCTACAACAACTATCTCAAGGCGCTGGATGCCGGCGCGTTCCCCGAGCGTCAGGAGCAGGCAGACGCGCTGGATGAGCGGCGCTGCCCCAACTGCGGCCAGCCCACCACGACAGGCGGCTTGTGCGCGTTCTGCCGGATTTTTGTTTCTGATTTACCTAAAAACTGGTAGGGGCGCACGGCCGTGCGCCCCTACCATATCCTGGTTGACATATTTGAAACAGGCAAGTACCGTGCGCCCCAACAATATCCTGGTTGACTTATTTAAAACAGGCAAGTACCGTGCGCCCCAACAATATCCTGGTTGACATATTTGAAACAGGCAGGTGCCGTGCGCCCCAACAATATCCTGGTTGACATATTTGAAACAGGCAGGTACCGTGCGCCCCTACCATATCCTGGTTGACATATTTGAAACAGGCAGGTACCGTGCGCCCCTACAATATCCTGGTCGACATATTTGAAACAGGCAGGTGCCGTGCGCCCCTACAATATCCTGGTTGACATATTTGAAACAGGCAGGTGCCGTGCGCCCCTACAGGATCCTGGTTGACTTATTTGGACCAGGTGGGAGCGGACCCCTCGTGAGAAGCTGTGGCAGGATCCGGGCGCCCCAACTTTGTGGAGTTATATAATTATTTCAAGAATTAACAAGGAATAATCCATGTCCAACTCAAAAATACCCGTTCTCTTCATCGGCCACGGCAGTCCGATGAACGCAGTCGAAGACAATCGTTTCGTGCGCGGTTGGCGTGAACTCGCCCAGAAGATCCCGCGCCCAGACGCAATACTGTGCGTCTCTGCCCATTGGGAAACCTGGGGCACATTGGTCACTGGCGGCGAAGATCCGCGCACCATCCACGATTTCGGCGGCTTCCCTCAGGCAATGTATGAAATGGAATACCCCGCCCCAGGCAGCCCAGCGCTGGCTGAAAAGGTGCGGACACTGGTTCAATCCACACAGGTCGGGCTTGATACGGACTGGGGTTTTGATCACGGCTCCTGGAGCGTGCTTTCGCGCATGTATCCCGATGCAAAAATCCCCGTTATCCAGCTCTCCCTGGATTACACGCAGCCGGCGGACTTCCATTACCGGCTTGCCAGGGAACTCGCTCCGCTGCGCGAAGAAGGGATCCTCATCCTGGGCAGCGGCAACATCGTGCATAACCTGCGCCGCATGGCGCTCAAGAACAACGACTACGCCACCTTCAATGAGCCATTTGCGCTGGATTGGGCAGTCGAGGCGGATCAGATCCTTAAGCGCTTGATCCGTGAGCGGAAATACGCCGACCTGGTCAACTACCGCAACCTCGGCCCGGCAGTACAGCTGGCTGTTCCCACACCCGAGCATTACCTGCCGATGCTGTACGTTTTGGCGCTGCAGGAAGATAACGAGGAAGTGGAAATGTTCAACGACGAGCCGCTGGCTGGTTCGGTCACCATGACTTCGCTGGTCATTCAATAGCCTTCATAGACCCTAAGGGTTTATAAAACCCTTAGGGTCTCAATTTGAATCACCTTACATCATATTTCAATGATATAATCCTGCGTCCGCGGTATTCACCCGGAAAGCATATCGTGCTTGGAAACTAACGCCTTGCCGGTTTTTGCAAGGTGTTTTTTGTTGAAACGGAGTAATTTTTATATGTTATTGGATTTTGAAAACCTCGGCCTGGATGGAGCGATCCTGCAGGCCATCCAGAAGATCGGCTTTGAATCCCCCACCGCCATCCAGACACAGGCCATCCCGGCGCTGCTCTCGGGGCGCGACGTGATGGGGCAGGCTCAGACCGGCACCGGCAAGACTGCGGCCTTCATGCTGCCCATTCTGCAGCGTATCCAGCGCAACGGAATGGTTCAGGCGCTCGTTTTAGCGCCCACACGCGAACTGGCCATCCAGGTCACCAAGGCCGCCGCGAGCATGGCCCAGGAAAAGAACCTGCGCCTGATGACCGTCTACGGCGGGCAATCCTACAACATCCAGATCCGCAAGCTGAAAGAGGGCGCGGATGTGGTGGTCGGCACCACCGGCCGCGTAATGGACCTGGTCCGCAAGGGCGTCCTCGACCTCACGCATATCCGTTACCTGGTGCTTGATGAAGCCGACGAGATGCTCGATATGGGTTTTATTGAGGACATCGAGACCATCCTGCAGGGGATCCCGGACGAACGCCAGACCGCGTTGTTCTCCGCCACCCTGCCCAGGGAAGTCCGCCGTCTGGCCGACCAGTACCTGGTGGACCCACTGGAGATCACCATCGAAGCCGAAAAGCGCACCGTGGCAGAGACCGACCAGCGCTGCTGCCAGTTGAAACAGGCGCACAAGCAGACCGCCCTGATCAGCTTCCTGGAAATGGAAGAGGTCAGCGGCGCGCTGGTCTTCGCGCGCACGCGCGCCAGCGCCCAGCGCCTGGCCGATGACCTGAAGGCGCACGGCTACGCGGCCGAAGCGCTGCACGGCGAGATGCCCCAGGCGAAGCGCGAGAAAGTGCTGGCCGCCTTCCGCAATCATCTCATCAACATCGTGGTCGCCACGGACGTGGCTGCCCGCGGGCTGGACATCCAGGGGCTTTCCCACGTTTTCAACTACGACGCGCCCAACGACGCGGATGATTATCTGCACCGCGTGGGCCGCACAGGCCGCGCCGGGCAGAAGGGCGTCGCCATCACTTTCTTTACCAACAAGGAACGCGGGCTGCGGAAGTCCATCGAAGCCTTCACCCGCCAGCCCATGACTGAATTGACCGTCCCCACCCGCGAAGAGATCATCTTTCAGCGCGAGGAGCGCTTCATGGACAAGGTGCTGGGAGTATTAAGCGAGGGCATCAGCAAGAAAGACCGCAAGCTGGTCGCGCGCCTGAGCGAGCTGCCCTACTCCCCCGAGGAGATCGCCGCCGCGGCGCTCAAGCTGGCCCGCGGGGGTGAGGTGGAAGTGCCGCTGTTCGAGGTGGTGGAGTCCACCAAGTGGGACGCGGAAGACAAACCATCCCGCAAAAAAGAATATTTCGGCAAGAGAGAATTCTCGGGCAGGAAAGAGTTTTCCGGCAAGAGCGATGATTTCAAGGGCAGGGACTCAAAGAAGAAGCAGCACCGTAAAGGCCAGCGCCGCGAGCGCGACGAAGAGGGCATGGTGCGGCTGAAGATGAACCTGGGCAAGTCGGACGGCATCCACCCCAATGATGTGGTGGGCGCCATCGCCGGCGAGACCGGCATCCCCTCGCGCGCCATCGGGCGCATTGACATCTTCGACAAGTACGCCTTTGTGGATGTGGCCGAGCAGCACTCCGCCGATGTGGTCAAATCCAGCGACGGCAAGTACAAGCTGCGCGGGAAACCAGTGCGGCTGAAGCTGGCAGTGTAAGGTTGCAGAATTGGATCCCCGGAGAAAATTCGCCGGGGATTTTTAAATTGACAGGCTGAAAATATTGAAGATTCTGATAATTAAGTTATTTGTAGATCTGACTCCTTAAGGTGAGCATCTATGAAGATTGGGCAATCTTTCTATAAAGATAATTTGGAGAATATAATAGTAATTCTTAGAGATTTTCGCGAGAATTCTCAAAAAAGTCCCTGGCAAATTCAGAATTCTTAAAATGAATATTCCCTTTTTCGTCAACCCTTCCCCAACCATCTTCTTTAGGGTATCCAAGCAGAAATGCTATAGAAGATGTAATTATTCCTTGAAAAATAAAAGCCAGGAAAATCAAGAATCCACCAAATGCCAAGCTTATCTCAAGTATATATGATTCATACTTTCCATCATTCTGACTTAACAGCAAAATGAATATAATTGGAATCGAAATTAAAAACCACAACACAACCGAGCAACCTTTACTTTCAAGGTTTTGTCTTTTTTTTATGTTATCTTCACAAGAATTACAAATTGGTAATTCAAAGGAATAGAAATGATTTCTATACTTATAAGCAATTAGATAATTCTTTGTAATTTCACGCGTTATCGATGATACGTTCCTAACTTTTTGGGCTACCCCTCCACACCAGGCACATTTTATTCCAATATTTTCCTCACTTTTAGAATTTTCAATTATCGATATACGACCCTCATCATTTTTTATTGGAATTATTTTTTTATCTGGATTAACTAATTCTTGATCATTATAGATATTGCTTATTTTTTCCAAAGAATTTTCTTCAATAGCCGAATGACGATTTTCATTCATTCCTGATTTTTCTTTGGAATCTTCAAAATTTGGAAGCCATTCCCAATTACGTTCTTCGCCAATTTTAGGTTTAACTTTTTCCCATGACAAAAATTCGTTATGGATTATTTCTCTGAATAAGTATTTTTCTGGTGATTTTAATTTTTTTATAGTGTAATCAATTAGTTGAGGAATTATCAATGCTGTTCCGGCTTCAAGAGAGTCATACCATGTTTTTGCAACTGTAATCGGATGGTTTACTTGTACAAAAGGTGTTTTCCCAACATGCATACTAGAATAAATTGAAACATTATGTTTATCAGAAAATGATTCATAATTATTAAATATCTCTTTTTCGTCAAAAATTGGTTGAGTCAGATTGATAACAGTTTCTTGAATTTGAAAAGGTGATCGAGAAAATACTCTCATCTGCGATTCAATGAATAAAGCTATGTTAAACATCAAAAGTAAATCAGGTTTTTTCGAGAGTTCAATAACATTTTCTCTATATAAATTGATATCTGAGACATTTTTTTCTAATTCCGAAATACTAATATAGTAGTCTAGGTATTCGGTAATATCTTCCCAATAATTAAGAGAAATTTTTTGTAATTTTGCACTAACAACTGATGGAACGGGAGTTACTCCGCCCCGAAGGAAATAGGAATCAATAACTAAGAGACTAAGTAAAGGTCCAGCTTTAAAAAAATTGATTACCGAATCTTTATCTAAGCCATTAAGAATTTTCCCGATTTCTTTTTCATTTTTAATTATTTCGAACATTTTTCCTCATTTTTATGTTTTTTCAATATCCCAACTGGAAATCAACCAATTCTCACCTGAGTTATTCAAAATTATATTTATATAAAATTTATACCAACCCGTATATGATCTCTCTTCCAAATAGCCGGACACTATTGCGCTATTGTTTGAAATTGAAGACACAGATAGATCATATAATCTCCAGTAACTACCATATTTCAATTTATCATGGATTAATTGATCGATAATTTCTACATTTTTCTGATAAGACTTTGAATTAATGTCGAGCAATTGTTTAACTTCATTGTTTCCCTCTTCTATAAAATTCCCAAAAAGTGTTGCTGTTAAAATTACGTTGCTTTTTTGTTCATAAATAGATACTGTCGGTGTTTTTGTTATTTGAATTTGGGTTGGTTTGATTTCATTAACCAGAGGCTTATTTTTTTGGTTATTAGTCACGGAAAAAAGAATAAGATAAATCGTTACAACTATGATTATTATTAACCAACCAAACCCATACCCTTTATTTTTGTCGATATTATCTTCAAGATTTTCCTTTTTTTTACTTTCTTCGACAAGACAACTTTTTTCTGACCCTAAATTATTTTCTAGAATAATTTCCTGATTTCTTTTGAATAATGAATAAGCTTGATCATAAATTCCTCTTGTCTTTGGATTGGATAAAACTTGGTACGCTTCATTAGTTTGCTCTAAAACATAAACTTTTTCTGAAGCTAATTTCGGACCTTTATGTAAGCCCATTTCTAAAGCAGATTTTTTTTCATGAAAGACTTTTTTAATTTCCTCAAAAGAAGCGGTTTGGTCTTGAATACCTAATATTTCGTAGTAATCTATCATTATTTATCCCATTACTCTTCCTGAAAAAAATTCTAATAATTCAACTCATTTTCTAACGTATCCAAAAGTTTTTTCATTGAACTATCCAAGATATTATCGAAATCTCGAAGAACGGGTCATTAAATTCCTGGCGGATCGTGGCTTCCTTCACGTTCCCGCTGCGATAGTTGTCCCGCTGGCGGGTGAAGTTCTCGACGAGTTGGTGTATGCTCTCTGGCGCGCTCATGCTCATGCCCCTCCCGGCTGTTGGCAAAGTCTCTTTATTGTATATTAAATGAATTTCATTAGATTGATAGATTAAATCCTCATTTCTGGCTTGGAAGGGGCGGGTTAGCACCCCTCTATGATGAAGCCTTGGGGTCTTCTAATTGTGTGTTGGTAGGAGGCTGTCCCAAAAGGGCAGTCTTTTTTGCTCAAAGGGGAAAACTTTAATAAAATATAGGAATGAGAAAAACCAACAACAAAGTCATCTTCAAACCTTATGCCATGGGACAAGCCATGCTGCTGCCGCCCAACCTAGAAGAATTGATA
>Ga0209164_1001027_pt1 | contig 43192 bp, 52 predicted proteins | sample MTBNYHSulfiMetaG_FD_187458 | JGI IMG/M metagenome (GOLD analysis project Ga0209164, IMG submission 187458) | Enrichment culture microbial communities from rom New York Harbor, USA that are MTBE-degrading - MTBE-NYH (New York Harbor Sulfidogenic)... | ecosystem: Environmental > Aquatic > Marine >... | reverse complement strand
CATACCCGTTTCCCAGGTTGACAAGGTGGTGCAGGCCCCACACGTTCTCACCCCAGTACCCCGAAAAGGTGTAGGCCCCGGAAAAATCCAGGTAAGCAAACTGGACAGACCCGCCTCCCCCCCCGCATCCTCCCAGATTGTCCTGGATCTGGGAGCCCAGGTTGGCCGCGTTCTTGTTGGTGTTGGTGCTCGACACGTGGAGGGCATGGCCCAACGGCCCGGAAAGGCCAAGTCTGGACCATTCGATGCCAAATTCCAGGCTCTTGCCGTCGGCGCTGCCCCAGGTCCCGCTGTAATCGGGGTTCTTGGGGATGTTTTGAAGTTTTCCCGGCAAAGAATAGCCATCTCCAAATCCGGACAGATCCACCATGGGATCCCCGTTTAAGTTGTCGACCGCGTCATACTGGCAGATAAACACATCAACATTCCGGTTGCCGCCCTTCCACTCCGCCCAGATGACCGGTTCGCCGTCTTTCATGAACCCGTCGTTATCTACATCGGCGTAGTAGACGAAGTTCTGGATGTTGTTTTCGGTGGCCGAACGCTCGGTGTAGAAATAGAACCGGGTATCGTCGTAGGTGAAGGAAAACTGGACGATGTCCTGCCCGTTGGAGCCGACGGGGGCATCCAGATCGATAAGGCCTCCCGAGGGCCCGTCACAGACGCAGTTGTCCTCATCGGCCAAGACGCCGGCCCAGTCGGACATGTCTCCGTCAAGGCTGATGGGTTCGTAGAGAAGAGGCAGGCCGTCCCCGCCGCCGCAGACACAATCCGCGAAAGCGGAGAAAGAAAAGGGATTAAGCAAAAGAAAAAGGAGGAAAAAAACGCGGAAAGACCCGACCGATGCGACACCGGCGAGCGGATGGACAGGACAGATGCCACTTTTGTCCCATGCTCTCAAGGTCTTCTCCCTGGACATTTTCAACCGAGCTTCAATCTTTCCCCGCAACCCGTTAAAAAATAACGGAAAATTAATCAGCAGGAAAATTACACCCTAAAAGATCGAACCTCGCATTTCACTGCACGACACAGTGATGCAATCCCTGTTCCAGAGAGAAAACAGCGGCCTTATCTATAAACGACTGAAAATTAAAGCGTTTTTAATTCTCGTGGCCTGGGTTTGAACAATGCAAAAATGAAAATAATGAAAAAATTACCAAGATTAGTAATAAAATTAACAGCAAGGGCACAGTTTCCCCCCTGCGTCGAAGAAAGAAACAACGCACAGGGCTTAAGGCCCGGGTGAAAGTTCCTTTTCTTCGGCTTCGACGATCCGGACCAGGCCCTTTACCACGGCGGGGTCGAACTGGGTTCCGGCGAACCGTTCCAGTTCGTCGATGGCATTCTCCACCGAGAGGGCGGCCCGGTAGGGCCTGGAATGGATCATGGCGTCAAAGGCGTCGGCGACCGAGAGTATCCGCGTTTCGAGGGGTATTTCGTGGGCCTTGAGCCCGAAGGGATAACCGGACCCGTCGCACCGTTCGTGATGGGTCTGGATGCAGACCTTGACGGGTTCGAGGAAATCGATGGGGTCAAGGATCCTCTGTCCTATCAGGGGGTGCTCCTTTATTTTCTCCCACTCTGCATCGGTCAGGGGGCTTGGCTTGTCGGTTATGGTACTCGAGATAACGATCTTTCCGATGTCATGGAGAACGCCCGCGTATCGGATGACCTCCTTCTGGTTTTCCGAAAGGCCGAGGTAATCGGCGATCTTGAGGCTATAGTTGGTTACGTTTTCCGAATGGTCCTTGGTCCATGTGTCCTTGGCCTCCACCGCGTTGACGAGGGCCTTGATGGTCTTGAAATAGCTTTCCCGGATGGCGGAGTAAAGTCTGGCATTCTCGATGGCGACCGCGGCGTGGCTTCCGAGAATCGCCAGCAAGTAAAGATCCCGCTCGTTGAAAGAACCGCCTCCCTTCCGGTTGGTGACGTTCAGGACGCCTATGACCTCGCCCTTGATCTTGAGAGGCACGCACAGAAGGGAGTTGCTATGGTATAGGGTCCGCTGCGCATTCTCCTTTTTCATGCTGGCGACATCCCGGATAAGGATGGGCTTCCCCTCCCGGGCAACCCAACCCGAGATCCCGTCCCCGGGGGCCACCCGGGTGAACTTGATGATATCCGGGCTCAAACCCTCGGCGTGCTTGATCCTCAGAAAACCGTCGCTCTCGAGGAGCATCACCGAGACGGTCTCGGCATGGAGGAGGCCGGCGGTTTCCACGATTATCTTGCGGATGAGCTTTTCGTCCTCAAGTTCGGAACCTATGACCTGGCCGATTTCATGGATGACGCTGAACCTCTTGACCATATCCTCGAGGGTCTGGTTTTTTATCGCGATCTCCCTTGCCAGATCCTTTATCTTCCGGTTGGCCTCCTCCTTCTCCTTCAGCCTCCGGGAGAGCTCGATGTTGTGCTCCTTCAGCTTCCCGGTGGCGACCTGGAGCTGGGCATAAAGCCCCTCCCGGAAGCTTTTCTCCTCCCGAGGCCGCTTCATCCCCGCCAGGGCCAGAGCGGTTTGCCTGCCCATGGAGACAAGGATATCGATGTCGCGGTCGCCAAACATCTGGCCGTCCAGGCGGTTGGCCGCCACGATGGCCCCGATATTCCCGCCATCCGCCTTCAGGGGAACCGAAAGAAGGGATTGGATCCCTCCTCCGTCGGGGACTTCCGAGGCTGAAGGCAGGAGGGAGGCCCTTTCTTCAGGCCCGTTGATCCTGACCATGGCCCCCCTTTCCAGACACAATGCCGCGGCATTGCGGAGCATCTCGTCCCGACCCTTCCCCCCATCCTTCCAGAGGGACATCTGGGGGGACCCCGCCTTGGAACCGAGTTCCCTCGAATCCATCAGGTCGCCGGATTGATGGTCGGTCAGGAAAAGGCTGCAGAGTTCGCAATCCAGGGCCCGCCTCACCACCTTCAGGGTCAGGTTGAGGATCCTCCGGACATCGAACACGGTGGACATGGCCTCGCCCACATGTTCCAGAGAGGCGACGGTCTGGTCCCGGTGCTCAAGGACTTGTTTGAGGTGATCGTTTTCCCTCCTGATGCCGTGGGTCTGGGCGGCCTGCCGCACGGAATGCATGATGACATCCGGATCGTCCTCGATAAAGAACATGCCGCTGGCCCCGTGTTTGAGGAAATTGGTCAGCAGGGAAAGGTTCTTTCTGGGGCCAAAGACGATGACGGGAGGCGGCAGGTGCCGTCCCCTGGCGATGTCGAAGGATTTCCTGTTGTCGAGAGTGGGGTTTGACAGATCCAGAAGAACAACATCAGGAGAGGCGCCGTCAAGGATCTTTTCCAGTTCCCCGGCGCAGCTGACCACATCCGTTTCGAAAAAACGGCTCGGAAAAAGCTTCCGGATCACGGAATCCCCCTCTTCGGGGTTTCTCTTTAAAAGGAGCCTGATTCTGATGTTTTCCCGATTTTTCATCACGTGAGGGCCCGTGGAAAAGGGAGGATCAGTTCTCGAATTTGAGCTCGAGAAACTGATCCCTCTCCCTTTCCTCCTCCAGGATCCTTTCACGGATTTCGCTGATTGTAAGCCGCTCTTCCTTCAACTCGGTGATCCGGGCGAACCTGGACCGAACCTTTTCCGCGTCATACAGACCATAACCTCCCTGGGTGCGCCCTTCCAAAGGGAACAGCCCTTCGGAGGTATAAAAATTCACCTTGGAGGGCGAGATCCCCAACATCCGGCAGATGTCTTTGCGTTTGACAAGTGTCGACATGGCCGTTCCCCATCTATAAAGTGTAAAGTGATACTTCTCGCTTACACTTAAGGATAAAAATTTTTTGCCTATTTGTCAAGGAGCTTTAGCCGGAAGCTTAAAGTCCTTTCCCGGGGACGAGGTGCCTGCTCCCCGGTTTTATAACGGGAATCCCTTTACGGCAAAGGGGGCATTCCTCCGGAAGGAAAGAAGGGGCGTGTATCTGGAGAAGGGAGGCGTGGGGAAGATCGGTGGGATTGACGGGCTGGTCGATATAGCGGTGGACGAGAGAAGCGGTCCCTATCACATGGCCTCCGGCGGCCCCGGCAGCGGCTGCGGTCTCCCGGACGGAGCCGCCCGTTGTCACGACATCTTCAACGGCAAGGACTTTTTCTCCGGGTTTGACTGCAAACCCGCGGCGAAAGAGCATTTTACCATCGACCCTTTCACTGAAAATAGCCCTGGCCCCGAGGGAGGCGGCGACTTCCTGACCGATCACAATCCCACCCACCGCGGGGGAGACCACCAGATCGATCCCCTCCTCTCCGGAGAGGCACAGGATTTCCCTGACCTGCCGGCCAAGATCGGAGCCGAGATCCCTGGCGATCGCGGGGTACTGCAAAACCAGGGCGCACTGGAGATAGACCGGACTGTGCCGCCCCGAGGTCAGCCCGAAATGCCCCTCAAGGAGGGCGCCGTTTTCCCTGAAAAGGGTGAGATAATCACCTGCCATCCCGCGTTTCCACCAGTTCCTTGATTTTGGCCTGAAGGAGTTCATTCTCGTAGGGCTTGGTGAAGTAAGCATCCGCCCCCATGGCCATTCCCTTTTTCGCGTCCTCCTCGGAGTAATAAACAGCTGAGATCATCACCACGATGATATGTCTCAGGTTGGGGTCCTCCTTGATCTGACGGCACAATTCAAACCCGTTCATGCCCGGGATATTGACATCCAGCAGGACGATATCGGGGCTCTCGTTGTGGATCTTCTTGAGCGCATCCATCCCTTCCTGGGCAGTGATGATGTCGTACCCCTCCATCTCGAAAATCTGCTTCTGCATGGTCAGGATGACAATGTTGTCCTCAACGATGAGGATTTTCTTAGCCATGGTCGTCGCCTCCTCCTCTGATCCCTCTCTGCCGCTGCCTCAGGGACCGCCCGGCCGCCGGGATCTGCCCTGGCGGCCCTTTTTTATTTCCATGAGAATATTCTGAACCGCCTCTCTCCTGTCGGAAGCGCCGATGACCGGGCGACCGACTACGAGATAATCCGCCCCGTTGGCAATGGCCCATTCCGGAGTGGCCACCCGCGCCTGATCGTCAGAAGACGATCCGCCGGGCCTTATGCCCGGGGTGACGAGGATACAGTCGTCATCCAGAGCGGCCCGAAGAATGGAGGCCTCCCGGGGTGAGCAAACGATCCCGTCGGCCCCGGATTCCCTGGCCATCACGGCCAGGTTCTCCACCTGCTCCTCAACCCTCCCCATCCAGCCGATTTTTCGAATATCCTCTTCCCCAAGGCTGGTTAAAACCGTCACGGCAAGGATTCTGGCTCTGCCCGCAGCCTCTCTGGCTGCCTGGATCATTTTCGGCCCCCCGGAAGCATGCACCGTCAGCCAGGACACCCCCATGGAGGACGCCCCCTGGACCGCCCGGGCAACTGTATTGGGAATGTCGTGGTACTTGAGATCCAGAAAAACATCCGCGCCGGCGGCTCTGACCGCTTCGACGATCCCTGGCCCGTGCCGGGTGAAGAGCTGGGACCCGATCTTCAGGGCATCGACCAATGCGCCGATTTCCCGGGCAATGAAGGCGGCTTCCCGAGCCTCGTCCACATCCAGGGCCACCATCAGACCTTTGTCCAAACTTTTCCGCCTTTAAAAGGGTTTTTCCCTGATTATCAGCATTATGTTTGAAAATCAACTCCGCTGGGGACACCCCCCGCGCCGGTTCCCAAAAAAACCTTTTTTTATCCGTTACCGGCATCAAGGGAACCGACCAGATCGCGCGCATTTTCGCCGCTTTGGAGGAGGAACTGCCGAATCTGGTCGATGATCCTGAGGTGGACCAAAGGATCCGAAAAAAAAGCCGTTCCCACCTGGACAGCACATGCCCCTGCCATCATGAACTGGAGGGCATGGCGCCCTTCCGAAATCCCGCCGATTCCCACGAGGGGGATCGCTACAGCCTGCCGTACCTGATGGACCATCCGCAGGGCCACGGGGCGGATCGCGGGCCCTGACAAACCCCCTACGATGTTACCGAGGACCGGCTTCCTGGATTGGAGGTCGATCTCCATCCCGGTGATGGCATTGATAAGGGAAAGAGAATCGGCTCCGGCTTCCTCCACGGCCCTGGCTACCCCGGCGATATCCCCGCAATTTGGTGAGAGCTTCACCATCATATGCATGTCCGTCGTCGTTCTGAGGACCTTCACCAGCTCTGCCGCCGGTCCGGGTTTCATTCCGAAAGCCTCCCCCCCTTCCCGCACATTGGGACAGGAGATGTTGATCTCGAGGGCGGCGATTCCGTCCACCCCGGACAATCGCTCGCAAACCAGGGCATATTCCTCCACCGATCCCCCCAGGACATTCACGATCACCCTGGCCCCGACCGACCTCAAAAAAGGCATCTTCTCGGAGATGAAGCGCTCGAGGCCAACGTTCTGAAGGCCGATGGAATTGAGCATGCCGGAGGGGGTTTCCACCAGGCGCGGAGGGGGGTTCCCCGGCCGTGGTTCGGCGGATATCCCCTTGACCACCACGGCCCCGAGACGGGATATGTCAAAATACCGGGAGGCCTCCTCGCCGTACCCGAAGGTCCCCGAAGCGGACATGACGGGATTGGCGAGCCTCAATCCCCTTCCCAGGTCAACGGTCAGGTCGATTTCTTCCACCCAAACCCCCTTTTTGGACATTAACAGACGGTCAGATCCCGACGAAGGATCCTTCCGTCAGTTCCCGGCCGTCAAACACGGGCCCCTCGGTGCAGACCCGCACGTAGGTCGCTTCCCCTTTCACCAGTACGGGGATGGCGCACCCCATGCAAACCCCGAAACCGCAGGCCATGCGGGACTCCAGCGAGTACTGAGCGGTCAGTTCCATGCCCGATACCATGATGAAGATATCCCTCATCATGGCGGTCGGACCGCACGAGAAAAGACTTGTCCCGGAAACATCCCCCTGCTCCCTAAGCCATTCGGTGACCCGCCCCTTCCTCCCCCGGCTCCCGTCCCTGGTGCAGAAAAAGGTCTCCATCCCCGGCAGGAAACAGCTCTCAAGGGGATAAAAACGGTCATGGCGCGGTTCGCTGTAAAGGAGGGTAAGCTCCCCGCACCGGCCTCGGGCGGCCATCTCCCTGGCAAGGAAGAGAAGGGGGGGTATTCCAATGCCTCCCGCGAACAGAAGGACCCTGGATCCCTCAGGCGGAAAGTCAAAACCCCTTCCGAGAGGACCCAGAAAGTGGATCTCCTGCCCGATCGGCCAGCGGGCCATCGCGGCGGTTCCCACACCAACCTCGCGGTAAAGGATCTCGATGGCGGCCCCGTCGCCCTTCCTCTCGAACCCGCCAATGCTGAAAGGCCTTGAGAGGAGAGGATCCGTCCTTTCAGAGACCCTCATCATGAGAAACTGTCCTGGGATCGGGGGTGGATCAGACCACTTTTCCACCGACACGACCATCCTCAGCAAATCCCTGGCAATGGCCCCGCTTTCCGAGACCCTGCCGGACCTGAGCCCGGACGGACCGGGATCGTCACCACACATTTCACAACCTCCCGAAATACAACGAATCAATCCTCCACAAAGGTGATCCGCCAGCCGCCATTCCCCATGATGTATGGAAAGATCCGGAACTGATCCCGGTACCCGCCCACCGCGAGGGTCAGGCGGTCTGCCCCGGAGGGGAAATGCCCAAGGGTCGGATCCATCGGGATCCACTCCCCGGCATGTATTTCCACCCAGGTATGGAAAAAGAAAGCACCCCGATCGGGCAGAAAAACAACCCCATAGGCGAAACGGGCGGGCACCCCCGAAGCCCGGCAGAGGGAAACGGCGAGGAGGCTGTGGGACTGGCACTCCCCTTCCCCCGATCCCAGAACCTGAAGGGCGGAAAAGGATTCCCTCATGGTCTTTTCAAGGTTCCGGTAGACCCATTGGCAGATCGCAACGCCTTTATCCCAGGATCGGGTTTTTCCCTCCGTGATCCGCCCGGCAAGTTCAAGGATCGCCGGCGAATCCAGATCAAGGGCGAACGGGTCCGATACCCCATCGACGTCCCCGGGATTGTCGTCGGGTCCCGCCTCTATCCGGGGCCTGGAAACCGTGACGAGGGTCCGATCCTCCCGGACGGAGACCTTCTGCCACGGGCCCTCCGGAGGGCGGCGGAAGGTGCCTTCCAGGGCGAAAACGGCCTCGTCAAGGGAAGCGAGGTCCGGGGGGACGCCGTTTGCCGGGACGGATGCCATCGAAAGGACGGATTCCAGGGGCAGATTTCCTTGGGTCTCCCCTTCCCCCGGCTCCCTGGCCTGGACCCCGAGTAGCATCTCCTCCCGCGCTACCAGGCCCTTGTCATCAAGCCAGATCCTTTCCTCCATCCCCCAGTAGGAAACCGTAAAGAGCCGGCCGAAGGGCGTCTGGCCGCCATCGGACCACGTCAAGGGAATCTCCTGGCCGAGGTTCAGGTTGAAAAGGGCGATCTCACCCCCCGATTCGCCTCCCGAAGGCTGCCGGGCGAGAAAAAAGGGAAGGACATCCGATGCGAGGGCGCCGTCCGGCAGGCTTATGGTGTCTCGGGAGGGTTTTCCAAAAGCCGTTCGCTGAACACTCTCAAATCGTCCTTTTTCTGTTGACCTGGCTGTAAACTCCCAGCGCCCGGCCCCGAAATCCATCCAACCGGCGCTCCCCAGCAAGTCAAGGCCGTCCCCCACCCAGGCGGATTGCCCGGAATCGATGGTAAACCCCTGCCCCTTGAAGGAAACACGGAGAAGCACCCTTTGGTAAGCTTCGACGGCCGGCATCAGACCGTCCCAGGTCCCGTTTTTCAGGGAGACCTGCATATCCCCGACCCTGACGGTCCCCGAATAGATTCCGAGCTCCCTTGAGCTGACCTCCCCCGAAGGGGAAAAGGAGCTGGCAGGATCCGGCATGGTCGATCCAGTCTGGCGGCAGCCGGCGGCTATCACCAGCGCCGTCACGACCGCGAGATATGGAAATCCTGCAAGGGCTTTACGTCCCAATTCTTTCTCCTGAGAGCCTCAATCCCCATGACCGCCGCCCTGGCCCCCGGAACGGTGGTGAAATAGGCTATGTTGTGGTCCACGGCGGAACGCCTTATGGAATAGGAATCCGCGATGGCTCCCTTTCCGGAAACCGTATTGATGACCAGGGCAACCTCCCCGTTGATGATGGCGTCGACAACATGGGGACGCCCTTCCCTGACTTTCCTTACAAAACGGGCGGGGATGCCGTTGCCCTCCAGAAAATCCCGGGTTCCCCCGGTGGCGATGATCTCGAACCCCATGCCGTGGAGTTTTTCAGCGACGGGCAGCACGGCTTTCTTGTCGGCGTCCTTCACGGATAAAAGAGCCGTCCCCTCGACGGGAATCCTCATCCCGGCCGCCAGCTGGGCCTTGGCGTAAGCGAGGGGAAATCCATCCGCGATCCCCATGACCTCCCCGGTGGATCTCATCTCGGGCCCCAGAAGGGCATCGACCCCCGGGAATTTTATGAAGGGAAACACCGCTTCCTTGACCGACACGTGTTCGGGTATTACCGGCTCCGTGAAACCCAGGTCGGAAAGGGACCGTCCCACCATGACCCTGGCCGCAAGACCAGCCAGCGGCACCCCGATAGCCTTGCTCACGAAGGGGATGGTCCGGGAAGCCCTCGGGTTGACCTCGAGGATGAAGATCTCCCCCTCGCGGACGGCGTACTGGACATTCATCAGACCTTTGACTTCCAGGGCCTTCCCGAGGAGCACCGTCTGCCGGCTGATCTCGGCCGTCAGGTCCGCGTTGAGAGTAACGGGAGGAAGGCTGCAGGCCGAGTCCCCCGAGTGGACCCCTGCCTCCTCGATATGCTCCATGATGCCCCCCACGACAACATCCTTCCCGTCGCCGATGGCGTCCACATCCACTTCCACCGCTTCCTGGACAAAGCTGTCGATGAGGATCGGGTGCTCCGGGGAAGCAATGACTGCCTCCTTCATGTAGCGCTCCAGGTCCTCTCCGTCGTGGACGATTTCCATCGCCCTTCCCCCGAGGACATAGGAAGGACGGACCACCACGGGATACCCGATCCTCCCGGCCACCGCCATCGCCTGTTCGATGGATGAGGCCATGCCATTGGGGGGCTGTTTGAGCCCGAGGCGGTCGAGAAGGGCCCCGAACCGCTCCCGGTCCTCGGCAAGGTCGATCTTTTCGGGTGAAGTCCCGATGATCGGCACCCCGGCTTTCTCCAGCTCAAGGGCCAGTTTCAAGGGGGTCTGCCCTCCGAACTGGACGATGACCCCCTCGGGATCCTCCGCATGGATGACATTGAGGACATGTTCTGTGGTAAGGGGCTCGAAATAGAGCCGGTCGGCTGTATCGTAATCGGTGCTGACCGTCTCGGGATTGCAGTTGATCATGATGGTTTCGAACCCTTCTTCCCGGAGGGCAAGGACCCCGTGGACGCAGCAGTAATCGAATTCGATTCCCTGTCCGATCCGGTTCGGCCCTCCGCCCAGGATGACCACCTTTCTCCTCGAGGTCGGGGCGGCCTCATCTTCCTCCTCGTAGGTGGAGTAAAGATAGGGCGTGTGCGCCACGAACTCCGCTCCGCAGGTGTCAACCTTCTTGAATACCGCCCGGACCCCGTCCCTGATCCTTTTTTCCCTCACCTCTCCGGGCTTTGCTCCCGTCAGGGCAGCGATGCGGCCGTCTGAAAACCCTTCCCTTTTCGCCGCCCAAAGATCCTCCGCGCAGAGGGTTTCAAGGGATCTGCCCTCAATCCATTTTTCCGCGTCAACGATCCGTGAAATCTGCTCCAAAAACCATGGATCAAAAAAAGTGAGGTCCCTGATCCGGGAAAGGCTCATCCCTCTGCGGAACGCCTCGGCCAGGTACCAGAGCCTTTCCCAATTGGGAAAACGGAGCTTTTCCGCGATTTCCTCATCCGAGGCGTTGGGCCTGGCCTCCAGGCCCCAGGCCGATATCTCCAGAGAGGAAATGGCTTTTTGCAAGGCCTCCCGGAAAGTCCTCCCTATGCTCATAGCCTCCCCTACCGACTTCATCTGGGTTGTGAGAAGCTGGTTGGCCATGGGGAATTTTTCAAAGGCGAATCTGGGGAATTTGACAACGACATAATCGATGGTCGGTTCGAAACAGGCCGGGGTCTTAAGGGTGATGTCATTGGTGATCTCATCCAGGGTGTAGCCGACCGCCAGCTTCGCCGCGATCTTGGCGATGGCGAACCCCGTGGCCTTGGAAGCCAGCGCGCTGGAACGGGAGACCCGGGGGTTCATCTCGATAACCACCATTCGCCCGGTCTCAGGATGCACCCCGAACTGGATATTGCACCCCCCGGTATCCACTCCGATTTCCCGGATGATGGCAAGACTCGCATCCCTCATCTCCTGGTATTCCCGGTCCGTCAGCGTCATGGCCGGGGCGACCGTGATGGAATCCCCCGTGTGGATCCCCATGGGATCGAAATTTTCGATGGGACAGACGATGACCACGTTGTCCTTTCGATCCCTCATCACCTCCAGTTCGTACTCCTTCCAGCCAAGGATGCTTTCCTCCAGCAGGATTTCTCCAGTGGGCGACAGGTCGAGGCCCCATTTCACGTACCGTTCAAGTTCCTCCATATTGAAGGCCACATTGCCGCCGGTGCCCCCAAGGGTGAAAGAGGGCCGGATGATGGCCGGCAGCCCCACTTCCTCCAGTATCCGCAGGGCATCGGTCAGGGACCTGGCATGCCCGCTTCGGGGAAGATCCAGACCGATCCTGGTCATGGCCTCCTTGAACCGCTCCTTCTCGATGGCCTCGTGGCCGGCCCCGATGAGTTCGACCCCGTACTTCTGAAATACGCCCTTTCGGTGAAGGTCCATCGCCAGGTTCAGCGCGGTCTGCCCCCCGAGGGTGGGGAGGACCGCATCCGGCCTCTCCTTCTGGATGATCCTTTCCAGAAATTCCGGCAGGAGGGGCTCGATGTAGGTCCGGTGCGCCACCTCCGGATCGGTCATGATGGTGGCCGGATTGCTGTTAACCAGAACGACCTCATAGCCTTCCTCCCGCAAAACCTTGCAGGCCTGGGTCCCGGAATAGTCGAACTCACAGGCCTGGCCGATGATTATTGGACCCGACCCGATTATGAGGATCTTTCGGATATCGCTTCTCTTAGGCAAGGAGTAACTCCAGAAGCGGGGAAAAGGGAGAAGGAGAAAGGGAAAAGGCCGTCTGCCTTCCCACTTTGAACCTGCTATTTTCCACTGAATTTGTCCATCATCCGCGTGAAATCCTCGAACAGGTAGCCGGAGTCGTGGGGGCCGGGGGATGCCTCAGGGTGATATTGCACCGAGAAGGCCGGGACATGAAGATGGCGGAATCCCTCCACGGTCTGGTCGTTTAAATTTACGTGGGTCACCTCCACCCTCTGCCCCGCGCGGAGAAGGGATTCCGGATCCACGACGAAACCGTGATTCTGGGAAGTGATCTCAATCCGTCCGGTAAGAAGGTTCCTGACGGGGTGGTTTCCCCCGTGGTGACCGAAATCCAGCTTGCAGGTCCTTCCCCCGAGGGCCAGGCCCAGGATCTGGTGGCCAAGGCAGATCCCGAAGATCGGGACCTTTCCAAGCAGGTCTTTCACGGCGGAAACCGCATATCCAAGAGGCTCGGGGTCCCCGGGCCCGTTTGAAAGAAACACCCCGTCCGGCTTGAGATCAAGGATCCTTTCGCTTCCCGTGGCGGACGGGACTACCGTTACCCGGCAGCCCGCACCGGAAAGCTCCCGCAGGATATTCCTCTTGATCCCGTAATCCACGGCCACGACGTGATACTTTCCCCCGGAAGGCGCTGTCCCCCTTAGGGGGTGAAAGGGACCCTCGGTCCACGTGTACTCCCTTTCGGGGGTGACCTCGCGGACAAGATTCTTCCCCTCCATGGAGCCCCACGCCCGCGCGGCTTTAACCAGCCCTTTCTCGTCCGGGTCCCCGACCCCGATCGCCCCCGCCTGGGCCCCCTTGTCGCGGATCCTCCTGGTGAGGGCCCTGGTGTCGATCCCCTCAATGCCCGGAATGCCGTGCCGTTCCAGATAGCTCTCTATACCCCCGGAGGCCCTCCAGTTGCTGTAAATCCGGGAGCTCTCCCGGACCACAAAACCGGAGACCCAGGGTTTGGAGGATTCCTCATCCCGGGAGTTGACGCCGGTGTTTCCGATCTGGACGGGAGTCATGATCACGATCTGACGATGGTAGGACGGGTCGGTGAGGACTTCCTGGTACCCCGTCATGCAGGTATTGAAAACGACCTCGCCCACGGTGGTTCCCAGAGCACCGAAACCCCACCCCCGAAACACGGTCCCGTCGGCAAGGGCAAGGCAGGCGCGGGGCCTTCCTGCGTTCAAGGTTTCAGCGAGTGTCGTCATTGGCATCCCGAGTTTATGAAAAAAATAGTTGGGAAAAGACCGGATTTCCTATGTTCCGGAAAAACACGGGGGTCGTCATCCCGGCCTGCCCAATTATTGGCAGGCTCCAGTTTTTTCCGTTCCTTCCTCCTTCTTCCTTCCCCCTTCCCCCTTGTCTTTCACTATCCCCCGTCCCTGTGATAGACCATCCGTCCGCCGACGAAGGTGGCCACAACTTCCCCGTGAACCTTCATGCCGGCAAAGGGGGTGTTCTTGCCCCTGGAAAGAAAACGCGCCGGATCCACGGTCCATTCCCTTTCCTGGTCGACCAGAATGATGTCCGCCGGTCTCCCCCCGGCAAGGGATCCCCCGGGCAAACCGGCGATCCGGGCCGGGTTGGAGGTCCACTTGCCTACCGCTTCCATAAGCCCCAGATGCCCCTTCCTCACCAGCTCCAGGGTCAGGGACAGGCCTGTTTCAAAACCTGAGATCCCGAAAGCCGCCAGGTCGAATTCCACTTCCTTTTCGTCCCGGTGATGAGGGGCGTGGTCCGTGGCGATAACATCGATGGTGCCGTCGGCAAGACCGGAAACTACGGCCTCGACATCCTCGGCGCTGCGCAGGGGCGGCTTGACCTTGGAGTTGGTATTGTACCCGATCACTGCCTCATGAGTGAGGGAGAAAAAGTGGGGACAGGTTTCAGCAGTGACCCTCAGGCCCTCCTCCCTGGCTTTCCGGATCAGGTCCACTCCCGCCCGGGTACTCACATGGGCAATGTGAATCCTTCCCCCGAACTCCCGGATCAGGGCCAGATCCCTCGCGATCCCGGCAACTTCGGCCGCCGCGGGGATCCCTTCCAGCCCGAGGAGGGTGGACACGGAGCCTTCGTGCATGACTCCCTCCCCGGTAATTTCGAGATCCTCGGCATGGTCAATAACCAGAAGCCCGAAAGCGGAAGCGTACCTGATTGCCCTGCGAAGGATCTCCCCTCCTCGGACGGGGTTCCCGTCGTCGGATACGGCCACGCACCCCGCATCGGCCAGTTCCCCCATCTCGGAGAGAACCTCCCCTTTTAGCCCCCTGGAAACGGCCCCTATGGGATAGACCCTCGCGAGACCCGCCTCTGCTGCCCGTTCTAGGATGTAGGAGGTTACCGCCGCGCAATCGTTCACCGGTTCCGTATTGGCCATGCACATCACGGAGGTAATGCCCCCCTTGACGGCGGCCGCCGTCCCCGAAGCGATGGTCTCCTTGTATTCAAACCCGGGTTCCCTGAGGTGACAATGCATGTCGATGAAACCCGGCAGGACGAGGAAGCCCTTGCCGTCGATGACCTTCGCGCCCCGGGGCGGCGTGATCCCGGGGCCCAGGGCGGCGATGTTTTCACCGTCGATCAAAAGATCCGCTTTTTCATCACGGCCTGAAGCCGGATCTATGATCCGTCCGGAACTAACCAGCCACTTCATTGGACTCTCCACATAACAGATAAAGAACCGCCATCCTAACGGCCACCCCGTTCTCCACCTGATCCAGGATCAGGCTGCGCCCCCCGTCGGCGACCTCGGAACAGATCTCCACCCCCCTGTTGACGGGACCAGGGTGCATGACCAGGACATCTTTGCGGGCGAGGTCAAGCCGCTCGGGATTCAAGGAGAAAAAGCGCGCGTATTCCCTAATGGAGGGGATCAGGGAACCGCTCCGTCTTTCGAGCTGGATCCTGAGCATGATGACGACATCCGCCCCCTCGAGGGCCTCCTCGAAAGTCCCGGCCACGCGCGCGCCAAGCCTTTCAGCTCCCTCGGGGATCATGGTGGGGGGGCCCGAGACGACCACTTCAGACCCCATGGCCCTGAATCCCGCGATATCGGAACGGGCAACCCTGCTGTGGGTGATATCCCCCGCTATAACGACCTTGAGTCCCGACAGCGTGTTTTTGCGCTCCCTCACAGTGAAAAGGTCCAGAAGGCCCTGAGTGGGATGCTGGTGACAGCCATCCCCCGCATTGACGATGCTGCAGTCCAGCCGGTCCGCCAGCATCATGGCCGCCCCGCTGTACCTGTGCCGGATAACCACGATGTCGGGGTTCATGGCCTCGATATTCCGGGCCGTATCGATGAGGGTCTCTCCCTTCGCCGTGCTGCTGACAGAAGCCGTAAAGTTGATGGCATCCGAGGAAAGGCGTTTTGCGGCTATCTCAAAGGAGGTTTTCGTCCTGGTGCTGGGCTCAAAGAAGAGATTCACCACCGTCTTCCCCCGCAGGGTCGGCACTTTCTTGATCTTCCGCCTCGAGATCTCCTTCATCCCCGCGGCGGTGTCCAGGACCTGGCCGATATCCGCCGGCGAAAGACCCTCCAGAGTGAGCAGATGCCTGCTGTTACCGATCATGGAAAACCCCCGATAAGAACGCCTAACGTCCAACTTCAAATGGCGGATCGCCAGCGTTCGCCCTCCGACATCCGATGACCCTTTCCGCAGGACCCCTCGTTTGACGTTGGACGTTGGACGCTGGACCCCGGTCTTATGCTATCTCCCCTTCCACGAGGACGACCTCATCCCGTTCGTCACCGAGCTCTTTTAAAAGAACCTGGATCTGGTCGCTCCCTCCCGTCGGGATGTTCCGGCCCACGTAATCCGGCCTGATGGGGATTTCCCGGTGGCCGCGGTCGACCAGGACCGCCAGCTGGACCCTCGAAGGGCGGCCATGGTCCATCAACGCGTCAAGGGCCGCCCTGATGGTCCGACCCGTGAAAAGGACGTCGTCGACAAGGATCACGGTCTTTCCCGAAATGTCCACCGGAAGGTCCGTGAGTTTCGGCGTCGGATGGGGACGGTGATTGATGTCGTCCCGGTAAAACGTGATGTCGAGGCTGCCCGCCGGGATCTCCCCCCCCTCGACGCTCCTGATCTGATCCCGTATGCGCCTCGCCAGAACGGGACCGGGAAGAGGGATGCCCACGAGAAGGAGGTTTTCAGGCCCTTTGTTTTTTTCCAGGATTTCGAAAGCGATCCTCCTGATGCTGCGATCCATCTCCACCTGGTCCAGGATGATCTTTCTTCGGCGGCCCTTCATCCAATCCTCCGGGGATTAAAAAAACCTCGCCGCAAGGAAGCGGAGAGGTTTGATAAATGCATCTCACGAAAAAACATTTGATTGTCCCTTTCTAATCTCACGGAATTAGTTTAAAGGGGCCTTTTCTAAACCTTATCCCGCGAAAGGCGCGGCTTGTCAAGGAAAAGGGGGAGCCCTTGACACGGGATGCCCGCCTGCTCGGGGGGAAACCCCAGATCTTCAGAATTTCCTCTCTTCCTACCCTTGCCTTTTTCGTGCTAGATAAAGATCCATGGACATTAAAAAACTTCTCATTCTTCTGATTTTCGGATACCTGCTGGTTTCCGGCTGGCGGATCGGAACCCCTTACATCAAAAACGCCATGTTCCAGAACGACATAGACAGCATCGCGCGGGTTCTGAGTGTCGATGGAACCGTCGAGAAGGCCCGCCGTCAGCTCCTCGAGGCAGTGGCAAGCAACGGGATTCCCGCTTCCGAAAAGGACCTCACCATCCTGCGCGACGAGAACACCCGTCAGGTCTTTGTCGGCGTGAAATACTCGGTGTCGGTATCCACCCCCTTTGACCTTTACACCTACACGTGGAATTTCAACCCCCAGGCGCAGTACGGCCTCCAGAAGATCCCCAAACCAGCCCGGTAATTTGATCCAGGCCGGGTCCTGGCCTCCCAGCCTTCACGGGTCTTTTCAGTCCTTCATATTAACGAACTGCAGGGGAATGCCGACATCCTCTTCCTTGAGGAGGGAGATGACCGACTGGAGGTCATCGATCTTTTTCCCGGTGACGCGCAATTGGTCATCCTGGATGGCCGCCTGGACCTTCATTTTGGAGTCCTTGATCATCCGGACAATTTTTTTTGCGGTGTCCTTGTCAATCCCCTGGATAAAAGTGCCCTGACATTTGAGAAACCCCTGGGAAGTCCCCTCCGGATCGGAAAAAACAACGCTTTTTACCTCGATTTTCCTCCGAACCAGGTGGACAAGGAGAATCTCCTGAACAGCCTTGAGCTTCATTTTGTCGGCCGCGAGGATTTTAAGCGTTCCCTCCTTGCGGTCCAGTTCGAGCTCACAGCGGGATTGCCGAAGATCATAGCGGGTTGTGATCTCCTTCTTCGCGTTGTTCACCGCGTTGTCCACTTCCTGCATGTCGATCCTGCTTACGATGTCGAATGAGGGCATAAGACCTCCTTTGCACAGCGCATCGACCTGATGGCCTTTGAATCAGCGGTTTCATGGACATCGTGAGCCCCGGTGCCCCAAAAAGATCCCCTTTTTCCTCAGGGATCAGAATCCTCATCTTTGTCCCCGCACACTGACCTTTGAACGCCGGACTCTGGACTCCGCGACTCTGGACTCTGGACCGTTTTTATTCTATCCCATCACCGATCCGCCCAAACCTCGGCCACTTCCTGTATTTGTCCCAGGACCAGTAGATCACGATTGTCTTCCCCTTGATGTCGGCCAAATCCACAAACCCCCAATACCGGCTGTCGTTGGAATTGTCCCGGTTATCCCCCATCATGAAAAGTTTCCCTTCGGGAACCGTCACCGGGCCGAAGTTGTCCCTGGGCACCACATAGCCGCCCCGGACATCCGTAAAATAGGCATGAGGATCCTCTATAGGCTCTCCGTTGATGAAGACCTGTTTTTCCCGGATCTCGATGGTCTCACCGCCGACGGCCATGCACCTCTTGATGAAATCCACCTTCCGGTCCCCGGGAAACCGGAAGACGATCACATCGCCCCTTTCCGGTTCCCGGACGGGAAGGATCCTTTTATCGGAAAAAGGGATCTTGGTGCCGTAGAGAAACTTGTTGACCAGAATGTGGTCTCCGACGAGAAGGGTGGGCACCATGCTCGGGCTGGGGATCTTGAACGCCTGAACCACAAAGGTCCGGATAAAAAGTGCCAGCAGAAGAGCCAGCGCGATCGCTTCAATGTATTCCCTGAGTTTTCCCCCCGTTCGCCCCCCCGTTTGCCCGGGGAACGTGCCAATGTCATTTTTGGCCAACCTTTTTGGAATCAAAACTTCCTCCTTTTTTGACGCCCGATCCGTGGTCCGACCCCTTCGTCGGGGCCGGCAAAGGGCCCGGGTATCACTTCTCCACCTTCAGCACAGCCATGAACGCGTCCTGGGGGATCTGGACCTTCCCGACGTTCTTCATCCTCTTTTTGCCTTCCTTCTGTTTTTCAAGGAGTTTCCGCTTCCTGGTAATATCCCCCCCATAGCATTTGGCGAGGACATTTTTTCTCAACGCCTTCACCGACTCCCGGGCAATGATGCGGCTTCCGATGGCGGCCTGGATGACAACCTCAAACATCTGTCTCGGGATGATTTCCTTCATCTTCAGGGCAAGGTCGCGCCCCCTTAAAAAGGCCTTTTCCGAAGGCACGATGACGGAAAGGGCATCCACGGTTTCCCCGTTGACCTTGATGTCCAGACGGACAAGATCACCAGGCTGTTCGCCTGCCGGTTCATAATCCAGGGACGCATATCCGCGGCTGATGGACTTGAGCTTGTCGTAAAAATCAAAGATGACCTCGGCCAAAGGAAGATCGTATTCGAGTACCACCCTGCGCCCTTCCAGATATTTCATGGAAACCTGCAGACCCCTTCTGTCCCTTAACAGGGCCAGGATCCCCCCGAGATACTCATCCGGCAGCATGACCGTCGCCCGGACATAGGGTTCCATGATCTGTTCGATCTCCCCCGATGTCGGCATTTTGGAGGGGTTGTCCACCTCCACCCACGATCCGTCCTTTTTCCGGACACGGTAGACAACCGTCGGGGAAGTGGTGACGAGATCAAGGTCAAAATGCCGTTCCAGGCGCTCCTGGACCACATCCATATGAAGCATCCCCAGGAAACCGCACCGGAAACCAAATCCCAGGGCCTGGGAGGTCTCGGGCTCATACTTCAGGGAGGCATCGTTTAAGGAGAGCTTTTCAAGGGCTTCCCGCAGACGGGAAAAATCTTCGGCCACGGCCGGATAAAGTCCCGCAAAGACCATCGGCCGGACCTTTCGAAAACCGGGAAGGGGCGCGTCGGCCTGGCGAGCCGCTTCCGTGACCGTATCCCCGACCTGGATCTTTCTCAGGTCCTTGATCCCCGCCACAAAATATCCGACTTCCCCCGCGGACAGGGCATCCATTTTAACCGAGACGGGGCGGAAGGCGCCGATCTCCCCCGCTTCGTATTCCCGCCCCTGAACCATAAGCCGGATCTTTGTCCATGGCCTGAGCGTCCCCTGGAAAACCCGCACCAGACCTACCACCCCGACGTAGTTGTCATACCAGGAATCGACAATAAGGGCCTTCAAAGGGCCATGGGAGTCTCCGTGCGGCGACGGGACTCGGCTTACCACGGCTTCCAGAAGCTCCTGGATTCCCGTCCCCTTCTTGGCGCTCACCTGAAGGACCTCGCCGGGATCGAACCCGAGGATCTGCTCCATTTCCTCCATGACCCTGACGGGATCCGCATTGGGAAGATCGATCTTGTTGATCACGGGGATGATGACCAGATCCTGCTCCAAAGCGAGATAGGCATTGGCGATGGTCTGGGCTTCCACCCCCTGCGCTGCATCCACAACCAGGATGGCGCCCTCACAGGCAGAAAGGGATCGGGAGACCTCATAGGAGAAATCCACGTGCCCGGGGGTGTCGATGAGATTCAGAAGGTATTCTTTTCCATCCCGCGACCGGAACGAGAGCCGGGCGGTCTGGGCTTTGATCGTGATCCCACGCTCCCTTTCGATGTCCATGGAATCCAGGACCTGCTCGGTCCTGCCCCTTTTGCTCACGCCGCCCGTCACTTCCAGGATGCGGTCGGCAAGGGTGGATTTTCCATGGTCGATATGGGCAATAATGGAAAAATTCCGGATATGGGATTGCTTCATATATTATCAGACTTTGAAATTCGCGTTTCAGGTTAAAGTGTCAATGTTGATGGTTTCCCAAAAAGCCATCAACGCGCCCCGGGTGGGGCGCCCCAATCAAGGATCGCTGTTGGAGGTCCTTGATTCGTGAGGAAAGGGAAAACGACGCTTTTCCCTTTCCGTGGAGCAAAAAGTCCGGTCCGGACTTTTAGCGACCCTATTAATGTTCAATCGGGGTTTTTCCTTTCCCCATTTCCCGGTTCTCCCTCTGAATCCTTGTCTCTGGACCCTGGACTGCCCTTCAGGGGAGGTGCCTTGAACATCCGAAATGGTCTTGCGGGGTCCCGCAGAAAAAGGGAGACAACAAGATAGACCGCAAACAGGAAAAAAGCCAACCCGAAGGGCGCTAAAATGTAGAATAGGGGGTTCCCCATGTCAAGAAAAGCCTTTCCTTGGCCAAAACCCGTGAAAAATCCTAAAGCCCCAGGTCAAAACCCAATCTCCAGTCAGTCCTTTCCTGGGTATTCAAGCGGGAAAGGGTAAAGGACCAGCAGCGTCCCGGGACCATCAGGGAAACAGTTTCATCCGCCATCTTTCCTGCGTCAAGGTCATAAAGGGCCTCCCCGGAGAACTCCGTTCCGAAAAAGGGGAAACGGAAACTCCCCGTGGCCAGATCGGGAGAACCTTCAAGGGATTCCTTTCCCAGGGCAAACTCGACATCCCTTCCCTCATAGCCCCCTTCAACGCTCCAACCCTTTTGTGAAGGGGACAAAAGATCAAGGGAAGGCAGGACACCGACCCACTGTGACTCACGATTGACCGTCCCCTCAAGGAAAAACCCGCCCCGGCGAAGGTGAGTTTTCCCATAACCCATCACAAAGTCCAGATCCGTGTCCCTCCAGCTTCCGACCTCGAGATCCCAGACAACTCCGCCAGTCAAAAGACGGCTTCGAATGGCCGCCGAGGCCGTTTTCCGGTCCTGAATCCGATCCTTTCCATCCCGAGGCGTCGAGGAACCAAAAGCCGCCCCCTCAACGGCGGAAAAAGTCAGATCAAGATCAATCCGGTGCCTTCCCCAGGTACCACCGGACGCCGCAGAGGCCCGCTCCCTCAGGGTGACGAAATATGCTTCTTCCTCCTCGGTCCCTTCCCCTCCGGCCGCGAAAAACCCCTTTGCCAGGAGGGAGCCTGCCAAGCCCTCGAAACCGGGTAGGGCCAAGTGAACGGACGGGGTGACCAATTGCCTTTGCGTCCCGCCCTGGAACCTGACACCTTCACCGGACAAGCCCCCCCACAGGGCTCCCGACCCCAGCGGCCCCAGATGGACCTCCAGCCGGTCCCGGTCAAGACGCTCCCCGGGAATTTCAGACCTGGCAAGGGCTCCGTCCAGGAGAAGGCTTTCCGAGCCCGCGACCAGACCCAGGGGACCCCATTCCCCCTCAATCGAAGCGTGTCTCAGGGCAGTTCCGGGATGCCGCTCACCAAACGATTCCCCGAACAGTGCGGGCGCGGACGGATCGCCGGCGTCATACCATCGTCCCCTAAGCCATACCCGTCGTCCGAGAGACATGGCGTGGTCGCCCCGGATAAACCACCGGTGGTCCTCCTCCGGGCCAACGGCAAAGCCGCTCCAGTCTCCACCCCCGGCGTAATCGAGCCGGTATCTTCCCTCCGCCCCAAGACCCAGTCCATCCCGGCTGAAGGTCCTAGGGGTCAGGGTCAGATCCGCATGGGATCCAAGGGTCACGAAAAGGGGCCACGAGGTCTCAAGGCCCAATTCCTCGGAGACTTTTATCTCAGGGAGAAGGAAACCCGTTTGCCTCTGGGTCTTCACAGGGTAAAAAAAGACAGGGAGGTAAAAGACGGGCACCCCCGCGATACGGAAGGCGGCGTTGCTTGCTGTCAGGTACCCCTCTTCGCGGACCAGAATCCTCCTTGCCGTAAAGGACCAGTCCGGACAATCCCCCGGACAGGAGGTGAGCACCCCTCGATTGATGCTGTACTCTTCCTTGCCAAGGCGCCTTATGTCCTCTCCCCATACCCGCAGCCCCCCGGGATTCAGAATAATTTCTCCCCGGCGGATTCCACCGGTGAGGTCCGAAAGATCCAGGATGAGGGAATCGCCCGTAAAGGTCCCTCCTCCTTTCTCCTCCATGGTTATGGGCCCGGCCAGGAAGAGAAGGCCGGTGTCGGGGTCATAGCCTAGACTCTCAGCCTGGACACTGATCTCGGCACTCAGGATTTCCACACCACCCTCGGCAACGAGAACCCCTTCCTCGGTGGTATGCATGGCAGGGGCATGGATCGTGACCCGGTTCAACACCCCATCACTCCGCACGGGAGCCGCCGTCAGAAAAAGAAGAAGCAGGGGGGCAATGAGCCGCAGGGGGAATTTCATCCGCCCCTCCCGGAAGTGCCTTCCCGGGGCCCCACAATCCGAAGCACTTCCCCTGCGAGATAGATGGAGCCCGCGACCACTACCGTTCCATCAGGTCCGGCCAAAGACCGGGCCGTCTTCAATCCTTCCGCAAGGGTCAGGGCCGCCACCGCCCTGGCCCCGCGGGGAATTCTCCTTTCCAGGTCACCAAGCGGGCAGGCCCTCGGATTGTCCAAGGGTACCAAAACAAAATCCTTTCCCGCCTCAAGCATTGCGGCGCCCATCCCCTCGATATCCTTGTCGACCAGGGCTGAAAACAACCATACGATCCTCTTTCGCCCCTGAAGAGACCGGATGAGCGCATCCATCGCGGCCCGGTTATGGGCCGCGTCCACAAGGATATCGGGCGCTCCGCCCAGATCCTGGAACCTGCCTGGCCAAACAGCCTCGCTGATCCCGCCGGCTATGGCAGCCGGATCCAGGTTAAAACCCCGCTCCTCAAGGCACTCGAGGGCCGCCAGAGCCGTAGCGGCGTTCTCCATCTGGAACATGCCGGGGAGCCCTGGGGAAAGGCCCGAAAGGCTCCATCTTTTTCCCCGGAACCACATGGAACGGCCAGGATCTTCCCAACCCGCGGAAAAATCGTGTCCGCCCAGAACCGGGATGGCATTAAAGGATCGGGCCGTGGATAAAATGGCCTCGAGGGCCGCGGCGCCAACCCCATTTACAATCAGGGGACGTCCGGGGCGCAGGATCATGGCCTTTTCAACCGCGATCCCGCTGACGTCGGCGCCCAGCCATTCTGTGTGGTCAAGCGAAACACTGGTGATAACCGAAACGATGGGATCCGTGGCGTTGGTGGCATCCCACCGGCCTCCCAACCCCACTTCCAGGACAGCGATGTCAACCGCCTTTCGATTGAAGTGGAGAAGGGCCAGGGCCGTCGCGAATTCAAAATAACTCAGCTCGATGCCTGTCCCCCTCACCTCCTCCACGAGATTCTCCAAGGTCCCGGAATCCACCGGATCGTGATCAACGACGATTCTTTCCTCGAAACGGTGCAGGTGGGGGGAGGTGAAACAACCTACAGAAAACCCGGCCGCGCCAAGAACGCGGCCCAAAAAGGCAACGACGGAACCCTTGCCGTTGGTCCCGCCGACGATGATGTGGGGAAAACCCAGATGAGGCGACCCGAGACAGGCCAGCGCTTTCTCGATCCTCTCAAGTCCCGGCCGTATCCTGGATTCCTGCAGGCCGTCCAGGTAGTCCAGGGCCGAAGGATCGATCATTGATTTTTAAAGGCCTTCAGGAGAGCGACAATGGTCTTTTTCAGTTCCTTCCTGCTGACGACCTTATCGATCATCCCGTGTTCCAGAAGGAATTCCGAGCGCTGAAACCCCTCCGGAAGCTCCTGCCTGATGGTCTGCTCGATGACCCTGGGGCCCGCGAAACCAATGAGGGCTCTGGGTTCGGCAATATTGACGTCCCCCAGCATGGCAAAACTGGCGGTCACCCCACCGGTGGTTGGATCCGTGAGAACCGAGATGAAAGGAAGTCCGGCTCGCCGCAGCCGGGCAAGGGCAGCGCTGGTTTTAGCCATCTGCATAAGGGAAAGGGCCCCTTCCTGCATCCTGGCCCCTCCTGAGGAACTGATCACTACAATGCCGCAATCCTCCTGAATGGCGCGTTCCACGGCCCGGGTGACCTTTTCTCCAACCACAGAAGCCATGCTCCCCCCGAGGAAAAAGAAATCGAAAACGACCAGAACCACCTTGAGCCCGTCAAGGGCACACATACCGGAGAGGACAGCCTCGTTAAGGCCCGTTTTCTTGACCGCATTCTTGATCCGGTCGCGGTACTTCTGCGAATCGCGAAAATTGAGGGGATCCTCGCTGAGGATCCGGGCATCGAATTCCTCGAAGGTTCCCGGATCCTCCAGCAGGCGGATCCTTTCCCTGGCGCTGATCCGAAAGTGGTAATCACATTTCGGGCAGGTCTTGAGGTTGCGCTCGATCTCCTTGCTGTAAACGATCTCACCGCAATTGTCGCACTTTATCCACAGACCCTCCGGGACAACGACCTTCCGTGAATCGGACTTTTCCGGGGGAGCCGATCTTTTCCGAAACCAGGACACAGTTGTCCTCTCAGCCCAAATCGACCTTGGGCAGCTTTTTGAGGGATTCGGCGATCATCTCCTCCGGATAGGAATAATCTACCAGTTCGCCGTCCAGGTAGGCATCGTAGGCTGCCATGTCAAAATGGCCGTGTCCGCTGAAGTTAAAGACGATAACCTCTTCCCTGCCCTCTTCCTTGCAGCGCAGGGCCTCGTCAAAAGTCGCCTTGACGGCATGGGCCGTTTCGGGCGCGGGGATGAATCCCTCAACCCTCGCAAAGGTAACGGCCGCTTCGAAAACGGGGTTCTGGGGATAGGCGCGTCCCTCCACGATCCCTTTCTTCTGGAGGAGGCTGACGAGAGGCGACATCCCATGATACCGAAGACCTCCGGCATGGATTCCCGGGGGGACGAAATCGTGTCCGAGGGTGTACATGGGGAGAAGGGGCGTCATCTTGGCCGTATCGCCATAATCATAGGCGTAGACACCCTTGGTAAGGGTCGGGCATGATGTTGGTTCAACGGCGATAAATCTCACATCCTCTCCTGAGGCTTTGTCGGGCATGAAAGGAAAGGCGATGCCGGCAAAATTGCTTCCGCCGCCGCAGCAGCCGATGATGACGTTGGGCTTGTCGCCGACCAATTTCAGCTGCTCCCTGACTTCCTGGCCGATGATGGTCTGGTGGAGCATGACGTGATTCAGGACGCTCCCGAGAGCGTATTTGGTGTCGTCGCGGCCGACCGCGTCCTCGACGGCTTCACTAATGGCAATCCCGAGGGTACCGGGAGAATCAGGACTGATCTCCAGGATGCCGCGGCCCGCCGCCGTCCGGTTGGAGGGGCTGGCGATAACCTCGCTTCCCCATGTCCGGATCATCGAACGCCTGTACGGCTTCTGATGGTAGCTCACCTTTACCATGTACACGGTGCATTCCAGCCCGAGCATCTTGCATCCCAGGGAAAGAGCGCTTCCCCACTGCCCCGCGCCGGTTTCCGTGGCCAGCCTTTTTACTCCCTCCTTTTTGTTGTAATAGGCCTGGGCGATGGCCGTATTGGTTTTATGGCTTCCGGCAGGGCTGGCACCTTCATACTTGTAGTAGATCCTGGCCGGGGTCCCGAGATATTCCTCCAGGTGGTAGGCCCTGAAGAGGGGGGTGGGCCTCCAGAGGCGATATATATCCAGGATCTCTCCAGGGATGTCGATCCAATTTTCGGTCGACACCTCCTGTTCGATGAGGCTCATGGGGAATATGGGGGCCAGATCCTCAGGGCCGAGTGGCTTGCCCGTTCCCGGGTTTAAGGGAGGAGCGGGAGCAACGGGCATGTCTGGAATGATGTTATACCATTTTTTGGGCATGTCCTTTTCGTCCAGATGGATTTTCTTCGTTATCATCAACCTCTCCTTTCCGGCCCCTTTTACCATCCGGGGAATCATCTGACAGCGAAAATATCCGGTAAAAACATGCAGAAAGAATTACCACGGTTGCCGGATTTGTTCAAGAAAGGCGGCAGGCAAGGCCCACGGTTCCCGGTAAAAAATATCGATGGGACTCTTCCAGGAAAACGTCAGGGATTTCCTGCTTCCTCAATCAAACGGAGCAGGTTCTCCCGAGCCCTTGCTGAATCCAGCTCAATCTCTCCATGAAGGAACCCCTCCCGGTGCAATTTCTCCTGAAGACGGAGGTGGTCGGGCAAAAAACGATCGGGAAGGGTCCTCTCCGGGCCTGTGAGGACCCGGCCCACGGGTCCGGAGGATCGAATTGATCCCTTTTCCAGGTGGCTGAAATGGTCGAAGGCCTGGATCTGATCGGGAATCCGGTGAGCCGCGACAAATAAAGTGATCCCCTTTGCCTCCCTGAAATCCGCTGCCCTGCGATAAAATTCAACAACCGAGGAGGGATCCAGACCATCCGTGGGTTCGTCAAGGATAAGGACCCTGGGGTCCATTGCCAGGACTCCTGCGATGGCGGCCTTTCTCAACTGGCCGCCCGAAAGGGCGAATATTGGGCGGTCAAGGATATCGGGGGGAAATCCGGACCATTCGCAGGCCTCAAGAACCCTCTTTTGGACCTCCGGATTCCCGAGGCCAAGATTCCTGGGTCCAAAGGCAATGTCATCGAAAACGGTGTCAGAAAAAAGCTGCCTCTCGGGGTTCTGAAAAAGCAGGGAGATTGTGGCCGGTATCGATATCCCCTTTTTCCTGAGAACCGCCAAAGGTTCTCCCTGAAAAACCACCATCCCGCGGTCCGGTTCGATGAGGCCATTTCCCATCTGTAAAAGGGTGCTTTTGCCGGATCCATTGCTTCCGCAGATCAGGCTGAAGGACCCTTCGGGAACCGCGAGGTTCAAACCACGGAAGAGATCCGTTCCTTTTCCGGGAAGCCCGTATCCAAACCAAATATCCGAAAAACCAAGCGCCTCTTTTGGTCTTTGCCGTATCCCGGACGGCGCCGGGCTCAAGCCGGCGGGGATGGGGCTCTTTTTCAGAACGGTCCGCAAAACCGCGAAGACCTCATCCAGATCCATGGGATCGGAAATATCCACCCCTCGGTTTTCCATGACCCGGGAGAGCCCGAAGAGAAAGGGGACCCTTGCCATTGCAACGCCATCAGAAGAGGGGCCGAAAAAATACCGGGGCGTTCCATCCCGGACGATTCGGCCCTTTTCCATAAGCAAGATCCGATCGGATTGACAGGCTTCGTTCATGTCGTGTGTGATCAGGATTACCGTTTTCCCCCGGGACGCGAGACCTCGAAGCACGGACACGACGGCGGCTTTTCCGTCCGGGTCCAGAAAGGTGGTCGGCTCATCCAGGATGAGGACCTCCGGCTCCTGCACAAGGACTCCGGCAAGGGCGACCATCTGCTGCTCTCCTCCGGAGAGGAGATGGGGCATCCTTTTTCCCAGATGTTCGATCCCCAGTTCCTCCATGACGGCATGGACTTTTCGCTGGATGGTTCCGGAGGGACAGGCCGCCACCTCAAGGCTGAAAGCGATATCCTCCTCCACGACCGAAGTGACGATCTGATTTTCAGGATTGGAAAAAAGGATCCCCACACGCAGATTCGGATATCCCCCCTCGACTTTGCGCCCGGCAACGGTAATGGATCCGCTGTCCGGCGTGAGCATCCCCTTCATCAGGAGGGCCAGGGTGCTCTTCCCGGCGGCATTGGGCCCTGCCAGCGCGATTAACTCCCCCTGCCCCGCCTCAAGGCTCAGATCATCGACGGCCCGGATGCCGCGATTATATGTGAAGGAAAGACTTCGAATTTCGAGAAAGGGCATGGGACAATCCCTGGCTCTCTGGCCCCTGATAATGGATGGATGCGGGCGGACTGGATTTCCTCTTGATCAGGGGAATTTCAGCGCCCGCTTTAAATCCATTTCAAGGATACCGAAAAAAAAGCAAGGACGCACGGTCCTTGCTTTTTAAGTATTGACAGGGTCGCAAAAAGTCCGATCAGAAATCAGCCTTTCATTTTTCCTTTTTTTCCTGGGAGGGATTCTCTTTCTTGGTGGAAGAAGCGCTTTTCGCTTCCGATTTTTTCGGCCTTGCTTTGGATTCGCCCTGCTTTCCTGTTTTGGGCTCTTTTACCGCTGAGGCTTTTTTCCCGGCGCTGGCGGCTTTTTCTTTTTTGGACTCTTTGCCGGCACCCTTGGCAGAGGATCCGGAGGCCGTAGCCTTGGTCTCCTTTTTAACCTTTGCCCCTCCCTTTGCTCCCTTTGAACCCTGGGCTTTGGTTTCTGTTACCGGCCGGTCCATCAGTTCCACGAGGGCCATAGAAGCGTTGTCGCCGGGCCTCGGCTCAAGCTTCAACACCCTCGTGTACCCTCCGTGACGGTTCTTGTACCGATCGGCGTAGACAGAAAAAAGCCTCCTGACCACTTCATCGGTGCGGATAAAAGCCACTGCCTGTCTCCTTGCATGGAGGTCGCCCCGTTTCCCGAGAGTTATCATCTTCTCTGCAAGTCGGGCAATCTCCTTGGCCTTGACATCGGTTGTAATGATCCTCTCATGGCCCAGCAGGGAGGTCACCATGTTGCGAAACATGGCCTTCCTGTGTGCTGAGGTTCTCCCGAATTTTTTCCCTGCTTTTCCGTGACGCATCCCACTCCGCCTTTCGTATGGTGTCTTTGCCCGCCACGAACGGGCAGCTTAACTCAGGGTAATTCCTGGGCTTCCTCCGGCGCAGCTTCAGCCTCCTCCGGAGTCCACCCTTTGATATCCATCCCGAAAGTGAGACCCATCGCCTCAAGGAGTTCCTTGAGTTCATTCAGGGATTTCCTGCCGAAATTCTTGGTCCGGAGCATTTCCGGCTCGGTTTTCTGCACAAGCTCCCCGATGGTCCGGATATTCGCGTTCTGAAGGCAATTGATGGAACGGACGGAAAGCTCGAGTTCATTGACCTGCCGGTTGAGCTTTTCCCACAGTTTTTTCTTCTCCTGCTCCGTTCCCTGATCCTCCTCCTCATCCGGGACCTCAACCTCCTCGAAATTAATAAAGAGGTTCATGTGTTCCTTGATGATCTTCGCCGCGACAGCGAGGGCATCTTCCGGTTTCACACTGCCGTCTGTGGTGATTTCCAGGATGAGGCGATCGAAATCCGTCACCCGGCCTACACGGGCGTTTTCCACCCGGTAATTGACCTTGACGACGGGGGAGTGGATGGAATCGATAGGGATAAAATCCACCGAAAGCCCCTCGTCCCTGTTTCGTTCCGCCGTGACAAACCCCTTGCTCAGATTGACGACCATCTCCATTTTAAGATGGGCCCCCTTCTCAAGGGTCGCAATATGGTGCTGGGGATTAAGGATCTCCACATCCTGGTCGGTGATGATGTCCGCGGCGGTCACGGGGCCTTCCCGCTCCACATCCACGGAAATCACCTTTGGCTTGGCGCTGTGAACGCGGAACCGCAGCTCCTTGAGGTTGAGGACGATCTGGGTCACATCCTCAAAAACGCCCGGCACCGCGGAAAATTCATGGAGGACACCTTCAATCCGGAAGGCCGTCACAGCCGCACCCTGGAGGGAAGAGAGGAGAATTCTTCTCAGGGCATTTCCGAATGTCGTGCCAAACCCTCGCTCGAAGGGTTCGGCCACGAAGCGGCAAAATGTATCCGAACATTCCTCCCCGGAAAATTCCAGCTTCCTCGGACGGGTAAGGCTTTTCCAGTTCTTCTCCATCATGGCCATATTTCCCCTTACGATGGACGGCTTACTTGGAATAGAGCTCGACAATGAGCTGCTCGTTCACCGGGAGGGCGACTTCGTCCCGACGCGGGAAATTCTTGAATACGCCCTTGAAATTCGCAGCCTGAAGCTCCAGCCAGGCCGGGATGCTTTTCCTTTCAGCGGAAACGAGGGCTTCCTGGATTCGGGAGGAATTCCGGCTTTTTTCCCGAATTTCCACCACATCACCAGGCCGAAGGAGGTACGAAGGAATGTTGACCTTCCGCCCGTTCACCAGGACATGTCCGTGGCGGACCAGCTGTCGGGCGTCGGACCTGGAGCCGGCAAAACCCAGCCTGAAAACGGTGTTGTCGAGCCTTCGCTCCAGGAGGATGATCAGGTTCTCGCCTGTAACGCCCTTCTGCCTGTCGGCCACCTTGAAATAGCTTCGGAACTGCCCTTCCATAATGCCGTAGATCCTTCGGGCCTTCTGCTTTTCACGAAGCTGGACTCCGTAATCAGAATGTTTGATCCTTCGGCTTCCGTGCTGTCCAGGCGGGTAAGGCCTTCTCTCAACAGCACACTTGTCGGAATAGCACCTGTCACCCTTGAGAAAAAGCTTGGCCCCTTCCCTCCGACAGAGCCGGCATACGGATTCCCTGTATCTTGACAATTTATACCTCCTTGATCCTTTCAGACCCTTCTTCTCTTGGGCGGACGGCAGCCATTGTGCGGAATGGGGGTGACATCCCGGATGAGGGTGACCTCAAGTCCCGCAGCCTGCAGAGACCTGAGGGCAGCTTCCCTGCCTGAACCGGGTCCTTTTACCAGAACATCCACTTTTCGAACGCCGTGCTCCATAGCCCTTTTTGCCGCGTCCTCAGCGGCCAACTGAGCCGCGAAGGGGGTGCTTTTCCTTGATCCCTTGAATCCTTTGCTCCCCGCGCTGCACCAGGAAAGGGTATTCCCCATTGGATCCGTGATGGTGATGATCGTATTGTTAAAGGTGGCCTGAATGTGAGCCACCCCGGCAGGGATGTTTTTCTTGATCTTCTTGCCGGTACTTCGCTTCGGTTTTGCCATCCTCTCCTCCCCTGACTGGGACTACTTCTTTTTCCGGCCGCCGATGGACGGACGGTGTCCTTTCCTGGACCTGGCGTTGGTGCGGGTCCTTTGCCCCCTCACCGGGAGCCCTCTCCGATGCCGCAGGCCTTCGTAGCTGCCGAGATCCATTTTCCTCTTGATGTTGAAGGAGATATCCCTGCGGAGATCCCCTTCCACCATGTGGTGTTTGTCGATAATCTCCCTCAGCCGAATAACCTGGCCCTCGTCAAGGTCCACAACCCTCGTATCGGGATCAACTTCGGCGGACTCAACGATCTGGGCCGCCTTCGATGGACCAATCCCGTAGATATAGGTGAGGGCGACCTCCACCCTTTTGTTTCTCGGCAAATCAATTCCGGCAATACGCGCCACCTGAACACCTCCTGGTATCAGCCCTGCCGCTGTTTATGCTTGGGGTTCTCACAGAGCACCCGCACAATGCCCTTGCGGCGGATGATCTTGCATTTGTCGCACATTTTCTTGATCGACGGTCTGACTTTCATGACATCCTCTTTTTCGGAAAATTTCCCTACTTTGCCCTGTAGGTGATCCTGCCACGTGAGAGATCATAGGGGGACAGTTCCACCGTCACTTTATCTCCCGGAAGGATGCGGATGTAATGCATCCTCATCTTCCCGGAAATATGCGCAAGAACCTGATGACCGTTTTCCAGTTCCACCCGAAACATGGCGTTTGGAAGCGGTTCAACTACAGTTCCTTCCACTTCAATAGCTTCTTCCTTGGCCATCAGCTCAATCTCTCCTTCGGGTCCCCGCAATCGAGGGTCAGAATCCGTGGACCATCCTTCGTGACCGCGATAGAGTGCTCAAAATGGGCGGAGAGACCTCCGTCCGTCGTCACCGCGGTCCATCCGTCGTCCAGAACCCGGACTGAACTTCCGCCCTCATTGACCATCGGCTCAATGGCAACGGTCATGCCCTCTTCAAATACGATGCCCCGTCCCGGCTCCCCGAAATTGGGGACCTGGGGATCCTCGTGAAGGCTGCGCCCGATCCCGTGACCAACGAAAACCTGCACCACCGAATAACCGAACCCCTCGACATAACTCTGGACCGCATGACCCAGATCCCCCAGACAGTTTCCGATTACGGCTGACTGGATTCCCCATCCCAGTGCGGCCCTGGTCACGTCCAGGAGCTTCCTCGCCCGGCTGCTTATCCTTCCCACGGGAAGGGTCACCGCCGAGTCGGAGAAAAATCCCTTGTGGATAGCTCCAAAATCAAGACCCACAATGTCCCCCTCCCTCAGGCGCCTCTTCGGGGAAGGGATGCCGTGGACCACTTCCTCGTTAACCGAGACACAAATGGCTGAAGGGTATCCGCTGTAGCCCTTAAAAGCGGGGATGATCCCGAAATGGTCCGAAAGTTTCTCGGCTTCCTTTTCAATAGAGGAGGTTGTGATTCCGGGACTGACGACATCCTCCATCATCTTCAGGATCCTGCCGACGATCCGTCCACCTTCGGCCATGATCTCAATTTCGCCAGCTGTTTTTCTGGTGATCATCCCCGACAGTCGCTTTCCACCACCTCGACGATCCTGGAAAAAATTTTTTCCTTGGAATCGCCCCCGTCAATCTTCTTAAGAAGATTTTTGCTCTCATAAAAGGCCACAAGGGGCTGGGTCTGCTCCCTGTAAACGGTAAGCCTCTGGCGGATCGTTTCTTCCTTGTCGTCATCTCTCTGATACAGATCTCCCCCACAGCGGCCGCAGATCCCGTCACGGGCCGGAGGGTTAAAAACCAGATGATAGCTCTGACCGCAATTCCTGCAGATCCTCCTGCCGGTGAGACGAACGACCAGCTTTTCCTCCTCAACCTCAATGCTCAGGACACAGTTGATCTTGCGGCCCATTTCACCTAGAATTTCCTGAAGGGCTTCAGCCTGGGGGAAGGTCCTCGGAAATCCATCCAGGATGAACCCTCCTGCGGCGTCCTTTTCCTCGAGCCTCTCTCCGATGATGCCGATGACTACCCTGTCGGGGACCAGTTCTCCCCTGTCCATGAAACTTTTGGCCTCAAGGCCAAGGGGCCGGCCCTCTTTGACAGCCTCCCTGAGGATGTCCCCGGTGGAGACCTGGGGGATCTCCCAGCGGTCAGCCATCATTTTCGCCTGGGTGCCCTTCCCCGCACCGGGGGGCCCAAGAAGGATCAGATCCATCAGCGTCTCCCCTTGAATCTGCCCTTTTTCATGAACCCTTCGTAGTGCCGTGTGACAAGATGGGTCTCAATCTGTGTGACCGTGTCGAGAGCCACTCCGATGACGATGAGAAGACCCGTACCTCCGAAATAAAAGGGAACATTGAAGATCCGATAGAGGATTTCAGGCATCACGCAGACGAGAGACAGGTAAATAGCCCCCCCGAAGGTAATCCGTGACAGCACACGGTCGATGTACTGGGCCGTCCTGGTCCCCGGCCGGATCCCGGGGATGTATCCCCCATACTTTTTCAGATTATCGGCCACATCAACCGGGTTAAACTGGATCGCCGTGTAGAAATAACAGAAAAAGATGATGAGGGCCACGTAAAGGACCGTGTAAAGAACCCTTCCCGGGGCGAAGGTCTGGGCAACCGTCTCCATGAAAGGGATTCGGATGAATCCCGCGACCGTGGCCGGGAAAAGGAGGATCGAGGAGGCAAAAATGGGGGGAATAACCCCGGCCGTATTTACCCGGAGTGGCAGGTGCGTGCTTTGTCCTCCGTACATCTTCCTGCCGACGACCCTTTTCGCGTACTGGACTGGGATCTTTCTCTGTCCCCTCTCCATAAAAATAATGAACGCCACAGCCGCTGTCATGATCACGAGGACAAAAATCATAAGAAAAGCAGAAATCTGGCCCGTGCGCACAAGGGAGAAGGTCTGGCCGATGGCGGTGGGCATGCGGGCGACAATCCCGGCAAAAATGATCAGGGATATGCCGTTTCCTATTCCCCTCTCGGTGATCTGTTCGCCAAGCCACATGATGAAGGCGGTTCCGGCGGTGAGGCTTATCACGGTCATGAACCGGAACCCCCAGCCCGGGAAGGGGACAATAAGAGCCCCGCCGGGACTGGACATCTGCTCCAGACCAACGGAAATGGCCAGGCTCTGGAAGGCCGCCAACCCCACCGTCCCGTACCTGGTATAGCGCGTAATCACGCGGCGGCCTGTCTCCCCTTCCTTGGCAAGCTTTTCAAGGTGGGGGATCACCACTGTCAACAGCTGGATGATGATGCTGGCCGAAATGTAAGGCATGATCCCGAGTGCAAAAATGGTCATCCTCAGGAGGGCTCCACCCGAGAAGAGATCGAAGAAGCCGAGGAGGGTGCCCTTGGCCTGCGCGAAAAATTCTGCCAGAGCCTGCCCATCGATCCCGGGCGTGGGGATGTGGCATCCAACGCGGTAGATAGCCAGGAGGGCCAGTGTAAAAAGAACCCGCCTTTTCAGCTCGGGAATCTTGAAAATATTGATTAGGCTGGAAATCAAGGAGAGCCCTCTTTTAGATGATCTCGACCTTGCCCCCGGCCTTTTCGATCTTGGCCGCAGCGGCAAAGCTGATTTTATGGGCCTTGACGGTGACCGCCCTTTCGATCTCCCCGTCCCCCAGGACTTTTACAGGCATCCCTTTCCTGACAAGCCTAAGCTCGGCCATGAGCTCGGGATCCAGTGTTTCAACATCGGGGACCCTCGCAAAGTCACGCAGGTTGACGATGGAATATTCCGTCCGGGCAAAATTGGTGAAGCCCCTTTTCGGGAGACGCCTTTGGAGGGGCATCTGTCCGCCCTCGAAACCCTGCCTGACTTTACCCCCGGAACGGGATTTCTGTCCCTTGGTTCCGTGTCCGCAGGTTTTCCCCAAGGTGCTGCCCGGCCCGCGCCCCACCCTTTTCCTCCTGGTGGTGCTTCCTTTTGAGGGTTTCAGATCGTGAAGCATCTATTCTTCCTCCACGGCCTGGACACGAACCAGGTGGGATACTTTTCCCACCATCCCCATAATGCAGGGGTTAACCTCGTGCCTCACCGTCTGGTTCAGTTTTTTCAGCCCCAGGCTGCGAACCACCCTCTCATGCTTGCCGGGCCTGCCAATCGTGCTTTTAACCAGCGTCACATCTATCTTGGACATCTTCATATCTCCCCGTGCCCTGTCTCCCGGCGTCAGCCGTGAAGGATCTCAGCAACTTTTTTGCCGCGCAGGCGGGCGACGTCCTCGGGGCTTCGAAGTTCAAGGAGTCCCTCCATAGCCGCCTTGAGGACATTATTGGGATTGTTGGTCCCAAGGCATTTTGTCAGGATATCCTTGACCCCCAAGGCCTCCATAAGGGCTCTGACCGGCCCCCCGGCGATGACGCCGGTCCCGTGGCTGGCCGGTTTGAGAAGGACTCTGGCGCTTCCCCATCTCCCGACGACCTGGTGGTAGATGGTGGTCCCGCGAAGGGGGATTCTGAACAGGTTTTTCTTGGCCTGATCGATTCCCTTGCGGATAGCTTCGGGGACTTCGTTGGCTTTCCCGTGTCCGAAACCGACCAGACCCTTGCCGTCGCCGACGACCACAAGGGCGCTGAATCGAAACCTCCGGCCTCCCTTGACCACCTTGGCGACGCGGTTGATAAAAACAACCTTGTCTATAAGATCGGCTTCGTCGATGGTTACATCCCTAAGTGGCTGTCTTGCGCTTCTGCTTATGCTCATAGATATCTTCCCTGTGCTTTTTCCGGGGTCTGAAAACCTAGAACTTCAGACCGCCTTCCCTGGCCGCTTCCGCAAGAGCCCTCAGGCGGCCGTGGAACTTGAATCCGCCGCGATCGAAGGCTACCATCTCAATATTCTGCTGGACTGCTCTTGCGGCGATGAGTTTCCCGACTTCCTTGGCCGCATCCTCGTTTCCGCCCGTTTTGAGGGATCCGCGCAGTTCCTTTTCCATTGTGGAAGCGCTGGCCAGGACATGCCCCAGATCATCATCGATGATCTGGGCATATATGTGACGAGCGCTCCTGAAAACCGCCAGTCTCGGCCGTTGGGCCGTTCCCCTCAGCTTGCCCCGGATGCGGCTTTTTCTGGCCTGCCGGGCCCTGTTCTTGTCTTCGATCCGTCCCAATTTTCTCTCCTCCGAATGGGCGCCTTAGGCCCCGGCCTTGCCGGCCTTGCGCCTGATTTTCTCCCCTGTGTACTGGATGCCCTTACCCTTATAAGGTTCCGGAGGTCGAACGGCTCTGATGTCGGCCGCCGTCTGGCCGACTTTCTCCTTGTCGATCCCTTTGACGGAAATCCGGTTGCTTTTGTCGACCTCGGCGGTAATGCCTTCGGGCAGCCGGAATTCAACGGGATGGGAGAACCCGGCGTGGATCTCGAGGATATTTCCCTTGGAAAGGGCCCGATAGCCCACACCCACCATGTCGAGGTCCTTCTGAAACCCGCCGGAAACCCCGATGACCATGTTGTTTACGAGGGACCGAACCAGGCCTTGAAAAGCAGTTTTCTCTTTGGGCCTGGAGGGCGGCAGGACGTGGATGGCACCATCCCTGACCTCAACCTGAACGCCCATGGGTATTTCACGGCTCAGAAGGCCTTTCGGACCCTTGACCGTGATTTTCCGCCCCTCAACCTTCACATCCACCCCGCTGGGGATCGTAACGGGCATTTTCCCTATTCTCGACATGATATAAACTCCAGGTTGTTTCCGTGCCGGTTTTCGCTCCGGCCCGGGGTGGTCTCTACCAAATGTAGCAGAGAAGTTCTCCTCCGACCTTCTGGGCCCGGGAATCCCTGTCGGTCAGGATGCCCTTTGATGTGGAAAGAATAGCGATTCCCATTCCGTTCAGTACCCGGGGGATCTCGTCCGTGCCCACATAAACCCTTCGACCGGGGCGGCTTACCCTCTGCAATTTCTCGATGGCGGGCCTTTCGGATTCCCCATACTTAAGGGTAATCCGGATCACGCCCTGCCTGCTGTCCTCGATCAACCGGTAATTGATGATGTACCCCTCATCCCTGAGGATCCTCGCAATTCCCTCCTTGAGGGCTGAAGCGGGGATATCGACCTTTTCCTTGCCGGCGGTCAGGGCATTGCGGACCCTGGTGAGCATATCCGCGATGGGATCTGTCATGGACATTTCATCTTCCTCCTACCAGCTCGCCTTGACGACGCCGGGGATCTGCCCGGCCAGGGCCCGGTTCCGGAAACAGATCCTGCACATACCGAAACGCCTCAGGAATCCTCGGGACCTGCCGCAAATGGGGCATCTGTTGTAGCCTCGGACAGCGAACTTGGGTTTTTTCAAGGCCTTGTTCATCAGGGATTTCTTGGCCATTTTTCCTCCAATCCTACTTTCTGAACGGAACACCCAGGAGGGCGAGGAGTTCTTTTGCCTCCTCATCGGTCCTGGCGCTTGTGACAAAGGTTATGTTCATCCCCTTGACCTTTTCCACTTTGTCGTAATTGATCTCCGGGAAGATCAGCTGTTCCCGGATGCCAATGGTGAGGTTGCCGCGGCCGTCGAAGCCTTTGGGAGAGATTCCCTTGAAATCCCTGACACGGGGAAGGGCAATGTTGAAGAACCGGTAGGCGAAATCGTACATCTTCCCTTTCCTGAGGGTAACGCAGCAGCCGATGGGGTTCCCTTCCCTCAGCTTGAAGTTGGCGATGGACTTTCTGGCCCGGGTAAGGACCGGCCTCTGCCCTGTGATGATCTGTATCTCCTCCAGGGAGGTGTCCAGGACGCGCGCGTTCTGAAGGGCCTCACCAAGGCCCATATTCACAACGACCTTCTCCATCCTCGGCACCTGCATGACGTTCCTGTAGCCGAACCTCTTCATCATGGCCGGGATGATCTCTTCCTGATATTTGGTCTGAAGCTCATTCATGGGGATTTTTCTCCCGATTAATCGAAGGATTCTCCGCAGCCGGCGCAAAGCCTCACGACCTTGCCGTCTTCAAGGCGCTGGCTGCGAACCCTTACTCCTTTTCGACACTTTTCGCAAAAGAGCATGACATTGGACGCGTGCAAGGGGCCCTCTCTCTCAATGATGCCGCCCTGCTTCTGGGATCCGGTGGGCCGCTGGTGCCGTTTTATGAAATTGATCTTCTCAACGACAACGCGGTCTTTGTCCCGGAGGACCTTGAGAACCTTGCCTTTTTTCCCCTTTTCCTTGCCCGCCGTCACCACGACGAGGTCATTCTTTCTGATACCGATGCCAGCCATCCGTGCCTCCTAAAGAACTTCGGGGGCCAGGGAGACGATCTTCATGAAATTCTTTCCCCGCAATTCCCTGGCGATGGGCCCGAAGATACGCGTCCCGATGGGCTCCCGCGCCTCGTTGATGATAACCGCGGCATTATTGTCAAAACGGATGTAGGAGCCGTCGGACCTGCGGATTTCTTTTTTGGTCCGGACTATAACGGCCTTATGGACATCCCCCTTCTTGACCTTGGACTCGGGTGCGGCCTCCTTGATGGATACAACGACAATATCGCCCACCGTGGCGGATTTTCTCCTGGACCCGCCAAGGATCCTGAAGCAGAGGACCTTTTTCGCGCCGCTGTTATCGGCCACATCGAGGACCGTCTCAACCTTGATCATCTCTAACCCTCATTTCCCTGGACCAGGTCCTGATCCTGCACGGCACGCTCCACGACATCCAGCAGCCTGAACCGCTTGTCCTTGGAGATGGGCCGGGTCTCGATAATTCGGACCGTATCCCCGACATTGAGTTCATTCTTTTCATCGTGGACCTTGTATTTGACCCTCTTGCCCACGATCTTCCTGAAAACGGGATGGACAAACCTCCTATGGATCTGGACTACCGCGGTCTTGTCCATCCGGTTTCCCACCACCGTGCCGACAAGGATCTTCCCACCAGTTTTTTCTGTGTCTGACATTATTCAACCCTCTCCGCCGCACGCTTTTTCTGCGCGATCACGGTTTTTACCCGCGCAAGATCCTTTTTGGTAAGGGGGAGCCGCATGGGGTTTTCCAGCTGGTTGGTCGCCAGCTGAAACCTCAGGTTGAAAAGCTCCACACCGATTTCCGCCTCTTTTCGGACAAGCTCATCCAGGGTAAGGTCCCTGAGTTCCGCGGCTTTCATTTCACTTCCTCCCTGACGAGCATCCGGGTCTTGATAGGAAGCTTGTGGGAAGCGAGCCTGAGGGCCTCCCGGGCGACATCCTCGGTCACTCCCTCAAGTTCGTAAAGGATCCGGCCCGGCTTGACCACGGCGACCCACCCTTCCGGCGATCCCTTTCCTTTTCCCATCCTGGTCTCGGCGGGCTTCTTCGTCACCGGTTTGTCCGGAAAGACCCGGATCCAGACTTTTCCGCCCCTCTTGACGTGCCGGGTGATCGCGATACGGGCCGCCTCGATCTGCCGCGAGGTAACCCAGCCGGGTGTCAGGGCCTGGAGACCGAAGTCCCCGAAATTCAACTCATTTCCCCGGTTGGCGGCACCCTTCATACGGCCACGCATCTGTTTTCGGAATTTGACTTTCTTCGGCATTAACATGGCGATTTCTCCTGGTGCGTCCTGTTCCCCCGTGAGGGATCAGATATCCTTTTCAGACGGAAGCCTCCTCGCCGGCAGCGCCGGGGCCCATGTTTTCGCCATTGAAAACCCAGACCTTGACTCCGATCACCCCGTAGGTGGTCTTTGCCTCGGCAAAGCCGTAATCGATGTCGGCCCTGAGGGTCTGGAGGGGAACCCTCCCTTCCCTGTACCATTCCCGGCGCGACATTTCCGCGCCGTTCAGACGGCCGGCCACCATAACCTTGATCCCTTCAGCCCCGAAACGCAGGGCGGAAGACACACTCCTTTTGAGGGCCCGGCGGAAGGCGACCCTTCTTTCCAGCTGCCCGGCGATATTTTCCGCGACGAGCTGCGCTTCCACCTCGGGTTTCCGCACTTCGACGATATTGATGAAGATGTCCTTGTCGGTCATCTTCTGGATTTCCCTTCGAAGGGACTCTACCTCCGCCCCCTTCTTTCCGATGATGATTCCGGGACGGGCCGCATGGATGTTTATCCTTGCGCGTTTAGCGGTCCTCTCGATGATGATGTTGGAAACACCCGCGTTAAAGAGCTTCTCCTTGATGAACTCCCTTATCCGGATATCCTCATGAAGGAGTTTCGAGTAATCCTTTTCTGCGTACCAGCGGGAATCCCAATCCTTGATGATCCCCAGACGGAAACCTTTAGGATGAACTTTTTGACCCAAGCTTCTCCTCCTTACTTTTCAGAAAGAACGACTGTAATGTGGCTCGTCCTTTTTCTCACAGGGGTGGCTCTTCCCATCGCACGGGGGAGAAACCTCTTCATCGTCGGTCCTTCGTCCACCCATGCCTTCTTGATCAGAAGGCCGTCGGTGTGCATTTGAAAATTGTTCTCGGCATTTGCCAGGGCCGACCTGATCACTTTGGCGAGGACGGGCGAGGCCGCCTTGCGGACAAGGCCGAGGGTCTGGAGGGCTTCCTCCACCGGTTTTCCCCGGACCATGTCCATCACCAATCTCACCTTACGCGGCGCGATCCGGACATATCTTGCTCTTGCGGTTGATTCCATGGCTTCTCTCCGCCAATCCCTTCAGTCTATTTTTTGCCCCGTTTGTCCGCTTTGGAGGTGTGGCCCCGGTATAATCTGGTGGGAGAGAACTCCCCCAGCCGGTGCCCAACCATGTTCTCCGTGACGAAAACGGGCACAAAGTTTTTGCCGTTATGAACGGCGAAGGTGTATCCCACCATTTCGGGGAGGATCATCGACCGTCTTGACCAGGTCTTGACGACCTTTTTTTCCCCGGTTTCCTCCATGGCCGCCACCTTTTTAACGAGGTGATCGTCCGCAAAGGGGCCTTTTTTAATAGACCTGCTCAAAGCCTTCCTCCTGTCAAGAACGCTTCTTAACGATAAGCCGCTCGGAAGCCTTGTTCCTGTTCCTTGTCTTGTAGCCCTTGGTCGGTTTTCCCCAAGGCGTGCAAGGATGCCTGCCGCCGGAGCTCTTGCCCTCCCCGCCCCCCATGGGATGGTCAACCGGGTTCATGGCCACGCCTCGGACATTGGGCCTTTTGCCGAGCCAGCGTTTGCGCCCCGCCTTCCCGAGGGAGACGATCTCGTGCTGCGCGTTCCCGAGCTGCCCGATGGTCGCCATGCAATCGAGACGCACCATCCGGATCTCCCCGGAAGGGAGCCGGAGGGTGGCAAGGTCTCCTTCCTTGGCCATGAGCTGGGCAAACCCCCCGGCGCTCCTGACCATCTGACCCCCTTTGCTCTCCTTGAGCTCGATGTTGTGCACCAGGGTGCCAAGGGGGATGCCGCGCAGCTTCATGGCGTTCCCAGGCCTGATATCAGCCTTTTCCGCAGAGACGATCTCATCCCCGACCTTGAGGTTCTGCGGGGCGAGGATGTACCTCTTTTCCCCGTCCGCGTAAACCAGAAGGGCGATATTGGCGCTCCGGTTGGGATCGTATTCTATTGTGCTGACCCTGGCCGGCACATCGTACTTGTTCCGTTTAAAATCGATGATCCTGTAGCGCCTCTTGTGACCTCCGCCGCGCTGCCATGCCGTCACCCTGCCGAGGTTGTTCCTGCCCCCTTTTTTCTTCATGGGGGCAAGAAGGCTCTTTTCAGGGCCGACAGAGGTGATCTCCGAAAAATCGTTCACGGTCTGGAACCTTCGTCCCGGAGATGTCGGTTTTAATGTCCTGATTCCCATTCCGCGCTCCTTGCCTTCCTAAAAGCCCAACTGATAATTCCTGGTGCCTTCTCAGACTCCCTCGAAAAACTCTATCGTGCTGCCTTCTTTCAGGGTCACAATGGCTTTCTTCCAGTCCCGGCGTTTCCCGGTACTTTTCCCCAGCCTTTTGAATTTTCCCCGGATATTCAAAATGTTGACCCGCGTAACGGACACCTTGAAAGCCTCTTCAACGGCCTTGCGGACTTCGATCCTGTTGGCGTCCGGGGCAACTTCAAAAGCCACCCTGTTCTCGGCTTCCTTCATCTTGGCGTTCTTCTCCGTCAGGAGGGGTCTGATGATAACCTCTGAATAGGGCCTCATTGCGACAGCGCTCCTTCCAGCACCTGGAGTGCTTTCCGGCTGATGATGAGCTTCTCATAAGCCATGACGTCATAAATGTTGATCTGTCCGGGCTCAACGACCTTCACCCAGCCCAGGTTGGAGGAGGCCCTTTCAAGTTCTGTCGTAACCCCTTCCACCAGGACGAGGGCGCTCACCACATCGAACCGGTCCATGGCGGATACCAGCTCCCTGGTTTTAGGGCCCTCCAGGACTATCTCCTCCAGGACAAGAAGGTTTCCCGAGGCCGCCTTCCGGGCCAAAGCGCTCCTGATGGCCCCTCGCGACATCTTCTTGTTCAGCGATTTGGAGTAGTCCCGCGGCTGCGGGCCGAAAACCACCCCGCCGCCCCTCATCTGCGGCGCGCGGGTCGTTCCCTGCCGCGCGTTGCCCGTCCCCTTCTGCCGGAAGGGCTTCTTGCCCCCCCCCGAAATATCGGAGCGTCCCCTAGTGGCGTGGGTCCCGCTGCGGGAACCGGCCATGGCGGCCACCACGGCCTGGTGCATGAGGGAATCGTTCCCCTCCTTGTCCCACCAGGTTGCGAGGTCCACTTTCCCCACCACCTCGTTTTTTAGATTGAAAACATCCAGCTGAGGCATGACCACAGTCCCCTCAAGAAAGTTTGATCTCGACATCCACCCCGGCGGAAAGGTCCAGCTTCATAAGAGCATCGACCGTCTGGGGCGTGGGCTCGACGATCTCCAGCATCCTCTTGTGGATGCGGATCTCGAACTGCTCCCGGGATTTCTTGTCGACATGCGGTGAACGGAGAACCGTATACATGCTTCGGCGCGTCGGGAGCGGAATGGGACCACAGACCCGGGCCCCGGTGCGCTTGGCCGTTTCCACGATCTCGCTGACCGAAGCGTCCAGGATCCGATGATCGTAGGCCTTCAGTTTGATCCTGATCTTTTGTTGTTCCATTGCCTTCCCGTTCCTCCGTTGTGTCCCTTGCCCTCGTATAAAAAAAGGCTTTAAGGGTTCCCAAGTATTGGCGGCTGCTACTTGATGATATCGGCCACCACCCCGGCCCCTACCGTCCGGCCCCCCTCCCGGATGGCAAACCGAAGCTCTTTCTCCATCGCGATCGGCGTGATCAGCTCCACCTCGATCGACACGTTG
>Ga0209164_1001026_pt1 | contig 43301 bp, 34 predicted proteins | sample MTBNYHSulfiMetaG_FD_187458 | JGI IMG/M metagenome (GOLD analysis project Ga0209164, IMG submission 187458) | Enrichment culture microbial communities from rom New York Harbor, USA that are MTBE-degrading - MTBE-NYH (New York Harbor Sulfidogenic)... | ecosystem: Environmental > Aquatic > Marine >... | reverse complement strand
TCTGCCCGGGGCAGACTTCATCTCCAACCTGTGGCGCGAGCCAGTGCCCTTCGATCTGCCCTGCCAGCAGGGTGTGGCCCTCACCCACGGCGGCTCCTATGCCTGGCTCTGCGCCCCCAGCGGCGTGTGGCGCTCTGCCGTCTCGCCACCGTCGGTCGATGTGACCGACGAGACGATTGAAGTGAGAACCGATATACGGCCCTCCTCGGGATGGCTCCACTTGACCCTGCGCAACGATGACGGACGCTTCAACTCCCTGGGCTCCGGAAGCTATGCCCCCATCGGGAAGGGCTCCAAGGTACTGCTGCATCTCGGCTATCACACCGCCGCCGGTCCCGAGTCGTCCCTGGCACCCGCCTTCTGGATAGAAAGCTGGGAATACGCTACCGGCGGGGGGCGCAGCCACTTCATCATTCGGGCCAATAGCGGGTGGTCTCTGCTGGAGCGATGGCGCGCCAGACGGCAGTTCGCCTGGCCGAAAGACGAGCGGAACATCTTCCAGTTGCTGCGCTTCGTCTTTGCCCGTGTCGGCCTGGAGTTCTCATCGTTCTCGTACTCCGATGCGGTATTCCAGCGTCCCGCCTTCACCATCCACCCCGGAGACAGCGCGCTGACCGCTGTGGGGCGGCTTCTCGACATGGTGCCCGACGTCATCGTGTTTGTGACCGATACCGCTTACCTGGTGAATCCCCAGGCCGGCGACGCCAGTTGTTACAGCTATGGCCCGGCTCATAGCATCCTCGAGGGGCGCTACACCTCCAGCGCCCGGGCAGCCAACCGGGTACAGGTCTTCGGCGACGCCGTGGTCACCGAAGACTGGGACTGGAATGAAGTGGAACAGGTCTACGACCGCCTGGCCCAGGCCAGGGACCTCAACCTCGACACCACGGATGGGGCGCATCAGAGGGGGCAGGCGATTTTGCGGGAAGCGGAGATCGAGTCCCTCGGCGGCCACGTCATGGTGCCCATGAACTGCGGCCAGGACCTGTACGATGTCGTTGACATAACGTCGGGTGAGGCAGGACTGGACGCCGCAAGGAGGCGGGTGCTGAGGCTCGAACACGCCTGGGCACCGTTCGCCGGCCGCTACACCCTCAGACTGGGCCTGGGAGCGCCGTAGGGGCTCATGTCATGCTTAGGACCATGAGTGAAACGAAGGGCTTGAAGCGTCTCTCCTCCCACCACCACCGAGATTCCTCGCTTCACTCAGAATGACAGGAAGCGAACGGGCCCAGAATGACATAGGGGCGCGGCTGCGGGCCGTGATGCGCCCCCGGAGGGGAGGATGATCCAAGATCCGCCTCTGGCGGAAGAAAGGAGCACCATGATCAAGAAAGGCATGATAAAGGCTTTCGATAGCGAAACACACACCGCCACGGTACAGATGGCGGGGAGCCTCTCGGTATGGCTCGAAGGAGTCCCCGTCTCACGGGGCATACCGGCAGGCGAGGTGGCCGTGGGCAGCGCCTGCGCCGTCCTCTTCCTCGACGAGTCCAATCCCGCGGATACCGTGGTAGTCGCGGTCACCGGGAGCGGTGGGAGCGGCGCTGCGGGCGATTTATCGCTGCGTCACACCCTCCTGACCAACCGCTACTACCCCTCGTTGCTGGCGCCGTGGCTGTACAGCACCGACTCACATGCCCTCTCCAACTACGCGCTCTTCGCCATCCCGTTCCCGATACCGCGACAGTGGCAGGTTGACCGTATCGGGGTCCACATACCGGTCGCCTCGGCGACCGCAGGCGCCGGGGGCAGACTGGGCATATACGCCGACAATGGAGACTGCTACCCCGGCCAGCTCGTGGTGGACGCCGGCGAAATAGACATCGACACCATCGGGGCAAAGTCGCTTTCCATAGACGAGACCCTCCCCACGGGACTGTGGTGGCTTGCCATCCACCTCGGCGCGGCCGATGCTCAGGTGTGGTACTACAGCACCTTCGGCCAGACCGTCCTGGGAAACTCGGCACCCAGCAACATCACCTACGGCGAGTACTGGGTGTTGCGGGAGTATCAGCCTTTGCCCGACCCCTTCCCCGGTGGCGCGGGGGGCCAATACTACATTGAGGCGGTGATGCTGAGGAAGTCGGTCTAACGGCACGACGGCACGCGATTGGCCGCAAGGGACGCCGCCGCGGAGCCCGAAGACACAAGAAGGGGAGCCCTTGCCGGGTCTCCCCTTTGAAAGGTCTGGAGTCAAGCCCCAGAACGACCTCTCCCGGGCGGGAGCTACGCCCATCTTACACCATTTGGTTGACAATGTCAAGGGGGGTTCTTGACATATTCAACAATTTGGTGTAATAATGGTCATCGTGAGACACAAGGGCGCGGCGCGGCGGCCTGCGTATACCAGGCTTGGCGGCTTTCTCGCAGATGCGAGGAGGAGGCTGCGTGACGGGCAGACCGGCCGCATTCCCCGCGTGGCGGATGTAGCGAAGAAGGTGGGCACCACGCCCGGCTTCGTCTACCAGGTGGAGCAGGGCAAGAGGAAGCCCCGGGACGGCAAGCTGGGCATGTGGGCCAGCGTATACGGCGTGCGCTACGTTGACCTGTGCCGGTGCCTGGACCGCATACCTATGGACCTGGTGGCATCGCTCAAGGAAGAGCCGCAACCGGTCGCGGCTGACCCCTTCTCGCAACTCACCGATGAAGAGAAGGCCGGCCTCCGTCCCTTCCTGGAGTTCGTGCGGTGGAAGATAGGTCAGCAAGCGCCAGAAGGCTCGCCGTAGGCAAGCACAGCCAAGAAGAAGGGTGACAGAAGATGCGGGGTCGCCAGGGTGCGGGATGGGTTGAAAAGGTGCGCGGGAGTGCGTGTTTGTGGTATAATGTGAAGTGTATCCCTCCACACTGGCAGCGGCTATCCATTTCTCCTTTGTCAGATTGTCCTTTTGTGGCTTCGCCGTAGCCAAGCCATGGCATGGGCGAAGCCTTTATTGTGAAGAGCAGGATGATGGTAGAGAACGGCTATACGGCACAAGACATTGAGGTACTAGGTGGCCTTGAGGCGGTGCGCCGCCGTCCCGGGATGTATATCGGCAGCACCGGCCCGCGGGGGCTTCACCATCTAGTGTACGAGATCGTCTACAACAGCATTGATGAGGCACTGTCAGGCTACTGCGATACGGTGACCGTAACCATCTTTGAGGACGGGAAGGTGGAGGTGGCCGACAACGGCAGGGGAATCCCCATCGACATTCACCCGGTCACCCGCACATCGGCTCTGGAGGCGGTCATGACCACGCTCCACGCCGGGGCCAAGTTCGGCGGCAGGGGCTACAAGGTCTCGGGAGGCCTCCATGGTGTGGGGGCTTCGGTGGTAAACGCGCTGTCTTCCTGGCTCAGGGTCGAGGTCAGGCGGGACGACAAGGTATATTCTCAGGACTACCGGCGTGGCGTAGCCCAGAACGGGGTGGAGCAGATAGGCGAGACGTCAGAGACGGGAACCACTACCACCTTCCTCGCCGACGAGGCCATCTTCGGCACGTTGAGCTACGACTTCGCCACTCTGGCACAGCGCTTCCGGGAGATGTGCTACCTGACCAAGGGTCTGGAGCTGCGCTTCCGCGACAAGAGGTCGGACCGCGAGGCAACCTTTTACTTCGAGGGGGGCATTGCCAGCTTCGCCCGTTTCCTCAATAAGAACAGGACGGTTCTGCACAAGCCCATCTACCTGGCGAAGGAAGTGAACGGCACCGAGGTTGAAGTCTCCCTCCAGTACAACGAAGGCTTCGCCGAGACCGCCCTCAGCTTCGCCAACTGCATCAACACACAGGACGGGGGAAGCCATCTCACCGGCTTCCGCTCCGCCCTCACGCGCGTCATCAACGACGCGGCGCGAAAGCAGAAGCTGCTGAAAGAAGAGGACGCCAACCTTATCGGCGATGACGTCAGGGAGGGGCTGGTATCCATTGTCAGCGTCAAGCTGGCCGAGCCACAGTTCGAAGGACAGACGAAAGGCAAGCTGGGCAATCCCGAGGTCAAGAACCACGTGGAGTCGGTCGTGGTGGAGGGTCTCGCCCAGTACCTGGATGAGCATCCGGTAGACGCCAAGAGGATTGTCGAGAAGTGTCTCACCATGGCGCGCGCCCGTGAAGCAGCGAAGAAGGCGCGTGAACTGGTGATTCGTAAGACGTCCCTCGACGGCGCCACCCTGCCGGGCAAGCTGGCCGACTGCACCGAGAAGGACCCCTCCCGGTCAGAGATATATTTGGTGGAGGGGCCATCGGCAGGAGGCTCAGCCAAGGAGGGCAGGGACCGCCGCTTCCAGGCCATCCTTCCTCTCAAGGGGAAGATCCTCAACGTGGAGAAGGCCTCCCCGGAGAAGATGCTCGCCCATGAGGAGATTCGCACCATCATCACCGCCCTAGGGGCAGGGATCGACAGCGAGATGGACCTGTCAAAGCTGCGCTACGACCGGGTCATTATCATGACCGACGCTGACGTTGATGGCTCCCATATTCGGACGCTGCTCCTCACCTTCTTCTTCCGCCACATGGCGCACCTGATAGATACCGGGCATCTCTACATCGCCCAGCCACCGCTCTACCGCGTCAGCAGCGGCAAGGAGAAGCACTGGGTCTATTCGGAAAGAGACAAGGAGACGCTGGCGAAGCACAGCAAAGGGAAGGTGGAGGTTCAGCGGTACAAGGGCCTGGGTGAGATGTCCGCGGACCAACTGTGGGACAGCACCATGAACCCCGAGACGAGGAGCCTCCTCCAGGTAACCGTGGCTGATGCGGTCAGCGCGGACAAGGTATTCGAGACACTGATGGGGGACGAGGTCCCGCCAAGGAAGGCCTTCATTCAGGCCCACGCCAAGAGCGTGAAGAACCTCGACATATAGCGCTGTGGCGACACCGCCCCCTACAAGGTCGCTGTATGTCTATACGGCAGCCAGGCAAGTAGCCAGCCCGGCGCGCCCTCATTGACTCGACCCCTCCCCAGGTTCGGCCGCCACACAAGCCTCCTCGAGAGCACAGCAAAGCACCTCAACAAGCACCCCTTCAAACTGTGTGCCGGAACAACGCCTCAGTTCGTCGCACGCCTCCTGTGGAGTGGCAACTTGCCTGTAGGGGCGTGGCGTTGTCATGGTGTCGAAAGCATCGGCTACACTGATGATCCTGGCACCAAGGGGGATGTCCTCACCCTTGAGGCCGTCGGGATAGCCACTGCCGTCGTACCATTCGTGGTGGTGGCGAATCACGGGCACCAGCCTCTCCAGTTCCTTCACATAGCCGACTATCTTCGCTCCTTCACTGGGGTGCTTTCTCAGCACCTTCCATTCCTGCCTGTCGGGCCTGGTCGGCTTGGTGAGGATGGAGTCGGGCACACCCACCTTGCCTATGTCATGCAACAGAGCAGCAGCACGCAGGTCGACGAGCTCCCAGGGCTGAAGCCCCAGCTCCTTGCCGATGATCTCGGATATGGCGGCGACCCGCTTGGAATGGCCGTAGGTGTGCGGGTCTCTGGCGTCCACCGTGGCCGCCAGCGCATAGACCTGGTCCATGGTGGCGCTGTCGACGACACCCGCTCCGATTTCGCCCAGATCAGCGACCACGGTCGTCCGGTCACCTCCACTCCTCTTGGAGCGGTAGAGAGCGGTGTCGGCGAGGAACACCAGGCCATCGGCGGTTTCAGCATTGTCGGGGAATTGGGCGAGCCCGGCGCTAAAAGTCAGACGGACGTCTGAGCCTACGTTCTCGTCCCCCAGCGCTTCCTGTCTGCTGGCTCTAACCCGGTCCACAATGCCTCTGGCTCTCTCAGCATCGGTCTCCGGCAGGATGATGGTGAATTCATCGCCCCCGTAGCGGAAAGCCATATCGGGTTTCCTCAGCTCCGACCTCAGGGTCTGGGCAACGCACCTCAGGACGGCATCGCCATTGGTGTGGCCGAATCTGTCGTTGTACTCTTTGAATTCATCGAGGTCAAGCATCGCCAGGGTGAAGGAGCCACCGTAGCGCTGCACGCGGTTAATCTCGGCTTCGAGCACTTCGAAGAAGTGGCGCCGATTGTGCAGCCCGGTCAACTCGTCGGTTGCCGACAGCTGTCTTGTCCTCTCCAGCAGCTTGGCGTTCTCTATTCCCACCGCTATCTCATTGCCTATAGCTTTGACGAGGTCCAGTTCCTCATGAGAGAAGCGACGGGGCGTGCGGCTGACGAGTGTGAGCCCGCCGTGCATCACGGACTTGGACCATAGCGGCACTGATACGCTGGCAACCACCCCGCCCTCTCTGGAGGCGCTCCGCACTTCCTCAAGGGACTCCTCGGCCAGAATTCGCCGCGATCTGAAGGCCGGCTCCGGACGGTCGCGCCACCGTTGCATCGCCTCCTCCCCCACCTCCACCCTCTCTATGGCCGCGGCATATTCGTCAGATATCCCGATGCGCGCCTTCAGCGCCAGTTCCTTCGTCTCCGGGTCGAACAGGTGCACGAAACCCCCATCGAGCTCAACCACCTCGAGCACCTTCCCCAAGGCGCTGTGGAGCATCTCGTCAAGGTCGAGTGTTTGACTCACCGAGGCGCTAATCGCATTCAGGGCCTCAAGCCTCTTGGCATGGCGCAGAATCTCTTCCTGCGCCCGTTTTCGCTCAGTGATGTCGCGGATTACGAAAATGGCCCCGCTGACCTGGCCTCTCTCGTCGAGCAGTTGCGACACGTTCGCCTCTACCGGTATCTCCTTCCCATCCCGCGCCAGGGCGACAATCTCGAAGTTGGTGATGTAGCCCTGCTTGTTCAGCATCTCTGTCGCGTAGCTCATGACCTCTTCGGGCACATCGCCGGCGACGATATCGAAGACGCTGCGGCCGACGAGTTGCTCTTTGTATTCATATCCCACGGAAGCCACACAGGTACGGTTGGCGTCGACGATGATTCCGTTGGTGTCGAGAATGAGTACGCCATCCCTGGCCGATTCAAGCGCCGTCCTGTACTTGTACTCGGAGTGGCGCAGCGCCTCCCCTGCGTGCTTGCGCTCGGTGACATCAATCCAGGTCGCCACGTAGTGCATGAGCTCCCCGTCGCGCACTACTGGCGTTGAGGTCAGCTCGATCCAGAATCTCTGCCCGTTCTTCTTCCTGCACAGTTGCTCCAGTCCCTGTGCTCCCCTTGTGATGGCGTCCGACGGGTCGCAGCCGGCTCTCACCACGGCCTCCTCCGCCCACCACGGGTAAGGGGGTGTGGTGCCAACAAGTTCCGCATCAGAGAAGCCGGTAAGCTCCTCCAGGGCAGGATTCACATATCTCACCGACGTGTCCGGACTGATGACCAATATGGGAGTGGGGGAGTTGGCAAGCAGGCTGGTGCTGAACTCTTCGCTCCGCCGCAGTTGCTCCTCAGCCCATCTGCGCTCGGTGACGTTGCGGGCGACGCCGAAAATCCCGGTGCGCCGGCCATCGGGGCCAAGCAAAAGGGTGATCTTGTTCTCGGTCCATACCGTGGAACCATCCTTCCGGACAAGTTCGAGTTGCAGCGTCCGCGATTTCAGCAGGTCCTCTCCCTGTTTATCGGGGGCCATTGCCTCAGCAAGAGCCGTCCTCGCCTCGCTAACGCATTCCGGAGTCAAGAATTCCTCCACCGCTAGAGCCATTGCCTCGTCGAGACCGTAGCCCAGCAGTGTGGCGAAGGAAGGGCTGACGTAGGTGAACCGCAGGTTCAAGTCCATGGTCCAGATGACGTCGCTGGCGTTATCGGCAACCAGGCGGTAGAGTCTCTCACTCTCGCGCAGCGCCTCGTCTGCCTCACGGCGCTCGGTGATGTCCCGGTAGTTAGCCACCATACCGCGGACGTAGGGATTGTCGAGGAGGTTGCGGGCGACGCCTTCCACCCAGCGCCAGGAGCCATCCTTGTGCCGCACACGTAGTCCTTGAGGGGCACCGGTCTCGCCATCGCCGCCCAGGCGCCGAGCAAGCCGGGTAGCCACATCCGCCGCATCGTCCGGGTGGATAAGGTCAAGCGCGGGCCGGCCGATCAACTCCTCGGGCGTGTAGCCGAGCATCCGTTCCACCGAGGGACTCTGGTAGACCATGGTTCCCCCTGCATCAAGGATGGCTACCGCCTCGGCGGCGTTCTCGAGGAGCGCCCTGAAGCGCTCCTCGCTCTGGCGAAGCTCCTCCTCGGCATTCCTGCGCTCGGTGATGTCGCTGAGGAAATTCAGCGTAGCGGGCCTGCCCTCCCAGTCGATGAGTACCGCGCTTATCTCGACCCACCTGGTTATACCCGCCTGGTCAACAACCCTGAAAGGGTAGACGGGGGCGAGGTCCTCGCCTTGCAGGCGTCGCAGATGGCGGTCAAGGACCATCTGCCGGTCATCGGGATGGACCAGCTCGACGAAGGGTTTGGCAGCCAGCTGCTCCTTAGTGTAGCCCGTCAGCTCCAACGCCCTGCGATTGAAGAATTTCAACATCCCGTCCTGCGCCACGATGATTGCGTCGCTGCCGCTCTCCACCAGGGCACGGTATCTCTCTTCCGATGTCCTGAGGGCCTCCTCCGCCAGCTTGCGCTCGGTGATGTCATGGATAACAGCGGTGAATCCTACTGCCTCGTTGTCGTGGGTGAGAATAGTGGGGCTCGATTGACACCACAGGTGGTGCCCATCTTTGTGAATGACTCTGAACTCGACAAGCGGTGCCCCCTGGACGCCCTTGAGGGCGTCCCCAAAGGCATTCCTTATAACCGTCCTATCGTCCGGGTGCGCGAAGTCGGCGAGGTCTCTTCCAACCACTTCCTCCGACGCATACGCAATCATGGCGCAAAGTGCTTCGTTGGCGAACTCAATCTCCCCTTTGACGTTCGTCGCCACTATGCCCGCGCTTGCGGTCTCTACCAGACTCCGGTATATCTCCTCGCTCTCGGCAAGTGCTCTCTGCATCGAGTTCACCTCGGTACGCCTATGAAGCTTCCCACCACTGCAAACTAGCCCTTGTAGACCAGGGACGCGGTGCTCTCCACGCTCCGCAGCAGCTTTCCGTCCGTGCCCGTGCACCCGTATTCACAGGGCCAGCCGCTCTGCCCTTTCAATTGCTCCATCGCCCTCTTCCTGACCACCTGTTTGTCGTCACAGTACGCATGGCGAAGGGACTTCCTCCCCGACAGTTCTGCCGAGGTGAAGCCACCAAGATACTAGCGCTCAATTCTGGCGTCAATTACCGTTTCTTATCATAAGTCGCTAAGTTAGACTATATTATCACGTTAGCTACTATTTGTCAATAGAACCTAGATAACTCATCATATTGATGGTCACGAAAAGCTACTGGCCATAAAAGATGAGCAGTAACACTAGTGAAGATAGATAGGCGGCCAGCGGAGCCCGATTCGCTGCGTCTGCCATGCACCAGGCGACGGCACCATAGCAGTGGCGCGCCTGCCCGTGCGAAGTGCGCTCGGCCCGGCTAGGCCTGTTGGCCCTGGGTGAACTGATACAGCCGCTGCTCCCTGATGTAACGCTCCACTGCGGGAGGCACGAGACCGGTGATGGTGAGTCCCGAGGCAACACGCCGCCTGATGTCGGTGGAGCTTATGTCGACGAGCCGGTTGTCGAGCAGTACCAGCCGTCTGGAAATGCCAGGAAGGCGCTGCTCGAGAGAGGTCATGTCGACAGCGAGAGCACCGCGTCGCCTCGCGGCCACCAGGGTGCACATCTGGAGAATGCGCTGTGGGTTGCGCCAGCGGTCGAAGTCGGCAAGTGCGTCGATGCCCAGGATGAAGTACATCTCCGCCTCCGGCCCGAGCTGGCTCATGAGGTCGGCAAGGGTGTCGTCCGTGTAGGACGGCCCTGGCCGCTGCAGGTCCACGGTCGACACGCGAAAGTGAGGCCTGTCGGCGAGCGCCAGCTTGAGCATTTCAAGTCGGTGCGCCGCCGCAGTGACGTTTGTCTGTTCCTTCAGCCACGGGTCGCCCGCAGGCACAAAGAGGACGCGTTTGAGGCGAAGCTTGAAAGCGGCCTCCTCAGCAATGGCGAGGTGGCCGTTGTGGATCGGGTCGAATGTTCCCCCAAGCACTCCGCTACTCATCACTGCCACTCGAGCTCCATTTCACCGACACGCACCCTGTCTCCTGACGCCACCCCTGCCTTCTTCAGGGCCGCGCCAACTCCCATCCTGATGAGTTGCCTCCTCAGATACGCCCGTGCCTCCGGGCTGGTCAGGTCCATTCTGCCTATCAGCCTCTCCGCCTGCGGGAATGAAACCACAAAGACGTTCCCTTCGTGGGACACCACCACGGGCTTCTCCCGTGGCCCCGGCCGGAACACCGCCGGGGCGGCCACGGCAACCTGCTCCTCAACGGCCTCCAGCATGACCGCAGTCCTGGCCATGAGCTGGCGTACACCGGCAGTGGTTGCTGCTGAGATGAAGTGCAAGGGCCCCACAACCCCTCCCAGTTGCTCTCTCAACGCCGGGATTCTCGCCTCCACCTCGGGTAGGTCAACCTTGTTCACTGCCACGATCTGCGGCCTCTGGCCCAGGGTAGGGTTGAACAGTCCAAGCTCGCGGTTCACGCTCTTCCAGTCGACAAGAGGACTCTCTGACGTGCCGTCAAGGAGGTGAATGAGCAACCTTGTGCGTTCCGCGTGCCGCAGGAAGTAGTGTCCCAGGCCCTTGCCCCGATGCGCTCCCTCAATGAGTCCAGGGATTTCCGCGAGGACGAACGTGCGGTTGCCCACGGTGACCACGCCGAGCACCGGCTCCTGGGTAGTGAACGGGTAGTCGGCGATCTTCGGGCGCGCCGCTGAAGCAGTGGCCAGCAGGGTGGATTTGCCCACGCTTGGATAGCCGATGATGCCGACGTCCGCGATGAGCTTCAGTTCCAGAACCAGCCAAGTTTCCTCACCTGGCTCCCCCTTCTCAGCTATCCGCGGCGCCTGGTTGGTAGATGTGGCGAAATGGGTGTTGCCCGCGCCGCCCCGCCCGCCCCGCGCCACCATCTCCTTCTGGGCATCCTCGACCAGGTCAGCCACCAGAACGGTCTCAGCGTCGCTTCTCTTGTAGACCAGCGTGCCCAGTGGGACCTTGATAAGCAGATCCTCGCCGTGCTTACCCTGCATCTTCTTGCCTAACCCGTTTCCACCCTTTCCTGCCTGCCAGTGCCTTCTCCTGGACAGTGAGTATAGCGTGGTCAACTGCGCGTCAGCCACCACATACACACTACCTCCTCTGCCTCCGTTGCCGCCATCGGGCCCGCCAAATGGGACATACTTCTCCCGCCGAAAGCTGACGACACCGTTGCCGCCATCACCGGCTTTCACCTGCAACTCGACTCGGTCTATCATGCGCGCCAGCCTCTCACTAGCCTGGGTTTCAGCACGTGTGGAGTGCGCTCGCCCACGCTTATTATACAATAACTATCTTGGTGAGCTAGTATAATCATACTCATAAGGGGGCGCAAAGTCAGACCTACGTATCTGTGCCATACGGCAGCGTTGGTGCAGCGAGGGTGAACGCTTGGTGCAGACGCGGTGGCAAGTGGCGGAGGGTACGAGAGAGATGAACGATCCATGCCAGGGTGGGTGGTGAGTGGATTGTGCACATAAGATATCGCCTAGGTTCAACCAGCCGATAAGGTGCATTGCTATGCAATAGTGGCTCCTGTCGTTTGATGCCGCTTCAGAACGCAGATTGCCAGTCGTGAGTGAGTGACACGGGCTAGAAGCACCACTTTTGCACATGGCTATGCAGGCGCAGTTATGTCAAAGCTTGGCCTCCACGCGCTGCAGAGCAGGGATGTGCTGGGCACCATCAATCTGATAGAATCGTAGTTGTGAGATGATGGAGGCAAGAGTGTCGGTATGGGCAAAGTCATTGAGGTAGACCATCTGGTCAAGAGATTCGGCGCAATCGTCGCCGTGGATGACATCAGCTTTGACGTCGAGGAGGGCGAGATCTTTGGCTTCCTTGGTCCCAACGGTGCGGGAAAGACGACGACCATAAACATCATCTGTACGCTAATCAAGCCAACGTCTGGAACGGCGACCCTCAATGGATTTGATGTGAGACACCAGCAAAACCAGGTGCGCAACTCGCTCGGCCTGGTGTTCCAGGACCCGAGCCTGGACATCAGGCTGACTGCGCTGCAGAATCTCAGTTTTCACGCCTTCGTGTATAACGTGCCCCGGACTGTGGCAAGGAAGCGGATAGAGGAGGTGCTGAGGATGGTGGAGCTGTGGGATCGCCGAGGTGAGGAGGTACGGAACTACTCAGGGGGCATGAGACGGCGCCTGGAGATCGCCCGCGGGTTGCTGCATCACCCGAAAGTCCTGTTTCTCGATGAGCCCACATTGGGGCTGGATCCGCAGACGAGAAACCACATCTGGAACTACATTCTGGAGTTGAGGAAGCAGGAGAACATCACCATTTTTCTTACCACGCACTATATGGACGAGGCAGAGGTAGCCGACCGCATAGCCATCATTGACTATGGCAGGATTGTTGCCCTAGACACTCCGCAAGCTCTCAAGCGGAGTGTCGGCGGTGACATCATGACATTGAGGACGGAGAACGATGAGCAGGCGGCAGAAGAGATACGCCAGCACCTCGATATCGAAGCGAGACGCGACAGCGATGGGCTGTGCTTCGAGGTGGCCAACGGCGAGGAGTTCATTCCTGGGTTGGTGGGCACGCTTGAAACGGAGATCCGCAGCATCAGTATGCATCGGCCCACCCTGGAAGATGTCTTTCTCAAGCTAACGGGGCGGGAGATCCGTGAAGAAGGCGGGGGAGAGGCGGTGATGAAGCGGGAGATCACGCTGCGGCAGGCGGGGGGCAGGAGGTTCTTCGGGTGAGCAATTTGAGGGCCATCTACATCATCTGGTACCGTGATATCCTCCGCTTCTGGCGTGACAGGGCGCGACTGGTAACCAGCTTCGCGCAGCCGTTCCTGTTCCTGGTCATCATTGGAACGGGCCTCTCTTCAGGGATGGCCCTGCTGGGCGGGGCAACCGGCTACAACTACATCCAGTACATGTACCCGGGCATTATCGCCATGGTGGTGCTATTCACCGGCATCATGGGAGGGGTGTCCATCGTGTGGGATCGGGAGTTTGGGTTCCTGAAGGAGGTGCTGGTGGCTCCGATCAGCCGCGGTGCCGTCGCGGTGGGTAAGGCCCTCGGCGGCGCTACCATCGCCACCGCTCAGGGGCTGGTGATGCTAGTCTTCATCCCCTTCGTTGGCGTCAGCGTCTCGGTGGCGCAGGTGTTTCTCCTGATCCCGCTGATGTTCGTGTTTGCCTTCTCCCTGACGTCACTGGGAATCCTCATAGCCTCGCGCATCAAGACCATGGAGTCGTTTCAGGTCGTGATGCAGCTCATGATTTTCCCGCTGTTCTTCCTGTCCCCGGCGCTGTTCCCCGTGGAGCGTCTGCCGGCGTGGCTGGGGGTGCCGGTTCGTCTGAACCCGGTGAGCTACGGGGTCGATTCTCTTCGCCAGGCTGTGTTGACGCCGGCGGAGGGAGTGCCTTCACTCGGCATCAGCATACTCGGCCACACCATGTCCATTGGCGAGGATGTGGCGATACTGGCGCTGTTTGGGCTCATCATGGCCGGCCTGGCGGTGTGGTCCTTCCGCAATCAGGAGTAGGCTATCGGCCCTGCACCAGAGACATGAACTCGGCCCGCGTCGCTGGGTTGGTGCGGAACAGCCCCCGCATCGCAGAAGTGACGATCTTGGAGCCCGGCTTTTTTACACCGCGCAGGGTCATGCACATGTGCTCAGCCTGAATCACCACTCCCACGCCGTTGGGAGCGAGGGCGTCGACTATCGCCTCGGCCACCTGGCTGGTGAGCCGTTCCTGAAGCTGTGGCCGCTTGGCCAGAATCTCGACGGCGCGCGCCAGCTTCGATGCGCCCACGATGCGTCCTTTAGGGATGTAGCCCACGTGTGCCAACCCGAAGAAGGGGAGAAAGTGGTGCTCGCACATGGAGTAGAAGGGTATGTCCTTGAGGATGACCATCTCGTGGTGGCCCTCGTCGAAGCCTACGACCAGTTCCTGCTTGGGGTCGAGGTCGAGCCCGACGAAAAGCTCCGCGTACATATCGGCGACACGTCTCGGTGTGCCCCTGAGGCCTTCTCGCTTGGGGTCCTCGCCGATGGCCTCGATCATGTCGAGCATTGCTCGCTCGACCTTCTTCTTATTGATCACTGTCCTTCCTTTCAGCCCTTCCCGTAGACCTTGCGGTCCAGTTGTCTCAGGATATCGTTTGCCACGGTGGTGTATTGCTCCGCCCCCAGGTAGAGGGCCGGGGAGAATCGCCCCATGTTGAGACCCTGCTGGGCGGGGAATAGCTCATCGTCATAGTGGGTGGCCAGTATCTCGCCGACAACCCATACATGGTCGCCGTAGGTCTTATGGTCAACCAGCCTGCATTCGTAGGCGGCATAGGCTTCCCTCAGAATAGGCGCCGATGTCTTTAGCGGTGTCTCCTTCGCCAGCCCAAACTTCTCGAACTTGTCCATCGCCCTGCCCGAACTGCCGCCAACCGCGGCGACCAGTTCGGCCCTGTCCAGGGCAATGAAATTCACCCCAAACTCGCCGCTCTCCACAATCATCTCGTAGGTGAACCTGCCGGGGGCGATGGACACCCCGTACAGCGGGGGGTTCACCGAGATGGAGGAATGCCAGGCCACAGCCATGGGGTTGTCCTTACCCCTAGCGTGGGCGGTGACAATAGTGGCTAGCTTGGGGTAGTGGTGAGAGTACCCCGCCGCTCCTTCCACACTCACTTTGGCCATCGCGACCTCCTTTCCATGGGACTCCCATCACCCAGGCAAAAAGCCGTTGCGCTACCTCAATCCCAATTCTCGCTCAATGGCGGCGACGTCGGCAGGGTGCACCGCCGGTGGCTCGGCATACTGGATCGCGGCGTCCGGGTCCTTAAGACCGGTGCCGGTGATGATGCAGACAACCGTCTTGCCCTTCAGGTCGATGCCGCCTCTGGCCGCCTTCCACAGGCCGGCGAGGGATGCCGGTGATGCCGGTTCGCTGAAGATGCCCTCCTGGCGAGCCAGGAGCCGGTAGGCATGCAGGATCTCCTCGTCGGTCACCGAGTCGATGATACCCCCCGACTCATCGCGGGCGGCGGTAGCTCCCTTCCAGCTGGCCGGGTTGCCAATCCTGATAGCTGTGGCCACCGTCTCAGGGTGCTCGAACACTCTACCCTGAACTATGGGCGACGCCCCCTCCGCCTGGAATCCCATCATCCGGGGCCTTCTGCCAGCGCGCCCTGCCTGATGATACTCGACGAAGCCCTTCCAGTAGGCGGTTATATTGCCGGCGTTGCCTACGGGGATGAAAAGGTAGTCCGGGGCGTCTCCCAACTCGTCGACAATCTCGAAGGCGGCGGTCTTCTGCCCCTCGATGCGATACGGATTTATTGAGTTGACCAGGGTGATGGGATGCTTCTCGGTAAGGGTGCGCACGATAGTGAGCGCTTGGTCGAAGTTGCCGTCGATGGCGATAACCTTCGCACCGTATATGAGGGCCTGGGCCAGCTTGCCCAGGGCGATCCTGCCCTCGGGGATGACCACGATGGTCTGCAGCCCAAAGCGAGCTCCAAAGGCGGCCGCCGAGGCGCTGGTATTGCCCGTGGAGGCGCACATGATGGCCGTGCTTCCTTCCTCGACTGCTTTGGCCACGGCGACCACCATCCCCCGGTCCTTGAAGGAGCCGGTGGGGTTGCAGCCCTCGAGCTTGAAATAGAGCTGGCACCCGAGCTCCCTCTCGATCTGCCGCGAGCGCACCAGGGGCGTGTCTCCCTCCCCCAGGGTAATGATAGGCGTTTGGGGAGTCACGGGCAGGAAGGCACCGTATCTGTCTAGGACTCCTTGTTTCATTGTTCGTTCCTCGAATATGGTCTGGTCACCTGAGCGTCAACGCGCCGAGTGAGCGATGGCGCTTCACAAAGCCTGTCCTGAGCGCGACCAGGCGCCTCGGCATGGTCGGGGTCGCGTGGCATGGGTTCCGTGGACTAGCCGCTCTGGAGCCGGTTGACAAAGGTCAGTTGGTACCCATCGACGTCCTCGGCTGTGAAGTCCCGTATGCCGAACGGCTCATCCCTTATCTCGGCCACTATCTTCGCGCCCTTGTGTTTCACTTCAGCGTAGTAGTCATCGACCTTGCCGTCGATCTCCATGTAGAAGTTCACGCCGGCGCCCAGCTTCTCTTCGCTGCCAATGCCCGCGTTCCTGGCCGGTATGAACATCAGCACCATCCCGTCCTTCGACACGTCGGCATATTCCGCCGTTTGCGGGTTCTCCGCGTCGGGGAACACCAGCCCCAGCTTGAAGCCAAGCACGTCGCGATAGAAGTCCATGGACTTCTTCATATCCCTGACGGCCAGTGCAGGTGAGAGATAGCCCATCGGCCTGCCTCCTTCAGTCCTCGACACGGACGAAGTTGGAGATCTCCCGCACCACGTCAAGGCTCTCTATCTGCGTCATGGCCTGCTGCATCGCGCTTTCCAGGGCGGGGTAGGTCATCAGCACGATCTCAGCCGCGTCCGCCGAGACATCGCTCTCCTTCTGGATGACCGAGGATATGCTGATGCCCAGGTCGCCGAGGATGCGTGCAATATTAGCCAGCACCCCCGGGCGGTCGACGGTGCTCATGCGGAGATAGTACCGCGTCTCAATCTCAGCAATGGGCTTGATTCTCTTCGATGCGTCGAGCTTCAACTGGGGGGTGAGGGTTACCCCCGAATTGACTCTCCGCCCCACATCAATGACGTCGGCGATTACCGCGCTGGACGTCGGCGCGGGGCCAGCGCCCTGGCCGTAGAGGAGAACGCGCCCCACCAGGTCGCCCTCCACCTGGACCGCATTGTACACACCATCCACCTTGGCAAGGAGCAACTCCTGGGGAAGGAACACCGGGTGAACGCGAACCTCGATGGAGCCATCCTTCTCCTTGCCGATGGCGAGCAGCTTTATCTCGTAGCCCAACTCCCGCGCGTAGCGAAAGTCACGCGAGGAGAGACGGGATATCCCTTCGTGGTACACATCCTCAGGGCGGACCAGAGTGTGAAAGGCGAGCATAGCGAGTATGGTGAGTTTGTAGCAGGGGTCGATGCCCTCAACATCGAAGGTCGGGTCTGGTTCGGCATAGCCGAGCCTCTGCGCTTCCTGCAGTGCAGAGGAGAAGTCCATACCGTCGCAAGCCATTCTGGTGAGGATGTAGTTCGTCGTCCCATTGATGATAGCGTGAATTGCGGAGATCTCATTGGCCAGGAGGTCATGCTTAAAGGGCGCGATGAGTGGGATGCCGCCACCGACGCTGCCCTCATACAGAATGTCAATCCCCTTCTCTCTGGCCAATGAGAGGAATTCGGGCCCGTGCTTGGCCATGACCTCCTTGTTGCAGGTGACCACGTACTTGCCGCTGCTGAGCGCTTGCTTGATGAATTCATAGGCGGGGTGCTCCCCACCGAGAGCCTCAATCACAACATCAATCTGGTGGTCGCCCAGGACGTCGGCTGCCTCGGTGCTAAAGAGGCTGGGGTCCATCCCCGAGTTGCGCGTCTTGGCGATGTCTTTCTCCAGCACCTTCGCCAGGCGTACCGGACAGCCCACCTCGCCGGCGAGCACCTTTCCCCTCTGAGTGAGAGCCCTGGCCACAGCACTGCCGATCACCCCGAAGCCCAACAGCCCGATTCGAACGTCCTCACGTCTTGCCATTGAATCCCCCTAGCCCTCGATCTGCTCGGTGGCCCAGATATACGTGCTCGCAAGCCTGGCGTCGTCTGCCTGCCAGGTCACCTTCTCATCCCATTGTACCGCTAACCAGCGGCTCAGAGCAGTGGCTTGAAGCTCTTCCCGTGTCGCCTCGTCAGCCAGCGGCCGTTCTTCTGCGGGTTCCACCACCTGGACCACGGCGTAGCCCTCGTCCCCCGAGAAGTACTGGGTCACATTGCCGTTTGCCTGGGCAAAGGCCCACTGCTCGACCTGCATACTCATAACCCCCTGCGGCAACCACCCTAGGTCAGCTCCATCATAACCCTCCGCAACGGAGGCGAAATCCTCCCCGTCCTGCAGTCTCTGCATCACCTGCTCCGCCTGTGGCTCCGTGGGCACATCGATGAGGCGCAGATGGACGTGACTCACCAGCGATCCCACTTCAGGCACCATGGCTTTGAGATGCTCCTCTATCTTCTCCACAAGGAGCTGGGTAGCGACGGCGCTCTCGAACTGCTCCTTGGTAACCTTCAAGTAGGTGACTGTCTCGGCATAGCGCCGCTGGAACTCCGCGTCGGTCAGCGCTTCCTCATCCTCTTCGGTGAAGCTCTCGTACATCTCCTGCAGGATCTCGTTGTGGGAGACCTGCAGACCTAACTCGGCAGCACCTTGGCGAATCAACTCGAAGTGCACCATCGCGGTGAACGCATCCGTTGCAGAGGGCTCTGTCGAGGTAAATAGGCGCAAAGAGGTCAGATAGTCACTGGAGGTAAGATGCGTTCCACCGACGGTAGCCAGGCGCACGTTTCGCGGGGCGATGCTGGTGGCATAGTACCCGTAGGCTATGACGATGATGATGGCTACGATGACCAGCGCGCCGACGGTGAGGGTGATCCGGCGCCTGCGCCTCTCCTGTTGCCAGCGGGCGAGACGACGCTTGGAGACCTCTCGGGGCAGGGGCGCGTTCGGTTTTCTCGCCATTTTCCGTATCAAGCGCGAGCGCCCTCGGCGCTGTGGGACCTATCGATCAAGGGACCTTGAGTTGAAGAGGGTCTTCAATCTCGCAGACCAGCACCGCTGGTCTTGCGGATGTGTGCCGGGGTAAAGGGCAACAAAGCGAGAAAGCGGGCCCGCTTCACTGCCATTGCCAGCGCTCTCTGATGCTTGGCGCACGTGCCAGTCCTGCGTCGAGGCTCGATCTTGCCCCGGTCGGAAATGTAGCGACGCAGCGCCGCTGGGTCTTTGTAATCGATAGTCGCGACATGGGCAACGCAAAAGGAACAGACCTTGCGCTTTGGGATAAACTTTCTGCGGCCCCTGCCACCTTGTCTGGGCTTTGTGGGCTTTCTGCGCATAGAGCTTGCCACCTATCCTATATCGTTGGTTTCTCTCTAGAAGGGGAGCTCATCGGGCTGAAGTTCCTCTTCGGCTACGTCCTCAGGCAGGGGCGCCGCGCCGGGGCGATCAAGGAAGATAACCCTGTTGGCCACGATCTCGTTGCGGAAGCGTCGCTGACCATCCTGCCCCTCCCAGGTATGGCTCCTTATCCTCCCCTCAACGTAGGCCCGTCTTCCCTTGGCCAGGAACTGGTTGCAGGTTTCCGCCAATTTCCTCCATGTAACCACGGTAAACCACTCTGTCTCTTGCCTTCTCTCACCCTCGGGGGTGGTGTACGTCCAGGAGGCAGCGATGCGAAAGGTGGTCACAGGGTTCCCGTCGGCAGTGAATCGCATCTCTGGATCGGTGCCAAGATTGCCAATAACCATCACCTTATTCAAGCTTGCCATCTCTGAAAACTCCTTCCCCTAGTCACCCAGTCTTACCAGGAGGTGACGCAGGATGTCCTCGGCGAGCCGCAAGCTTGCTTCCAGTTCTGCTGTCATCTTTGGCTCAATCTTGAACTGCGTCAACACATAATTACCTTCCAGGAACCGCTTTATGGGATAGGCGAGCTTCCTCCTACCCCACTGATTGACCTCGGTGATTGTACCACCCCTGTCGGTAATAGACTGGCCCACCTTCTCCAAAGCGGCAGGAACGTCCTCATCAGCGACTTGCGGGCTGATGATGACTACTAGCTCATAGTCGCGCAGTTGATTGGCTTCCACCTTCGCTGCTTCCATGTCGGCAATTATAGCACGAAAAGACTATCTCAACAACTAATCCAGGCCGGGTACGGGGAAGAGGCAGGTGATCTTTGCCACCTCCTCACGAACCTCGTTGAGGACTTTCTCGTTGTCCACGTTGGTCAGCGTCTTCAGGATGAGATGAGCTACCTGCCTCATTTCGTCGGGGCCGAAGCCGCGCGTCGTCACCGCTGGGGTTCCCAGCCTGATGCCGCGAGCCACCTGCGGAGGGCTGGTGTCGAATGGGATGGCGTTCTTGTTCACCGTTATGCACACGGAATCTAGCACCTCCTCCGCCTGCTTTCCTGTGATTCCCGTGCTGGACAGGTCAACAAGGAGGAGATGGTTGTCCGTGCCACCGGAGACGATGCGAAGCCCACCCTTTTGAAGCTCGCCGGCCAGTGTCTGGGCGTTCCTTATCACGGCACGCTGATAGCTGGCGAACTCGGGCTTCAGCGCCTCGCCAAAGGCTACCGCCTTGGCTGCGATGACGTGCATCAGGGGGCCTCCTTGTGTCTCGGGGAAAACGGCGTGGTCCAACCGGGAGCCGAACTCGGCCTTCGACAGGACGAAGCCCCCTCTCGGTCCCCGTAGCGTCTTGTGGGTGGTGGAGGTGACCATGTCCGAGTACGGGACGGGGGAGGGATGCAGGCCGGCGGCTACTATCCCCGCTATGTGGGCCATGTCGACCATCAGTCGTGCCCCTACCCGCTCCGCTATTTCGCCGAAGCGTTCGAAGTCGATTACCCGGGGATAGGCGCTGGCGCCAGCTACGATGAGCTTTGGCCGGTGCTCCAGAGCCAGGCGCTCAATCTCGTCGTAGTCCAGGAGTTCCGTATCGCGGTCGAGCCCGTAGGAGACGAACGTGTACAGCCTGCCAGAGAAGCTTGCCGGGCTGCCGTGGCTGAGGTGCCCACCGTGGTCCAGTCGCGACGCCATGACTGTGTCGCCACACTCGATGAGGGTGAAATACGCTGCCATGTTGGCCTGGACCCCGCTGTGGGGCTGAACGTTGGCGTGCTCGGCTCCAAATAGCTGCCTGGCGCGTTCCTGAGCCAGGTTCTCGACAACATCCACCTCTTGGCATCCCCCGTAATAGCGGCGGCCGGGATAGCCCTCGGCGTACTTGTCGGTGAGCACCGAACCCTGAGCCTCGAGCACTGCCTTGGAAGCGTAGTTCTCCGAGGCGATTAACTCGATGTTCCGTCTCTGTCGCTCTTGCTCACGCCGAACAGCTTCAGCGACCTCAGGGTCGGTCTTCCCCAACTGACTCATAATGCTCCTTGAAGAAAAATAGCAGGACCGCGCACTGCCCTGGCGTAGGTCCACAAGTGTACGCACGCGTCCCATAGCAACGGACTCTGCCGGCTCTCGTTGGGCCGGCTCAGAGGCTGCGGCGACGGCTAGTGTACTTCACCGCGGCGCGGCCCGTCAACCGCCTCGGGTCACCACGTCTCCCGTGCCAGTGTCAGACCCCACACCGAGGCGGCGCCCCCCGCTTTCAGGGCACGGGCGCAGGCATTCAGAGTGGCGCTGGAGGTGCACACGTCATCTATGAGCAGTACCCGCTTGCCCCGCAGTAGTTGACTGCGACAGGAGAACGCACGGGCTGTGTTCCTTTGCCGCTCATAGGCACTCTTGGTTCTGGTTTGCGGCGGCGTGTTCTTGATGCGGACCAGCGTCCTCTCAACGATTGGCATTGAGGCAAGCCTGCCCAGTTCCCTTGCCAGGAGGAGCGACTGATTGTATCCGCGCTCCCGCAACCGCCGGGGGTGAAGTGGGACAGGTACCAGGACAGTGGCGGGGAGGGGATGAGCACGCAAATACTCCTCCATGAGCGCGCCCAGAGGGGCAGCCAGAGCCTTCACATCCTTGTACTTGAACTGCAGGATTGCCTGGCGCATTGTGCCCTCGAAGCGGAAGACGGAGCGTACGCCATCGATGTGCATCGGACGATTGGCGCACTCGGGGCATACAATGCCGGATGAAATGGACTTCCCGCACCTCGCGCAGAGCGGCAGCCTCAGGCGCGGCAGAAGCGCTGCGCAGGAAGCACAAAGAAAGGCACCTCTCGCCCCACAACCGACGCAACTAGCAGGAAAGAGGAGGTCGAGAGCCGCCCCTTTGATCTGGTTCAGTGATACTGTTCGGCTAATGGGCCTATTGCCTAAGGCTTGTAGCTGATGGTCGTTTCAATTAACGGGGCCGGGGATTATGCCCCACGCCACTAAGAATCGGCTCGTTCACATAGATATCGCCGTTTCGGATTTTTATGTTGAAACCGCACTCTGGATTGGTGCAAACCCAGGCCTTGTAGTGTATCGGCGCTCCCTGTCCGCCGAAGTCGGACAGCGGGACCAGGTCACCCATGTTACACTTCAGGCACTTGGGCATCGAGTTGTTCTCCAAGAACCACCTCCCATCCTAGAATCAACCATTGAGTATACACCAGACCTCAGGGTGTTGGCAAGCGAGCGGGCAACTCAAACCTGGCGATGCAGTCGTAGATGGCGCCCTGCGGTGTCAGCGTGCTGCGCATCAGGCTCACTGCACCCGCCTCCATCGTGGCGGCATCCTCAGACTGGGTGGCCTTGACCAGTTCGCCAATACGTCTCCGTTCCTCCGGGGATGCTCGCTCCCTGAGACGCCCCAGGGTCAGATGCGGCGCGAAGGGGCGCGATTCCCTGGCGAAACCCAGCGGAATCAGACACTGCTCAATTCCCCTTTGCAGCGTGGCAAGCTGCTCCAGGTCCCCGGTCATTGCCACCCATATGACCCGCGGGCGGGCAAGGTTGGGGAAAGCGCCCAGGCCGCCGAGCTGAAGCTGAAATGGAGAGACGCCCGTGGAGGCCTGTGAGAGGGCCTCCTCTATGGGAGATACCTGGTCGCGGCGGATGTTGCCAAGGAATTTCAGGGTCAGGTGGATGCCCTCAGGGTGCACCCATTTCACATAGGGGTGCTGGCCTGGTCTCAGCTTTCTCTGCAAAGAGGAAAGACCGGCCCTGACCTCATCGGGCATCTCGATGGCGATGAACGCTCGAATCTCTTCGCTCACAAGCCGAGAAGCCTCCTTGCATTCCCTCCCAGTATCAGGTCTTCCCGTTCCTCCCCCAGCTCCAGGGAACGGAGCTGCTTGATTACCCTGCTCTGAGCCATCAGCGGATAGTCAGTGCCGAACAGGATCTTGTCCACACCGGCGATGTCAGCCACGTATCTGAATATCTCGGGGCGATAGAGAAAAGGTGTTGCCGCAGTATCGAAGTAGACGTTTTGCAGAGCGCTTGCCACTTCCGGCATCAAGGCGTAGAAGGGAAGGCCACCGCCCCAGTGGGCGCAGACGAACCGAACGTGCGGGAAATGGCAAATGAACCGGTAGAGAATGTCGGGGGTGACCTCGCCCTTGCCGGCGTACTCATGTCCCACGGGCTCAGAGGCATGGGTGAGCAGGAGCATTTCGTGGCGGACCGCCGCCTCAGCGATGGGAGCCATCGTCGCTTCGTCCCCCAGGTCGAACCCCTGTGCATCGGGCCTGAGCTCGCCGATGCCCTTCAGACCTCCCCTGGCGCAGCGCTCCAACTCCTCGACAGCGGCGTCACCGGCCGTGGGTTGGATGGCGCCGAGGCCCACGAGGCGTGTGGGGTAGCGGGCCACCGCCTCCATGACGTAGTCATTGGTCTCATGGCACAGCTCATGGCTCGCCCAGCCGATGTTGCAGGCTACGGAAACATCGATGCCTTCCTCATCCATGCTGGCAACGACTTCTTCCGCAGTGGCGAGCTTCGCCTTGGGGTTGGAGTAGAGGTGGTCGAATATCGGGTCGCGTCCCAGGTATTCCTGACGGCGCTCCCTTATCCAGCGGGGGACGATGTGGATGTGGAAGTCGATAATCACACGCTGGATTTTAGGCCGAACCACCCTCCGGGTCAAGCGGTGCCATCTGAAACTGGTGAGGAGGCCCATGGGTCTCCCCCCCGGTTCACGTCTGCGGCGAGTGCGCGAAACACGAGCAGCCAGGCCGGCATTGGTAAGAGGCCAGACACGCAAGGAGATTCGTGTCGCAAGACTATGGACATGCGGTTGAGACTGCGCTATAGTAGGGTAGCGTTCCGAGGTAGGGGGATGTGAATTGCCTGTATCACGGCAGCGTGGCGATAGGGAAGCATCGGAGAATCCAGCCTCGGCGCCGACTCCGGCAGCCGAGGCTGTTTCGTCTGCAAACGTTGCGCACCCTTTGTCCGTAGATGAGATGAAGGAAATGGCGAAGACGCTGCGCCGCCACATCGTGCGGATGACGGCCACGGCGGGCAGCGGTCATCCCGGCGGCTCTCTTTCGGCGGCGGATATCGTTACCGCCCTCTTCTTCAACCACCTGCGGCACGACGCGAAGAACCCGCGCTGGGCCGACCGCGACCGCTTCATCCTGAGCAAGGGACATGCCGCGCCGGTGCTCTATGCCGCCCTTGCCGAGGCTGGCTATTTCCCGGTTGATGAATTGACGACCCTTCGCCAGCTCCACAGCAGGTTGCAGGGCCATGCTGACGTGACCGCCACCCCGGGGGTTGAGGTGTCCACCGGTTCACTGGGGCAGGGGCTCTCCATCGGCATTGGGATGGCGCTCGCCGCGCGGCTCGACGGGCGTGACTACCGCGTCTACGTTCTCCTCGGCGACGGCGAGTGTGAAGAGGGGCAGGTATGGGAGGCGGCAATGGCCGCGGCCCACTTCAAGGTAGACAACCTCGTTGCTATCATCGACCGCAACCGCCAGCAGATCGATGGCTGGACCCATGATGTGATGAACACCGAGCCTATGGACGAGAAATGGCGCGCCTTCGGCTGGCACGTCATCGGGATAGATGGACACGACCTCGGCCAGATTCTGGGTGCCCTCGACGAGGCCAAGACGGTCAAGGGGAAGCCAACGGTTATCATCGCTCGCACCACCAAGGGCAAGGGGGTCAGCTTCATGGAGGACAACCTGGACTTTCACGGGCGGGCTCCCACTCCTGACGAGGAGGAGCGCGCGCTCAAGGAGCTGGAATGATATCTACGGGACAGTCCACCAGGGAGGCGTATGGGAAGACCCTCGTTGAGCTGGGCCGGCGCAATGAGAAGATCGTGGTCCTCGATGCCGACCTGTCCCGCTCCACCAATACGCGGCTCTTTGCTCAGGAGTTCCCCGAACGTTTCTTCGATTGCGGCATCGCGGAGCAAAACATGATGGGCATTGCCGCCGGTCTTGCCGCCTCGGGGAAGGTGGTCTTCGCCAGCACATTTGCCATCTTCGCCTCGGCGCGGTGCTACGACCAGGTGCGCATGTCCATCGCTCAGCCGCGGCAGAATGTGAAAATCGTGGCCAGCCACGGCGGGATTTCGGTGGGCGAGGACGGGTGCTCCCACCATGCCATCGAGGACCTGGCGCTCTATGGCTCGCTGCCCGGCTTCAATGTCGTCGTTCCCTCCGACGCCATCGAGACTGCCGGTGCTGTGGAGGTTGCCGCAGCTACCCCGGGGCCTTTCTATATCAGGCTGTCCCGGCCACGAACCCCCGTGATCTTCGATGAAGGCTACCGGTTCGTGCTGGGTAAGGCGGTAACGATGCGGGGAGGGTGGGACGCTACGGTCATTGCCTGTGGTCTTATGGTGCACCGCGCGCTTGTCGCCGCCGACCCACTGGCGAGAGGGGGCATCGAGCTGCGTGTTGTCAATATGCCCACTTTGAAGCCCATCGATGAAGATGCCATCATCAGGGCAGCCAGTGAGACCGGGGCCATACTGTGCGTGGAGGAACACCTTCTCCACGGAGGCTTGGGGAGCGCGGTGGCCCGGGTGGTTGCCGAGCATCACCCGGTGCCGATGTCCTTCCTTTCCATCAAGGACTGCTACACCCCTTCGGGGAAGCCGAGCGAGCTGCTGGAGCAGCACCATCTCACTGCGGAGGGCATCGAGCAAGAGGTGCGCGCCCTCGTCGCCAGGAAAGACTAGGGGCGGACCTGGCCGCTCCCCATGATGACCCACTTGTAGGTGGTGAGTTCTCTCAGCCCCATGGGGCCGCGGGCGTGGAACTTGTTGGTGCTTATCCCCACCTCGGCCCCGAGGCCGAACTGGCCGCCATCGGTGAAACGGGTGCTGGCGTTCACGTAGACGCATGAAGCGTCAACTTCCTCCAGGAAGCGCATCGCCGCAGTGTAGTCTTCGGTGACGATGGCCTCGGAATGCTTCGAGCTGTAGCGGTCGATATGGTCCAGAGCCTCGTCCAGGGAGTCGACCACCTTAACCGCGGCGACAAGGGAAAGGAACTCCTTGCCCCAATCGGAGTCTGTTGCTGGAACAGGGCTGAACGAGGACAGGATTCGCAAGGCCCGCTCGTCGCAGTGCATCTCGACGCCGGCCCTTGACCATTCTGCCGCGATCAGCGGCAGGTAGCGCTCCGCCACCGCACTGTGCACCAGCAGACAGTCCAGCGCATTGCACACCGTGGGACGCTGCACCTTGGCGTTGAAGGCGATGGCCACCGCTGCGTCCAGTTCCGCCTCCTTGTCCACATAGGTATGGCAGATGCCGACGCCGCTGGCCAGCACCGGCATGGTGGCGTTCTCCACGACAAACCCGACGAGTCCCTCACCTCCGCGGGGGATGATGAGGTCGATAACGTTGTTCATCTTGAGCATATGGCCCACCAGCTCCCGCTCGGTGGACTCGATGAACTGCACCGCGTCCCCGGGAACGCCTGCCTCCCTGATGGCATCCTTTATCACCCGGGCCAGAGCGCTGTTGGAGTGGATGGACTCCTTGCCCCCGCGGAGAACCACGGCGTTGCCTGACTTGAGGCACAGGCACGAGATATCCACGGTGACATTGGGGCGGCTCTCGTAGATGGCGCCGATTACCCCCATGGGCACCCTTCGTCTCTCGATGCGCATCCCGTTGGGCAGCGTTCTGGTGTCGAAGGCTTCGCCGATGGGGTCGGGAAGAGCGGCAACAGTGCGCACATCGGAAGCAATCGCTTGAAGGCGGCTCGAACTGAGCATCAGCCGGTCGAGCATGGCCTCATCCATGCCCCCCGCCTGGGCAGCTTCGTAGTCGAGGCGGTTGGCGTCTAGGACCTCCTGCTCCCTGGCCGCAAGGCTGTCGGCGATTGCCAGCAAAGCGTTGTTCTTCACATGGGTGGGCAGGTGCGCCAGGGTGCGCGAGGCCGCCTTCGCCGCCTTTCCTTTTGCTTCAAGCTCTTCGATGTCCGACTGCATCTCTTCCTCCTCAGGCTCCTACAGAACCACGAGATTGTTGCGGTGCACCGCCTCGTCCCCGTACCCGTAGCCGAGCAGGCCATCTATCCGGTCGGAGCGGGCCCCCTTGATCCTGGCGAGGTCGGCTGACGAGTAGTTGGAGATGCCGCGGGCGATACGTTTGCCGCTGCCATCGACGATGTTCACGGCGTCGCCGCGCTGGAAGACCCCTTCGACCTCCTTCACGCCAGCAGGGAGGAGGCTCTTGTTCTGCATGGTCAGCGCCTTCGCCGCCCCGTCGTCCACCGTCAGGGTGCCCCTGGCGGCCAGCCCGGCGCGGAGGAAGCGCTTCTTGCTCTCCATCTTGCTCGTCGCCGGCGGAAACAGCGTGCCCACACTTTCGCCTTCGACCAGCCTGACCAGCACGTTGCGCTCCTTGCCTTCGGCGATGATGACGGCGGTGCCGGACGCCGTGGCGAGCCTGGCCGCCTGGAGCTTGGTCACCATGCCGCCGATTCCCTTGCCCCGGGAGCCGCCGGCGAGGCTCTCGATCTTGGCATCGATCTCATCGACGCGCGGAATGAGCCTGGCGTTGGCGTCCCGGCTGGGGTCCGCGGTATACAGCCCGGCGACATCGCCCAGCAGCACCAGCAGGTCGGCGTCCACCAGGTTGGCGACCATGGCGGAGAGGTTGTCGTTGTCGCCGAAGTGGGCACCCTCGAGCTCGTCCACCCATACCACGTCGTTCTCATTGACGATGGGCACCACACTCAGTTCGAGAAGCGCCAGAAGGGTGTTGCGAGCGTTGAGGTAGCCGAGGCGGTCGGCGAGGTCATGCTTGGTCAACAGGGTCTGGGCGACGGTTATGCCGTGCCACGCGAAGAGCTGCTCGTAGGAATGAATCAACGTATTCTGCCCTATCGCCGCCATCACCTGTCGCGTCGGGACATCCTTCCCCATCCGAGCCAAACCCATCTTCTGACGCCCGGCGGCCACTGCTCCGGAGGTGACGATGATCGTCTCCAAACCCTGCTGGTGAAGCCGTGCCACCTGCCCCACGAGAGAGGCCATCACCTCCAGGTCGAGGCGGTCCGTCCCGGCGGTGAGCAGGTTGGTGCCGAACTTGGCTATGATGCGGTGATAGCTCATCCTCCACCTCTAGGCCGCCATTATAGCAGCACGCTATTGCCTCAACAAGCGAAGGTAGTCGTGCCCGCCCGCGCTGGACTGCACCTCTGGGGACACCTCCCCGGCCCCCGCTGACTTCCCCCTTCCCCACAACCCGCAGGAAGCTTATCCCATCCGCCCGCCCAGAGGTGCCGCTGGCCAGGCGAGCGCTGCTTCCCTTCGCCATGAGCCCTTCGATAGACTCAGCGCAGGGGTGTTGAGGGGTGGTAGGGGCCAGGCTACACTGAGCCAACACCCCAAGGCCGATATGCACACAAGATCTCGCCATCGAAAGACCCTGCAAGACCCGCGCAACGACGCCATTCTTGCCCATGGTGAACCACAGTGCTAGAATGACTGGCAAACGGTGGGGCAGACCATTGGGCAGGTTGATATGGCAAAGGCTATCCACAAACCACCGTCCCGAATCACAACGAAGGTACGGGTGTTATTGTTCCAATCGCAGCTACAAAGTCACCAGCTGTAAGGGGATCCGTCCAAACACCCGTGTCGACGCAGTGTAGTGAAGACGCCTGTTATTGCAGGCTTTGTTATTGGGCGCCAATTGATGAGAGGTGGAGCCCGAACTGGAGCCGGGCCTCCGCCTCTTATTATGATGTGAAAGGATGGTCACCTAACCTTACATGGACGTGATTACACGGGTTCGAGCAAGAACGGGCAAAGTCTTCTATGGTTGGTGGATGCTTGCCATTGGTTCTGCACTCTACTTTGTTGGCATGGGTTCAGTATTCTATGGATTCAGTGCCTTTTTCAACCCTATGGTTGCTGAGTTTGGCTGGTCCAGTGCGGTCACTTCAGGGGCGTATTCGCTGTCCCGGTTGGAAGGAGGCGTACAAGGACTCGTTGTCGGCCCGTTGATCGACAAGTTTGGTGCAAGGATTCTCATGGTCGTTGGCTTTGCCCTCACCGGAATAGGTTTCCTTGTGCTACCCGTGGTGCAGACTCCGTTGAGTCTGTACCTCATCTTTGGCTTGCTCATTACCATGGGCTACAGTACCGCGTGCGGCCTGGCCACCACCACCCTGGCAGCCAATTGGTTTGTCCAGAAGAGAGCCCGTGCTATGTCCATACTGTATGCTGTTGGCGGTCTTGGCGGTGCGGCCATAGTGCCCACCTTCGGTCTTCTCATAGTCCATTTTGGCTGGCGGGGAGCGTCGACCATCATAGGGGTGGTGATGCTCGTGGTCGGCATTCCATTGTCAATCATGGTCAAAAGCAGGCCGGAGGACAAAGGCCTATTGCCTGATGGTGGGGTAGAAGTTCCATCTTCAGATACGATCCCTACAGCACAACAGAGTGGATTGCAGAAGCCATCTTCACGACCTGCCGAGAGGGTGGAGGTGGATTTCACGCTCAAGGAGGTGCTGAGGACACAAGCGTTCTGGATGTATGGTGTAGCTTTTGTACTCCGTGTCTGCATTCTCAGCACGATCGTAATACATGAGATGCCCCATCTGACTAATATGGGTCTGAGCTATGAAGCTGCGGCCGGCGTTCTCGGAGCAATGATCCTTCTAAGTGTACCGGGAAGACTTGTGTTCGGCTGGCTTGGCGACAGATATGACAACAGACGCCTGTTGTTTTACTCATGCATGATGCAGGCAGTAGGAATATGGATCTTGATCTATGCCAGCAATCTCTGGATGGCATATCTCTTTGTGATAGTCTTTGGCTTTGGATATGGAGCGTCGCTGCCGCTGTCACAGTCTTTCAGGGGGGTGCTTTTCGGACGGAAGACATTCGGTACGGTGGGAGGGATAGTATTCGCGGCGAGCACCACTACCACTGTGGCGGCACCTATCATTGCGGGCTATCTATATGATACTACAGGTAGTTATGGTACGGGATTCTATATCATGATAGGAATAATCATCCTGGCAGGGATAGCCTTCTTGCTGATAAGGTACCCCAAGCCGCCAGCACGTCTGACCATGGCATCGGGCCAAAGCTCGCCGACGTAAACTGGCAGTTGTTGCATGAACAACGATAGGGATAGGGCTAATAAGAGACATGCGATATAGCACTATGAATGCAGTCAGACTCGTCTCATAGAAGAACGAGAAGTGTCTTCTATGGGTGGTGGGTAGTCACTGCAGGCACTTTCCTGTATTTCGTCGGGATTGGCTCAGTGTTCTACGGATTCAGTGCTTTCTTCAATCCCATGGTGGCTGAATTCAGCTGGTCACGGGCAGTCACCTCGGGTGCTTACGTACTCTCCCATCTGGAGGGCGGAATTGAGGGACCTATAGTCGGGCTGGGGGGTGGGTTACAGCGTTCGTTCTCCGTTTGGAAGGCCGCCGGGGTGCGACTGCATATCGTCTGCCGTGGGTGGACCGATTGCGTCGCAGGGGTGAAGAGCGTGGCGCCGCGGCGAGAACCTGTGGAGGAGCTTGCCCCGCAGGCCACCGCGGAAGAACCCACTGCCCGGACCAAGGGGTTCATGGCGCCGGGCCAGCTCCAGCGCTCGGAAGGGTACGTGGCTGGTGGCGGTAAGGCCCACTGCTCCCAGGAGGGTCTTCCCACACACCCGCCCCGTGGCGCTGCTGGTCTGGCACGGTAGTTGTCCGCGGTAGGCGGGCATGGCTGCCCGATGAATTGGGCAGCTACACGTGCCAGCGGGTAGGTTGGAGCAGATGCTCCAGGCTAACCCGTTTGGGTTTACGGTCGGCCTGAGCCCTTCGATAGAGTCACGGCGGGCCTGTCCCCGGATCCAGACACGGCCACCTGCCTGGTGGCTGTCATTCTGAGCGCAGAGAAGAATCTTGGCGGGGAGATTCCTCGTCGCTTCACTCCTCAGAATGACATGTGGGGGAAACCTGGCTGGTTGTGCCGCTGGCGGGGCCGTGCTAGAATCGGGACAGGGCTAGTCAGGAGCGGCTAGCCCTTTGGGTGTTTGTATGAACCTGACCTGCCTGTTCCCGCTGATCAGCGACATGCCGGGCTTCCTCGCGCTCATAGAGGAGGTGAAAGGAGGCAAGCAGCGGACGATGGTGGTTCCCAGCGCCGCCAAGCCGTTCGTGGTGGCCGCTCTTCATACAGAGCTGGGGCTACCCACGCTTGTCGTTACTGCGCACCCGGAGGAAGCGAAGCATCTTCACGACCAGCTAGAATGCTGGCTGGGTGATGCTGCGGCGCAGCTCTTCCCCGAGCCCGACGCTCTGCCCTATGAGCGCATCCCGGCGGAGCCGGCCACGGTGCAGCAGCGCATCAAGGCTCTGTCCATGTTGAGCCGTGGTGATTCGGCCCCGCTTGTCGTCGCTTCGGCCCATGCCGTAGCCCACAAGACCCTCTGTCCTTCCGATTTCCTCGCTGCCACTCACGTGATAGGCCGCGGCACCAGGGTTGACCCGAAGAGACTGCTCGACACGTGGAATGACATGGGCTACGAGTGGCAGAACGTGGTGGAGGTGCCGGGCACCTTCAGCCGCCGCGGCGGCATCCTTGACGTCTATCCTCCCTCGGCCGACCTTCCGGCAAGGATCGAGCTGTTCGGCAACGATGTGGAGAGCATCCGCCTGTTCGACCCGTGGAGCCAGCGCTCGGTGGGTATGGTTGATTCGATCACAGTCGTCCCGGCGAGGGAAGCCCTGTTCTCAGGCAGGGGGCTGCAACCGAAAGACGTGCTGGGGCGACTTGACCTTTCACACTGCAGCATCGAGACACGTCTCAGGTTTGAGCAGGAGATCGGGGAGTTGCTCGGCGGCGGTCAGGTGGAGGGACGGGAGTTCTATGCCCCGCTTCTCGGCGGTGGCAGTATCGTGGAACACCTGCCCGAGGGAGCCCTCCTTATCCTTGACCAGCCTGGGGAGATCGAGCAGGCATTGGGACAACTGGACGCGCAGGCGCGCGAGCTACGGGACGAGCAGACTGCGCGAGGGGAATTGCCGCTCGATGTCCCCAGGCCATACTACACCTTAGCGGATCTCCAGCCCCGCATCCAGAGGTTGACACGATGCCTGACTCTTCAAGCGTGGCAAGGCGAGCCCGGTGAGCGACAGATGGCGTTCTCCTCCGCCCCTATTTATGGCGGAAGGCTGGGTGTATTCGTAAGAGAAGCCAGGGAAATGGCCGAAAGGAAGCAGCGCGTCATCATCGTGTCCCGTCAGGCGAGGAGGCTCTCTGAGCTTCTGGAGGAATCGGACGTCATCGCGCCTCCTCTCTCGCAACTTGGCGAACTGCCCCCCGAGGGCTCTATTAGCTTGCTCGATGGCTCACTGGCGCAGGGATGGATGATGGACTCGGTCGCCCTGTTCACCGACCGCGAGTTGTTTGGCTTCACCAAGAAGCGGCGACACATGAGGCGCTATCCGATGCAGCGGGCCGGTTTCCTTTCCGACCTTACTGCGGGTGACTATGTGGTCCACATCGAGCATGGCATCGCCAGGTTCGCCGGCACGAGGATGATGGCGGCTGCCGGTTCGGAGCGGGAATACCTGGTTCTCGAGTACGCTGCCGGCGACAGGCTGTACGTCCCCTCGGACCAGATAGACCGAGTTGACCGCTACATTGGCCCCGGTGGCCGCCCGCCGGCTCTCAGCCGATTGGGTACCCAGGAATGGGCGCGCGCCAAGCAGCGGGTGAGGCAACGCGCGGGAGAGCTGGCCAGGGAACTGCTCGTCCTCTATGCGGCGAGGGAGGTCGGCTCAGGCATCGCCTTCTCAGCCGACACCACGTGGCAGGAGGAGCTTGAGGCTTCCTTCCCCTACTTGGAGACGCCAGACCAGGTGAAGGCCACTGTGCAGATCAAAGAGGACATGGAGAGAGCCAGGCCAATGGACAGGCTCGTCTGCGGGGATGTGGGCTATGGCAAGACGGAGCTGGCGATAAGGGCGGCCTTCAAGGCGGTCATGGAAGGCGCCCAGGTGGCGATGCTCGTGCCGACGACGGTGCTCGCCCAGCAGCACTTCCAGACCTTCACCGAGCGACTGGGCGCCTTCCCGGTGAACACCGAGGTGCTGAGCCGCTTTCGCTCCGAGCGGGAGCAGCATGAGGTTATCGAAGGCCTCAAGAGGGGGAGCGTCGACATAGTCATCGGCACACACCGCTTGCTACAGAAGGACGTCAGCTTCAAGAACCTGGGGCTGGTGATTGTTGATGAGGAGCAGCGGTTCGGCGTCGCCCACAAGGAGCACCTGAAACAGATGAGGAGGGAGGTGGATGTCCTCACCCTCACCGCAACCCCGATACCGCGCACCCTTCATATGGCGCTGTCCGGGGTGCGGGATATGAGCACCGTGGAGACCCCTCCCGGGGAGCGCTTGCCGATAAAGACCTACGTCGCGGAGTACGATGAGCGCCTGATCAGAGAGGCTATCCTGCGCGAGCTTGACCGCGGAGGGCAGGTCTTCTTCGTGCACAATCGGGTGCACAGCATCTACCGCGTTGCGTCGCAGCTCGCTGAGCTGGTGCCCGAGGCGGAGGTAGCTATCGGCCATGGACAGATGGCTGAGGAGCAACTTGAATCCGTTATGCTGGAATTCTCCCAGGGGAAGACCGACATTCTGGTATCCACCACCATAATCGAGTCGGGACTGGACATACCCAACGTCAATACCCTTGTCGTCAACGACGCCGACAGGCTCGGGCTGGGCCAGCTCTATCAGTTGAGGGGGAGGGTGGGGAGGAGTGCCAACCGGGCTTACGCCTATTTCCTCTATGGCAAGGGGAAGACGCTCACCCCTCAGGCAATGAGGCGTCTGGAGACCATCTTCCAGGCTACGGAGTTGGGCGCTGGCTTTCGCATCGCCATGAGGGACCTGGAGATTCGGGGGGCGGGGAATCTGCTTGGAGCCGAGCAGAGCGGGCACATCGGTGCCGTGGGGTTCGACCTCTACTGCCGCCTGCTTCAGGAGGCTGTGGACGAAGCCAGGGGCACCGAGGTCAAACGGGTGGCCATCCCACCATCGCCGACCATAGACCTGCCTGTTAGCGCCTATATCCCGCAGGGTTACGTCGCTGACCTGGATACCAGGCTCACCATCTACCAGCGGTTGGCAAAGTCGACCTCCATCAGGGAGATTGGTGAGATTGGAGATGAGCTTGCCGACAGATTCGGGACGATACCTCGCCAGGTGCGGAACCTGTTGTATGCCGTCAGGCTCAAGATACTGGCGGCGGAGGCAAGCGTTGAGTCCATCGCCGCCGAGGATGGACATGTCGTTGTGAGGATGGTGGAGGGCACGAGAGTGCAGAAATCGCTCCTCCCCACCGTGGAGGGGGTGAAGGTTGGGGCCGGCCAGGTGCGGCTGAGCGTGAAGCAGTTGGGGGCGGGCTGGCGAGCGGCGCTTGAGGACACGGTGACCAGGCTGGCTTCTGCCGCAGATGATGCGTAGAATCCCTTGACAATAGAAGAGAATTGTGTTTAAGTTAGCTCAATACATGCGAAAGGGGGGTAAATGACTGGCAAGAAGCTCTTACTGGGTATAGTTGTCTTGTTGGTGGCGAGCCTGGTCCTGGGCGGAATCGCCGGTTGCTGTCCGGCAGGAGACGGAGCCACGCCAACGCCGACGGCAGCAGCGAAGACGCCGACGGCACCAGCGGCGACGCCGACGGCACCGGCAGCGACGCCGACGGCACCGGCGGGAGGGGCCTCGCTCCCGAAAACGGGGGACACATGGACCTATGGAGTAACGTACGTGCAGGCGGCGTTAGGGACGCTTGAATCCACCTTCACCGCGACGGTGTCCAGCGCCAGCGCGGCGGGCTTTGAGGTCAATATCACGTTCGATGAGACGCTGCGGAAGGAGAAGGTCTCCGGGTTGAACCTCGAGACACGCTTCATCTCGCCGATGACCCGGTCGTACAATGACCACGGGGATGAGATGGAGATGGCTACCACCATCGACCCTTCCGGGTTCGGGGAGAACGCGTTCGGCTCGGTGAGCGTTTACACGTACCCCTCGCCGAAATTCCCGCTGGCGGTCGGTTACGAGTGGACGCGCACGTTCGACTACCATGTAGGTACCCTTCTGACGAAGACTGACAACCACACCATCACGGTGGAGGCCGAGGAGTCGGTCACCGTGCCGGCAGGAACCTTCGACTGCTACAAGATCGTCACCAAGAAGGGCAGCGACATCGTCCTGCAGGAGTGGTTCTCTGAAGAGGTGAAGGCGCCGGTGAAGCGGATGGAGAACCTGTTCTGGTCCGGGGACGAGACGTGGGAGCTTGAGTCCTACAGCGTTGCTCCGTAGCGTACGAGTCCGTTGACGCCCCGTCCACCAGGCGGTGCACAGGCGGGGGCTTGTGGTTGGGCAGTTGACGTAGCATGGGCTGTTGTGGTAGAATCGCACGGTACTGCACCTTGATACTGGAATAGTGGGCTTCGGCCAGGCGCGGCCTGGCGAGCCGGTCTAGACATACGATAAGGCTGGGAACAAGAGTAGTAGCCCTTGAGCGAGGCTCAGAGAGTCGGGTTTGGTGTGAGCCGATGCCAGCGCAGAGGGTGAATGGGCTTGGGAGCCGCAAACCGAAACCTCGGCGTGAGGGAGTAGGCTTTGACGGAGGGACACCGTTATCACAGTCCAGGCTATACAGGTGAGCGGAGGACATCACCTTCGTAGCTGATTAAAGAGGTGGCTCTTCGCCTTCCTCCTCTAGCGGGAAAGGGCCAAGAAGGGTGGCATCGCGGAATGAACCCCGCCCCTTCACAGGGGCGGGGTTTTCTTTTGAGTTGGGGACGGTGGCGAGGAGTGGGAGAATGGCGACTATAGATTGTCACAGGCACTAGTTTGACAGAGCAAAGGGGGTGGAACAGCGGATAACTTCAAGAACACAGCGCAACGGAGAGGTCAAAGAACAAAAGAGGAGGTTGAAGTGGAGAGAACAATGTACGTGCTCGACCAGAAAGACATGCCAACTCGTTGGTACAACATCCAGGCTGATTTGCCTGAGCCACTGCCGCCGCCGCTCCATCCTGGCACCGGTAAGCCCTTGGGGCCAGAAGACCTGGCGCCGCTCTTCCCTATGGAGCTTATCAAGCAGGAAATGACTCAGGAGCGCTGGATCGACATCCCTGAGGAGGTGCAGGAGGTCTACCGCACCTGGAGGCCAACAGGACTGCATCGGGCGTACCGGCTGGAGAAGGCTCTGGACACGCCGGCCAAGATCTTCTACAAGTATGAGGGGACGAGCCAGGCGGGAAGTCACAAGCCCAACACCGCTGTCGCCCAGTGCTACTACAACAAGAAGGAAGGCGTCAAGCGGATCGCGACCGAGACCGGTGCCGGGCAGTGGGGAAGCGCCCTGAGCATGGCTGGCGCCATGTTCGGTGTTGAGATCAAGGTGTACATGGTCAAGATTAGCTACAACCAGAAGCCGTATCGGCGCATCTTGATGGAGGCCTGGGGAGCCAAGTGTGTGGCCAGCCCCAGCGAGGATACCGAAGTTGGCCGCCGGATCCTTAGGGAGGACCCCGAGTGCACGGGAAGCCTGGGCATGGCTATCAGTGAGGCGGTGGAAGATGCCGCCAGCCGCGAGGATACGAAGTACTCGCTGGGAAGCGTCCTCAACCATGTCCTGCTTCATCAGACCATCATAGGTGAGGAAACCAGGAAACAGATGGAGATGGCGGATGCCTACCCCGACATCATTGTGGGCAACATCGGCGGCGGGTCGAACTTCGCCGGGCAATTCCTGCCGTGGGTCAGAGACAAGATCAGCGGGGCAAAACCGGGCTTGCGTATCATCTGCGTCGAGCCCACAGCCGCCCCCAGCCTGACCAAGGGCCCTTATGCCTACGACTTCGGCGACGTAGCTGGATTGACCCCGCTTCTGAAGATGTACACCTTGGGCCATGGCTTCATTCCGTCCCCGATCCACGCCGGTGGGTTGCGCTACCACGGAATGGCGCCCATAATCTGCCACCTTTACAATCTGGGCTTGGTCGAGGCGCGTGCCGAGCATCAGGTAGGCACCTTTGAGGCCGGGATACAGTTCGCCCGAACCGAGGGCATCATCAGCGCGCCGGAGCCGTGCCATAACATCAAGGCTGGCATTGACGAAGCAATTAAGTGCCGAGAGTCGGGTGAGGCAAAGACCATCCTGATAGCTCACAGTGGACACGGGTATCTGGACCTCGCGGCCTATGATGCGTACCTGTCAGGCAAGCTTGTGGACTACGCGTTTCCCGAGGAGAAAGTGAAGGAAGCACTGGCGCAGTTGCCCAAAGTGCCCTCGGCCTAGACGAGCAGAGGCTGGTACTTCACAGACGCTTTACACTCGATGGTGTATAATGGGCGCGAGGGAACCAATGACTCGAGCCCGAGCCTTTGCTGTGGTCTTCATCCTGGTCGTGGGTTTGGCTCTAGCGGGCTGCCCCGGTCCAGCGACAAGCACACCCACGCCTACAACTACGCCATCGCCCACCGCCTCCGCGCCCCCGGTGACGTCCTTACCCTCTGTCACCGAGGTTGTGGAGGCGGTGAAACCGGCGGTGGCGTCTATCGTCGTGGGGGCGATAAGCTACAACATTTTCCTTCAACCGGTGCCGCAGGAGAAGGCCGGCTCCGGTGCTATCATCGATGACCGGGGCTACTTAATCACCAACAACCACGTGGTGGAGGGGGCGGAAAGCATAACGGTGAGCATCCCCGATGGACGCACCTTCGACGCCACCCTTGTCGGCACCGACCCGCTGTCCGACCTGGCGGTCATCAAGATAAGCGGCGATAACCTGCCGGCGGTGGCTTTTGGCGACTCCGGCAGTCTGGCGGTGGGGGAGTGGGTGGTGGCCATCGGGAACGCCCTGGGACTGCCTGGTGGTCCCACGGTCACCGTGGGAGTGGTGAGCGCGGTTGGACGCACCATTCAGGAAGAGGGTGGGGTGACCCTCTATGATGTGATTCAGACGGACGCCGCCATAAACCCGGGCAACAGCGGTGGCCCTCTGGTGAACCTGCGGGGAGAGGTGGTCGGAATCAATACCGCCAAGGTAACCGCTGTCGAGGTCTCGGGCGTCGGCTTCGCCGTGAGCTCCAACATCGCCCGGGGGGTGACCGAGGACCTCATCGAACACGGGCATGTCACCCGGCCCTACCTCGGCGTGAGCGTGGTGACCGTCACCCCGGCGGTCGCTCAGAACTACGGTCTGGCTGTCGATGAGGGGGCCATGATTACCTACGTGGAAGCTGGAAGCCCGGCCGCCCAGGCCGGCCTCAGGCTGGGCGACGTCATGATTCGCCTTGATGGCGAGCCCATAACCACTGCCGATGATGCGGTGCTGGCAATACGTGCCCACGAAATCGGCGACAGAATGGAAATCGTCTACATGCGCGGCAGCAGCCAGCGCGCTACCTCAGCCGTTCTCATTATGCGGCCGGAAGGCTAGCTCTCGCTGGCGCATTGCCGCACCCCCAGCACCACTTCCTCACCAGCAATCTTGTGGCTCTCCCGGTAGGCATCCGGGGGAATGCCTTCGCTGAGGTCGCGTGACAGGGTCTCCTGCCTGATGTACGGAGCGAAGCCGCCCAACACCCGCCGCACCGTCTCACCGCCCTCGTAGAAGGTTACGATGTAGTCGGCGATGTCGAAACCGGCCTGTTTCCGCATCGTCTGCAGGCGATGCACCATCTCACGGGCCATCCCCTCGTCGGCCAACTCCGGCGTGAGTTGCGTGTCGATGGCTACCCAGTAGGTGTTGCTGTCGTCAGCCACCAGGGACCAGCGCGGGTCATCCGCGACTTCCTCCTTCTTGTCAGGGGGAAGAAGGTTGACTTCCTTGACGTTGAGCTCTTCCTCGACCTGGATCGCCACTCGCTGCAGGCCGCCCCACTCTTGCGACGACCTGGTGAGGACCCTGGCCTCGGCCAGCGGCTGGCGGACCTTGATTCCCGCCTTGCTCCTTGCCGACCGGCCAAGGCTGGACACCTTCATCGCCAGACGGATGTCCTCGGACAATCGCATGTCCACCTTCGACGGGTCGGCAACGGGGAACCTGGCGAGGTGCACGCTCTCAGCTTCGTCGGGGTAGAACGAGCGGACCAGGTTCTGGTATAGCTCCTCAGATACGAACGGGGTCAGCGGCGCGAGGAGCTTGCACAGGGTGACCAGGCAGTGGTACAGGGTAGCATGGGCCGAGAGCTTGTCGGCATCGCTCTCACTCTTCCAAAAGCGGCGGCGGCTCCTCCTCACGTACCAGTTGGAAAGCTCCTCGACGAAGTCCTGCACCGCCCGCCCGGCGTCGGTGGGGTCATAGCCTTCGAGGGACGCGGTCACTCGATCGATGAGCAGGTTGAGCTCGGAGAGTATCCATCGGTCGAGCTCCGCTTCGTGGTGGACATCCGACGCAGCGCGCGGGTCGAACCTGTCGATATTGGCGTAGGTGACGAAGAAGGAGTAGACGTTCCACAGGGTGAGGAGAAAGCGTTTCAGCGCTTCCCCGACAAGCTCCGCCGAGAAGCGGCGCACATTGCCTGCCGGCGAAGACGTGAGGAGATACCACCGCAGTGCATCGGCACCGTGCTTGTTGACGACCGACCACGGCTTCACCACGTTCCCCTTCGACTTGCTCATCTTCTCCCCCTGGGCATCGAGGATGTGGCCCAGGCAGATGACGTTCTTGAAGCATGGACCGTCGAAGAGGAGGGTCGACAGGGCGTGCAGGGTGTAGAACCAGCCGCGCGTCTGGTCGACCGCCTCGCAGATGTAGTCGGCGGGAAACTCATTCCTGCTCTCAAGCAGTTCTCTGACCTGCTCGGTTGACATGCCGTGAAGGTCATGTCCCCATGAGGCAACCGGCATTGCCCCGGAGTCAAACCAGGCGTCGAGGACATCGGGAACGCGCCGCATCTCGCCGCCGCACTTGGGGCACTCAAAAGTGACTTCGTCGACAAAGGGGCGATGGAGGTCGAGCGCATCCCGGAGGCCGGACACTCCCGGTCGCTCCGTCAGCTCGGCGAGGCTGCCGATGCACTCGTCCCTGCCGCAATCCTCACACTCACAGCGCCACACGGGGAGCGGCGTGCCCCAGTAGCGCTCGCGGGAGAAGGCCCAGTCCACGTTGTTCTCCAGCCAGTCGCCGAAGCGGCCCCGCTTGATGTGCTCGGGGTACCAGTTGATCTCCTCGTTCCCCGATATCAGTCTGTCCTTCTTGGCCGTGGTGCGGATATACCATGATTCCTTTGCGTAGTAGAGGAGCGGTGTGCGGCAGCGCCAGCAGAAGGGATAGGTGTGGCGCACCGTCTCGCTGCGGTAGAGAAGCCCCTGGGAATCCAGGTCATCCAGGATCAGAGGGTCGGCATCCTTGACGAACCTGCCGGCGAAGGAATAGGTGCCCTGCACCACACCCTGCAGGTCGACGTAGTCCCTGACGAAATCGAGGCCGTGGTCTTCGCCGGCAGAGTAGTCCACCTCGCCGAAGGAGGGAGCGATGTGAACGATGCCGGTGCCGTCCTGCAACGAGACGAAGCCGGCGGCGATTACGGGGTACGTGAGGTCGGTGTCTGGCTCCTGATGCGCGAGGAACTTGCCTTTGCCGAAGCGCCTCCGCCCAACATCGAAGTGATGGGGGTTGAACAGCGGCTGGTATCGCACCGTGCCGGCAAGATCTCCGCCCTTGACCCGACCCGTCTCCGAATAGCCTTCCAGTCCCACTGTATTCACCAGTTGAGAGGCCATGATGACGTAGTCGTCGGTGCCTTCCATCACCGAGTAGTCGGCATCCTCAGCCACCGCCAGCGCGGTGTTGCCCGGCAGCGTCCACGGCGTGGTGGTCCAGGCGAGCAAGTACGCTGGCTTCTTCAGGAGCCGGTGAAGCACCTGATGGTACGCGTCAGAATTGACCAGCGAGGCCGGAGTGATAGGGAACTTGACATACACGGATGGGTCATCGGTCTCGTCGTAGCCCAGGGCCACCTCGTGGGAGGACAGCGACGTGCCGCAGCGGGGGCAGTGGGGCGTCACCCTGTAGCCATGGTAGATGAGTCCCTTGTCCCACAGCTGCTTGATTACCCACCAGCACGACTCGATGTAGCTGTTCTCCAGCGTTATGTAAGGGTGCTCCATATCGACCCAGAACGCGATGCGCTCGGTCAGCTCGTCCCACTCCCTCACGTAGCGGAACACGCTTTCGCGGCACCTGGCGTTGAAGCCGGCGACGCCATAGGCCTCTATGTCGGCCTTGGAGGAGAAGCCCAGCTCCCTCTCGATCTCAAGCTCCACCGGCAGCCCGTGTGTATCCCAGCCGGCCTTCCGCGGACAGCAGTACCCCTGCATGGTCTTGTAGCGGGGAATGACGTCCTTGAACACGCGCGACAGGACGTGATGCACCCCCGGGCTGGCGTTGGCCGTCGGCGGCCCTTCGTAGAGCACGAAGAGCTTCCTACCCGCACGCTCCTCAACGCTCCTCTCGAAGATGCGCTTCTGCTTCCAGAACTGGATGATGCGGTTCTCCAGCTCAGGGAAATTGACTCTGCTCGGTATTGGCGTGAACAAGTCCTGCTCCCATTCCTCACAGTCTGCTGTCTGATTTGACCCCGCTGTAGCTCGGCCACAAGAAAAGCCCGTCCCTAGGGACGAGCTTCCAGAGCCCGCGGTACCACCCTAATTCCCCACTACGGGGCCCTCATCAGAGGCACGCCTCATGCCTCCGTCGGGATAACGGCTGACGATGCCGGCCAAGTCTACTGGCGGCTACACACTGCCGCGTTCGGTTGGCAGCTCGGGAGGGATTTTCAGAGGGAAGGTCGCGTCTGCTCTCACCCCACCAGACTCGCTGGGCGCCTTCTCCCTCCTACTCGTCTCCGTCGTCGCCTTTGTCGATAGACACTAGCAAATGACCAGGACGAAGTCAAGGCCTACCGCTTCTTGATGGTGACCTTTCGAGACTCGCCCTCGCCAACGCTCTCGGTTGTCACTGCTTCGTGGTCCTGAAGAGCGAGGTGGATTATTCTTCGCTCGTTTGCCGGCATTGGCTCCAGGTCTGCTGGCTGCCCGGTGGCCTCGACCGACTCCGCTGTGCGTAGCGCCAGTCTGGTAAGCGCCTCCTGGCGCCGCTGTCGATATCCTTCGACGTCGATGACCACCGGGACGCGAGACTGCAGGCGGTGGCTCACCATCAGGTAGACCAGGTGCTGCAGGGAAAACAGGGTCTGACCCCTGCGGCCAATGAGAATACCCAGATCATCCCCGGTGATATCAAGGATGACAGGGCCTTCCCCCTCCGGTGCTTGCTTCTCAGTGACGGTGGCGGAGAGCTTCATCAGAGACAGGAGCTTCTCCAACATCTCCTTGGCCAGAGCCACTCCGTCGTCTTGCTCCGCCCCCTCGGGGGGCCGGACTGTCACCCTTACCGTGGAGTCCTCTGCGCCGAGACCGAGAAACCCGGTCTTGCCCTTCTTGAGGACGACCACCTCCACCTCATCACGAGCGGCGCCGAGCTTTTCTAGAGCGATCTCTACGGCTTCCTCTTCGGTCTTTGCGCTTATCTCGAGACTTTCCATGCTCTAACCTCTTCTGCTGTTTGGCCCTCTCCGCGGCCAACGCCTCCTCTTGCGCGGCGCCTACAGGCGTCTCCAGCTTCTTCTCGGGCTCCGGTGCCGGTGCCGGCAGCGCGGCGGGCGCTTTGTTGAACAGGGTCCCCAGAGTCCCCCATCCACCTATGAAGTACTGCATCACGATACCGATAACGTTCGATACCACCCAGAAAAGGCCCAGACCGCTGGGGACCACCAACGTGAACATGCCGAACATAAGTGGCATCATCCACAGCATCATTCTGCTGGTGGACTCCTGCTTTGGATCGGCTGATGGCACAGTGGACATCTTTTGCAGAACCCACATTGAAGCGCCGCACAGGATGGCGAGGATGAAGAACCTGTCGGGATTGCCCAGATTAAGCCAGAGGAAGTTTGCCTCAAGCGGCACCGTCTGGTGGATTATCGGCAGGGAATACAGGTGTTGAGAGAGGCTGAGCAGTTCCTCGGGGGAGGCGGCCAGCGCCCTCACGATCGACTGATACAGGGCTATCCAGATGGGAAACTGAATGATGAGGGGCAGCATGCAACCGGCCGGACTCACCCCGCTCTCCTTGTAGAGGGCGGCCATCTCCTTTCGCAGCTTCTCCTGGTCCTTGGCATACTTCTTCTGGATCTCCTGCATCTTCGGAGCCAGG
>Ga0209164_1001025_pt1 | contig 43425 bp, 40 predicted proteins | sample MTBNYHSulfiMetaG_FD_187458 | JGI IMG/M metagenome (GOLD analysis project Ga0209164, IMG submission 187458) | Enrichment culture microbial communities from rom New York Harbor, USA that are MTBE-degrading - MTBE-NYH (New York Harbor Sulfidogenic)... | ecosystem: Environmental > Aquatic > Marine >... | reverse complement strand
TGAAAGGGGGAGTTGAATGCCATTCGATAACTTTGATGAAATCATGACCTATGCTATCGACAAGGAAAAGGAGGCGGTTCAGTTCTATGAGGATCTGAGCCGGCGTGAATCGGCCCAGGGCACGAAGGCGCTTTTTCATGAATTTGCCGATGAAGAACGCCGTCACCAGAGAATGCTCGAAAATTTCAGCCGTGAGCAGGTGGCCAAGTATTCCATCAGAAAGATCCCTGATCTGAAGCGCAGTGATTACCTCGTGGATCTCCAATATTCTCCGGACATGGCCTATGCCGATATCCTGCGCCTTGCCATGAAACGGGAGGAAAAGGCCCAGGCCTTTTACCGGGATTTCGCCGCGCGGACCGCTGAGGATGAACACCGTAAGCTCTTCGAGATGCTGGCCCAGGAGGAGGCTAAGCATAAACTGCGGTTGGAGACCATGCTGGATGATTATTTGGCGGCCATGGGGGATTGATGCGCCTCCGGACGTGGAGCCGGCGTTGCTTTCCTGGGACCCCTCATTTCAGATCACGTCGGCCGCGGGGAGGCCGCCTGCCGACGTCTGGTCATTCTTCCGAAGGAGGTACGTTCCAGGACCGCCGGTTTTACGCTTTCGAAACGGTATAGGTCAGATCTCCAGGTCCGTTCCGCTTTGGAGGAGCGGCCGGCCGTGTTCGTTATGATTGTGGCTCCCCCACTTGATGATGGAGGCCCCCCACGTCAATCCCGCTCCGAAACTGACGAGCAGCAACATGTCGCCGTCTTTGATCAGCCCGGCGCGGTTGGCCTCATCCAGAGCGATCGGGATCGAAGCGGAGGATGTGTTTCCATAGCGGTCCAGATTGGTGTAAACTTTTTCCATAGGGATTCCGATAGTTTGCGCCATGGACAGGATGATGCGTATGTTGGCCTGGTGGGGAATCATGAGATGGATATCGCTGCTTGCCAGGCCGTTTTCGGCCAGCGCCTTTTCGGCTATGGTAGACAGACAATTCACCGCGCGTTTGAACAGCCGATTGCCCTCCATTTTGAGCTGGAACGGCTTGAGATCGATGCAGGCGAGACTTTCTGGGAGATAGCAGCTTTCGTAACTGGCGTAGAGCAGGTCCCAGAAGGCGCCATCCGATCGAAGATGGGTTGAAAGGACCCCGCTCCCATTCGTAGAGCCTGCCATGACCACCGCGCCGGCGCCGTCCCCAAGCAGGACACAGGTGCTGCGGTCCTGCCAGTTGACGATGGTCGACAGCCGTTCGGCACCCACGACGAGTGCACATCGGGATGTCCCCGCCCTGATGGCGTTGTCGGCCATGGTCAGGCCGTAAAGAAAACCCGAGCATCCGGCCGAAACATCGAAAGCGGCGGCCTGCGACGCTCCGATAGCGGTTTGGAGCATGCAGCCGGTGGAAGGAAACTGCCGGTCAGGCGTGACGGTACCGACCACGATCATATCGAGGTCTTCGGCGTTGACGCCTGCCATTCGAAGGGCGTTTTCCGCCGCTTGGGTTGCCAGATCGGTCGTTGATTCGCGCTTGCCTTTCGACGCGATACGCCTTTCCTTGATACCTGTCCGCCGGGTGATCCATTCGTCGTTTGTTTCGACGATCCGTTCGAGTTCATTGTTGGACAGGATGCGCTGTGGAACAAAAGATCCTGTGCCGATGATCCTGGATCTTGTCATGATGACCTTTCTCCTGGTAAGCCGACAAAACCGCTACCTCTCCCTGAATGACGCAGGGTCCGAATCTGGTTGCAGGATAACCGACCGGCTGAATGCTCGTGAATCGGTTGCCGGGATCTGCATCTCCCGGAATGCGCCCGGCCCCGTCATATGACGGGACGGACAGGGTCTGAGGCGGACGCAGCAAGATGAAGGTCCGAGATGAGAGGCCTGGACCCGCCGGGCGTCCCATACGTTGCATCGACCGTTCAACTGCTTTCACGATAGCTTAGGGATTGGCTGAGATTAGGAACAGAAGGGGAGGCTAGCCCCTGCGTAAAGCCGCTTGGCTGTAGCGTTTGTCGCGGCTGCTGCGCTGTCCGCCGACGGTCAACACGGGTTCCCGGCGGCCGATGTGGCTGTGAAAATTTCCGCCGGAGGTTCTCCCGGGGGTGGACCGCTCGACGGTCCGGACGCGTTCGAACGCTTCGTGAACGCGTAGCTTCCGGTATTCGAAAGGCGCCCCGTCAAGGGCTTTTATAGCCGCATCTGCTGCATCGGATTCCATTTCCACGAAACCGAACCCTCGGATCCTACCTGTCACCGGATCGGTCAGAAGCTTTACGGAATGCACCTCCCCGAATTGGGAGAAGACTTTGTGTACCTTTTCTTCCGATGCGCTGAACGGCAGGTTTCCTACGTAGATCTTTTTCACGTTGAGATTATACTCCTTTGAATGCTGAATCGTTCGAATCAATCGTATGCGACAACCCCTGCCGGAGGCGATCCACAGGATCTTCCCGGCGATGCGCATAGAGCCCTTCAATAAACCTGTGTCAAAGGCAGGTTGACCGGTCAGGTCGGGCGAAGAATGCTTCCTGGGCGTAACGATCGGTGAAGCGGTCTTCTTCTTCTTGCTGACACAACCCCCCCTCGAATCTGCCTGGTTTGCAGATCATCCGGGGTGCTTCGGAATCCGTTTTAGGGAAGGATAGAAACGCGGCCACGGAATGGCGGGCGCTGAGACTCCGATCTTCCTGAAGACAATTCCTGCATGTTTGAGCCCGCCTTAAGGCTTCGGCTCAATTACCGTAACGGAATTAATATTGTTGCAATTTATTTCATAATAAATACTCCGAAAGCAAAGTGCAAGCGGTTTCGGAAAAAATAGCCGATGAAACTTCAGGCTGGCGGTGCGTGGTCTGCTTGGGGTGGCCGGCAGGTCTTTTTTTCTGAATCGCGGGTGATCTTTTGCGCCCACCCGATTGAGCGCGGCTCACCGGGAGTTTCTATTTTACGGGGCTGGCCTGGGGAACCGCCTTTGTAAAACCTTGTACCGAACCTCAAGGTGCGGTTTCCCGGGGGATGAAACGGCCGGTAAAAAACGGGTCGCACAGCCGGGTGTCTAATCGCTCAGGGTCTGAATCCACCGCAGCTTCAAGATCATGTGGACCACCGAGCCCCGGGCTAGACGGAGCATTTCGCATACGTTGAGCGGCAGCTCGGCAAGGATGGTCTGGCCGCGGACATCCAGAGCCAGTCTCACGGTGGAACCATCGCGCCGCAGGTTTCGAACCTCGCCCTGGAACCGGTTGATGTGAGGACCGGCTGGTGCTTCGATAGACACATAGATATGCTCCGGCAGGATGACGATCTTGCGGATCGGGCCCCCTTCATAGGGGACGAAAACCGGCAGTTCGCCACAGTAGGCTATGGCGAGCCCGTTCTCGACGATGCGGCTCGACTGGCACTCGAGGATGTTTGGCTCTCCGATGAACCGGCGGACGCGGTCGTCGGCAGGTGCGAAAAAGATCTCTTCGGGAGTGCCCGTCTGCAGCAGGCGGCCGTTGTCGATCAAGGCGATGCGGTCGGCCATCTCCGCGGCTTCAGTCAGGTTGTGGGTCACGAAGAGCGTAGTGCAGCCGAGTTCACGCTGCAGGCGCTTGAAATCCGTCCGCATGTATTTGGCAGATCTCAGATCCATGCTGGCGAGGGGTTCATCCATGAGGAGAATATCCGGACGGGTCGCGACCGCCCTGGCCAGAGCGACTCTTTGCCTTTCACCGCCGCTCAGGTCGCGGGGGTATCGATCGGCAAGATGAGCGATATGGACCATCTGAAGGAGGAGGTGCACCTTTTCGAAGAGGTTGTTTCTCTTGCAGGTTCCGCGCATCCTCAGGCCGTAAGCGATGTTGGATTTTACATCCATATGGGGGAAGAGCGCCAGTTCCTGAAAAAGATACCCGATGTTCCGCTTTTCGGGGTGAAGGGTGTCGACCGCTTTCCCGTCGAACAAAACCGTGCCTTCGTAATCGATCAGACCGGCGATGACATTGAGAAGCGTACTCTTTCCGGCACCGTTTCTTCCCAGGAGGATCATGAATTCGCCGTCGTCGATGGTGAACGAAACGTCTTTCAGAACAAAATTATTCACGGATCGCAGTTCGATTCGCGGCAAAACGGCTCCTTTCTCCGGCTCCTGCAGCACCGGGACCGGCCCAGGCATCGAGTCCTCCAAAGTCCTGGTGTTCAGCCCGGGAATCTCTGGATTGGAACTTCTGTCGGCGGACACGCAGGAGGCCGGCAGGGCGATAAAGATCCTTTCCGGATGAAATACGCCTCAGGACCATCTTCCGGTGGCCTTTCTTTCGAGAAACAGGAAGATCCGTTCGAAACAAAAACACATCAGGGAAAGGACCATCAGGCAGACAATGACGATGTCCAGGCGGACAAGGCTTTCGGCCCTCATCAGCAGCGCTCCGATTCCAGTCGGAATAGCCACCATCTCGGCAGCGATGATCACGCGCCAGGCCATGCCGGACTCCAGGCGAAGACCGGTGAAGATGTTCGGGAGCGCCAGGGGGATGAGGATGGTCGTAAGGACCTTGAGGTCCGACGCTCCGAGGGTCCTGGCGGCTCTGATGAGATCCCTGTCGACGGAGCGGATCCCTGTTTGGGTATTGTAAACCATGGGGAAGAAAGAACACATGAAGATGATGGCGATGGGAAGTATCTCCCCGATCCCGAACCAGAGCATGAAAACAGGCAGCCACCCGAGCGCCGGTATGGGATAGATCAGGCTCATGACGGGGTGCAGCGTGCGGTGCGCAGCCGCCTTCCAACCCATCAGGATTCCCATGAACAAACCTGCCGCAGAGCCAGTCACGAACCCGATAATCACCCGGAAGAGGCTGCGGAGGAAGTGCCGGGGCAGGACCCCGCTTTCAAGAAGTCTCCAGCCTTCGCTGATCACCGTTGAAAAAGGCGGTAGAAGCGCGGGATTCTCGATAAAGAGGCGGGCGGAGAGTTCCCAGAGGCCGAGGAAGACAAGGACCGGCAGGAAGGACCAATGAAAGGTGATGCGTTGCATCCGGCGCCTCTTGTTCAACGGTCGATCGCCAGAATCTGATCCGCCTCGAAGCGCTGCCGGATATATCCGAGATTGGCCAGGTAATCGATGGTTTTCTGAACCTGCTCAGGATCGATGCGGGTGGTGCAGACGAGGCGCTCGGTCAGAGACCGCTGCAGGGCCTGAGGGGTTGCATCCAGGACGGGGTTTTGTTCGATCTCCTTGACCGGGAAGATCCGGTTGCCTGTGATGCGCAGGGCCTTGGCGAGGATTTGGGCGGCGGCCTCCGGGTTCCGGTTGATCCACTCTGTGGACCGCTCCGTTACTTCTACGAGGCGTAGCACCGATCGGGGATTGCGCTCGAGGAACCGCTCTGTCACGATCAGGACGCTCCCTTGCATGTCCGGCCAAAGGTCCTGGGCCGTCAAAAGAATCGGAAACCCCGCCGATTCAGCCATGCTGGGGTACTGTTCGGGCATCACCGCGGCATCGAGGTGCCCCATCCTGAGGGCCAGAAGCTGCTTGGGCGGGCTCATCCGCCGAATGTTCTCCGCCACCTTCTGCTGATTCAGCCGATAGACGTCGACCGCCTTTTGGAGGAGGGCATCGGTCGGGCTGCCCTCCCGGGCGCAGCCGATCCGGATCCCGGGCTTCTGAAGGTCGGCGGGTGATGTTATCCGTTCGGGGTTGCAGGACACGGCGTAGCCGTATCGGTGGGTGCCTGCGACGATCTTCAAGGGGACCTTCGCGTTGGCGAAGGCGCAAATCGCAGGGATCAGGCAGATGTAAGCGGCATCGATTTCTCCGCGTGTCAGGGCCGCTGAAAGCGCCATCCCGGTTACGTAACTGTCAAAGGATTCAATAGGGACCTCAGCCTCTCCGTACCATCCTTTCTCCTCGGCAACATAGGCGCAGGCTGCATGGGAGCAGAATTCCACCGCAAGAACGATGGCTTTTTCCGCCGGCATGGGGTCGTGTGCAGGGGCCTCGGCGCCCGCCTCGCCGACACATGCCGAGAAGACCGACGTCAAAGCGACGAATAGGCTGAAGAGTGTTGTTCGAGCCATACTCGAAACCTCTCTTGTTGATTTCCGGCCTGGAAACTAACTCGTTCTAAACGCTTTATTTCCGGATGGACATTGCTTATTGAATGTAATATTTCAATATGAAATAGCTTGTCAAGAAAATTGCGCCTGCTTCACGCAACTCAAAATCCTGTCAGATTGCCTTGCTTCCATCCGGAAATGCAGCTTTGGACACGAAACGGTTTCCAGGCGGGAAATGAGGATTTTTCCTTGCTCGCTTCGTGTGCCGGGACCCACCGCTTCGCGGCGGGTCCCGGTTTGTCAAAGTCGTTAAAAGCAACCGGTTGCGCGAAAACGTACGGATGGCACGCTGCACAGGCAAGCGCGCAGACTGACGCAGAGATGACCAAAAAGACCATTTCCGGACGCTGAAAGCGGCGCCGAAACAACGCGGGGGTTACGTCGCCATTTCGGTACGCCGGGGCGCCTCCAGCTCGATCTCATTCTTCAGATCGGTGATCTGCTGCTTGAGCCTCTCGAGTTCACTGCATTTCTGTTCATAGAGATGCTGGGCCATCCGATATTTCTCTTCCAGCCCCTCGGGAGTGAGGACGTAAAGGTAGTTGGTCTTGGTCTGAGACGCCTCGGCGCGGTCAATCTTGAGGAAGCCTTTGGTGGCTAGGTCTTCCTGACGGTAAAGGTTCCGCGGAATACGCAACGGATTGACCTTGACCAGTTTTTTTTGGATCAGTTCGGATAGGCAGGCGTTGGTTTTACCAAGACTGATCCCCATTTGTTTGGCGATGTCGCGCTGGGTCAGGTCCAAGTCGCCGCTCAGAATGGTGAGCATTTGATGATACGTCTCAATCCGTCTTTTCGTGCGCATGGTGGATCCGCTTTGAGTGAGGGTGTAGGCATTCAAACCAATACGGTCCGAGAGGTCGAAAGACCATGTTAATGATACGGGGAGGGAGCCTTTGCCTCCTCTTTCGGTCCGTCGCTTTTGGAGGCGGCCGGGACCGGCCGCCTCCGCTGCCGCCGGCGCGCAAAGCCGGCCGGGGGCCTCTTCTTGGCGGCACAGGAAGAACCGCGCATCCATATGGACTAATTTTTCACAAGCATTACATAACACAATTCTTCGGGCGGATGAAATATTTTCTGCTCCGATCCGGAGCGACTCAGGCAAAAGGCCTTTTTCATAAGACTACACGGTTTTCGGTCAGCGGGTCAAAAGTAAATTTCCGTTCCGGGTGCAGCCTAGAGGTGTTTCAGCAGGACATCCGCATCGGATTTTTCGACGAGATCCCGAAAGCTTTTCAGGATGGACCGGATTCGCAGCGTATCCGGGGATTCGGACACTGGAAGATCCCTGGCTCCGTTGTCTTCCAGTCGGTTGAGGACATAGCTTACCGTCAGAATTTCCGGATCCCGGGCGGGCAGATAAGTGGGCGCGCTTTTCTGATCTCCGAAGCGCTCCGCAATCAGGTCGGCCTCGAGCAGGTCACCGAGCACCTCTTGGACACAGCGCATCGGGGTTTCGAGTTTCAGGGCGATCCGCTGCATGTTCCAACGCTTGTCATGTGTCGGGAAGTGTTTGACCAGGGTGTGCATAATCGCCAGGGCCAGGAGTTTGCGGAAGGCAATGGGCATTCGGCGGCAGTCCGGACCGAATTCGGAGTTCTTGACATGCTGATGGGCATAGGCGATTTCGGCGCCCAGGAGAACCAGTATCCAGCTGATCTGCAGCCAGAACAAGAAGAGGGGAAGGGCGGCGAAACTGCCGTAAATGGCATTGTATTTGGCTACGTTGATCTGAAAGGTGATGTAGATCCATTGAAAGATCTGATAGAAGGCCGCCCCGAGGAATCCGCCGAAAGCCGCGGAGCCCGTTTTGACGCGGGTGTTCGGGAGGAAAGCGTACAGGAAAGCGAAAAGGAACCAGATGACGACGAACGGCAACAGGCGAAGCGTTTTGAAGATGAAGGGGCTTACAGGACCGAGGAGGGTGATATGTTCGGCGAGTATTCGGATCTGGCTTTCGATGAAGACCGTCAGTGCGCTGGCGATGACGAAGAGTAGAGGGCAGATGAGCATCAAAGAAAGGTAATCGCTCACCTTGCGTCCGAAAGACCGCCCCGAGGGCAGGTTCCAGATGGTGTTGAAGGCGGCCTCGATGTTCGAAATCATCTTGATGATGGCCCAGAAGAGGAAGAGCAGGCCTATGCCGGCGATGAGCCCCCCTTGGGTCGTCTCGATCAGTGCGTGGGAGAAGTTGATCGCGCGCTCGAGGACATCCTCCTGGCCTTCGAGGTGCTGCATGAGCTGGTTGCGCAAGGCAGCCTCGAAGCCGAAGCCCTTGGCGATGCCGAAGACCACCGCCAGGATCGGTACGATGCTGAGCAGGGAATAAAAGGTCAGGGCGGATGCTCGCAGCTGGCAGCCGTCCTTGAGAAAACCGTCCGCCGACAGTACGACCATGCGTACCAGCCTCAGCAGCAGGGCGCGTGTTCTCGTCAGGTCTGTCTCCCTGATACGCCAGAGGTTGTCACGATAGTACTGGATCGTTTTCAGGAACGGAAATGCGCGCATGGGATACCCGGCTCCTTTGACCGGCTGTGTGAACCTGCTGTGGGACGGCTATGGCAGAAAGGGCCGGATGCGCGCCTCCAGTTCAGCCTTGGGCAGAGCCCCGACCATCTGATCGACGACCTGGCCGCTGCGGAAAAGAAGCAGTGTCGGGATGCTCCTGATGCCGAACCGGGACGACGTCATGGGGTTCTCGTCTACGTTGAGTTTGGCGATTCTGATCTTCCCGGCGTATTCCCGGGCAAGGGCCTCCAGGATCGGCGCAATCGTCCGGCAGGGCCCGCACCAGGGTGCCCAGCAATCGAGAAGGACTGGCAGAGAATATCCGAGGACGTCAGCCTCGAACGATCGATCCGTTACGGCAAGGGGTCGATGACTGGACTGCAGCGCCTCGGACAGCCGGCTGCGGCACTTTCCGCACACGGGATTCAGGTCCAGCTTGGCGGCGGGAACACGGTTCTTCGTTCCGCATTTCGGACATCGGATCACAATAGAGTCGGAATCCATCGCGTTGCCTCTACGAAATTGAGAACGGATGTTCAGAGGGCCTTCCCCGCGTCGTGATAAATGAAGACAAAGGCCCGGCGATTGATGTCGACGCTCAGATCGGCGCCGCGGGATTCAGCGTAGATCACCCAGGACGGCTTATCTTCGCCGCAGCATTCCACCTGAGGAGAAAAACGGCCGGTATCCCGCTCATACCATGCAAGGAGCATCGGCTCGGAAAGCACCTCCTGTGCCTTTTGGTCGGCGAGGAGCCTCGCTGTCTTCAAGTCGCGGGGGCTGTCCTCGAGATCGAGGCTCATGCGGTTGGGGAGCATTTCATGCGTCAACGCTCGACAGGATTCCATGGCTCGTTCTCCTTTCTGCGGGCAATGGAGCCCGCGCCGCACAAGAAAAAGTGCAGCTTGATGCCGAGAGGGGCAAAAACACTCTTGCCGGATGGACTTAGACTATTATAAGTGGGTGTGTCGACCGATGTCAAATCGAGGAACTTGGGAGCCTCCTCAGTTCAGTTTTTGCCCTTGACTTGTCGCCAAGAGGAAGCTATCATTCCAAATTCACCAGTTTCCATGCTAAGATCTGTTTCAGGGCCGGCGGATGGCGGTCAGTAAAAGGGGGAATTTGCCTGGGATCCGGACGGCCGAGGTTCAGCCGGACGGCAGCACGCCTTCGGGAGCACAGGGAATGGTGCGGATCGATCCTGGGGGCCGGCCGTCGAGACCGTTTGCGGATGGAAACGCAATATACTTGAGGAGCAGGGGTCATGTACGCAGTCATTAAGACGGGTGGAAAACAATACAAGGTAGCCGCGGGTGACGAGCTGAGATGCGAGAAGCTCCCTGGGGCGGTGGGCGACACGGTGGTTTTCGAGGACGTTCTTTTGCGCGCTGATGGCGATGCGGTCGTCCTCGGGCAGCCTGTCGTCGAGAACGCCAAGGTGATCGGCCGTATCAAGGGCCAGGGTCAAGCCAAGAAGATCTTGGTTTTCAAATACAAAAGGCGCAAGAATATACGCAAACTTCGGGGGCATCGCCAGGCCTTCAGCCTGGTCCGTATAGAGAGTATCGAGTGATTGGGGTGGTGATTTTTTCGAGATGGGTTGCATCCCGAAATGATTCACCGGTACAAACGAGTTTCCAATCCGGAACAGAGGGTTTTTGGCCGATCTTAAGCGAATCGAGCTTTTGCGCTGAGGCGACCCGGTGGTTGCCGCACAGGCAGGCGTGCAGGTTGACGCGGAGATTGGCTGAAAGGTCCATTTCCGGACAGGATCGAGACAGAGGGATAAAATGGCGCATAAGAAAGCAGGCGGCAGTTCGCGCAATGGTCGCGACAGTGCCGGGCAGCGGTTCGGCATCAAGCGGTACGGTGGTCAGCAGGTGAAAGCGGGCAATATCCTGGTCCGGCAGAAGGGGACGAAGATCCACCCGGGCAGAAACGTGGGCCTCGGGAGGGATTACACGCTTTTTGCCCTGGTCGATGGTGTGGTCGCTTACGAGCGTTTTGGCAAGACCCGCAAGAAGGTCAGCATCGCGACGGTCTGATGGACCGCCCGTCCCATCCCGCCTGAGAGATGGAAGATGGATTTTCTGGACGAAGTGGTCATTACGGTCAGGTCAGGAGATGGGGGTGGGGGTTGCGTCAGTTTCAGACGGGAAAAGTACATCCCCAAAGGAGGCCCTGACGGCGGCGACGGCGGGGACGGCGGCGATGTCATCCTGTCGGCCGACAAAACCTGTCACAGCCTGTCGGATTACCGGTCCCGGAGATCCTTCAAGGCGGGGAGCGGCTCGCCGGGCGGGGGCAATCAATGCACCGGCAGAAACGGCGAAGACCTGATCCTTCCGGTGCCTTTGGGGACCATCGTTGAAAATGCTGTGACAGGCGACTTCATTGTCGATCTCGTACGGGCCGGGGAGCGGTTCCTGCTGCTTCCGGGTGGTCAGGGCGGGAAAGGCAACCGCCATTTCGCCACCGCTACGAACCGGACCCCGCGTATGGCCCAGCCGGGCATTCCCGGCGTCGAACTCAAGATAAGACTTTCTCTCAAACTGCTCGCCCACATCGGCTTGGTGGGGCTTCCCAACGCGGGGAAGTCTACGCTGCTCGCCTCTTTAACCATGGCGCGTCCCAAAATCGGGGACTACCCCTTCACGACCCTGATCCCCAATCTTGGAGTGCTGGATCTCGACGACGACCACTCCATCATCCTTGCCGATGTGCCTGGTTTGATCGAGGGTGCGAGCGAAGGCCGAGGACTTGGACTCCGGTTCCTGAAGCATATCGAGCGAACGGGCGTGCTCTTTCACCTCCTTGACGCCGCGGACGGCACGGTTGAAGGCGTCCTGGAAGATTATCGCCGGATCCGCAATGAACTGGAGGCCTACAGCCCCGCACTGGCCGATAAGCCCCAGGTCGTGCTCCTGAACAAGTTGGATCTGCTGGATGACGGGAATGGAAAAGTGGCACGGATCGGGCGGGCCCTGGAAGAGGAAGGGGTGCCCTGGATCGGTTTGTCGGCGCTGAAGGGGCAGGGCATCCAGGATCTGAAGCGGTTGATCCTCCTCAACTGGGATGTCTGGGGGCTGGAAGGCCTCTATCCTCGGGAGCCGGATCCTTCCTGTGCGAAGCCGGAGGTGGATGGTTGATGTCTGAATTGCAGACGGGGCCTATGAAGACTCCTGGCCGGGAGGCCTTGCTGAAAGGGATCAGGAGGATCGTCGTCAAGGTCGGCAGCGGTGTGCTGACAGCTGCCGACGGGTTGAATCGGACCGTTATCGAGAGCATCACCGACGATATTGCGGATCTCCGGCGGAGCAAGCTCGAGATCATCCTGGTTTCGTCCGGGGCCATTGCCTCCGGGCTCAGGAAGGTCGGCCTCAAGAGGCGCCCGAAGTCGGTTTCCCAGCAGCAGGCCCTGGCCGCGGTGGGCCAGAGCAGTCTGATGCGCGCCTACGAAGAGGCCTTCGGCAGGCATCGCCAGAAAGTGGCGCAGATCCTGGTCACGCGGGATGACCTGACCCATCGACGCCGCTATCTCAACGCACGGAACACGCTGTTGACCCTGCTTTCCTGGAAGATCGTGCCGATCATCAACGAAAATGACACCGTGGTCGTGGATGAGATCAAGTTCGGTGACAACGACAACCTGAGCGCCATGATCACCTGCCTTTCGGAGGCTGGTCTGCTGGTCAATCTAACCAACCTGGACGGCTTGTTCGACAAGGACCCGCGGGTTCACCAGGACGCGCGACTGATTCATACGATCGACAAGGTGGATCGACGCGTCTCGGGATACGCGAGCACCATCCCGGGTTTCCTGGGAAAGGGGGGCATGGCCAGCAAGGTCAAGGCGGCGCAGAAAGTGGCGCTCTTGGGCGTGCCGACCGTCATCGCCAATGGGTTCAAGCCGGGCGTCCTGAAGCGGGTCCTGAAAGGGGATGAAGAGGGGACGCTTTTCATGCCGCGCCCGGTGTCCCTCTGCCACCGGAAGCACTGGATCGCTTTCACCAAATCGCCCCGGGGACAAATCGTGGTCGACAAAGGGGCGGAGACGGCGCTCCTGGAAAATGGTAAAAGTCTTCTGCCTTCGGGTATCAAAGAGGTGGTGGGGCGTTTCAGCCTGGGTGATGCCGTCCTGATCGTGAGCGAAGAAGGAGAGGACCTCGCGGTGGGAATGGTCAATTACCACAGCGGCGACCTCAAAAAGATCATGGGTGCCAAGACATCCGGGATAGAGGCTATCCTCGGTTTCAAACACGAAGACGAAGTCGTGCATCGCGACAATCTTGTCTTGGCGCGCCAGCTGGACGAAGGAGACGATCTATGTCAGTGGAGGGGATGATCCGCACGATGGCCGATGAGGCCGGGAAGGCTGCCCGGGCGCTGCGCAGCATAGGCCGGGCCGATAAGGACGCCGCCTTGAACCGGATGGCGGGGCTGCTGCGCCGATATTCGGACCGGATAAGAGAGGAAAACGCGAAAGATGTCGCCCGGGCGCGTGAAGCGGGCCTTTCAGCAGCCATGATCGACCGGCTGACCTTGACCGGCCCCACGATAGAAGGCATGGCGCAGGGGCTCGAGGAGGTCGCGGGACTTCCGGATCCGGTCGGTTTGGTTACCGGAATGTGGCGCCGGCCGAATGGGCTTCTGGTCGGACGCGTGCGTATTCCCATCGGGGTCATCGGATTCATCTATGAATCGAGGCCCAATGTGACGGTGGATGCCGCGGCGCTTTGTCTGAAATCCGGAAACGCGGTTATCCTCAAAGGAGGGTCCGAGGCGATTCAGTCCAATATGGTCCTCGCTGAGATCCTGGCCGAGGCCTTGCAGGCAACAGGGCTCCCGGAAAAGGCCGTCCAAGTGGTGCCTACGACGGACCGCGAGGCGGTGTCGATCCTGATCGGGCTCGACGAAGACGTAGACCTGATCATTCCGCGCGGGGGGGAGGGTTTGATCCGGTTCGTGGCCGATCATTCGAAGATCCCCGTTCTCAAGCACTACAAAGGGGTTTGCCATGTCTACGTGGACCAAGACGCCGAGATCCCCATGGCGGAGGAGATCTGTTACAACGCGAAAGTGCAGCGTCCGGGCGTCTGCAATGCCATGGAGACCCTTCTCGTACACGAAGGGATCGCGGGGAGATTCCTGCCCGCAATGATCGAACGGTTTGAAAAGGCTGGCGTTGAGATCAGGGGTTGCGAGCGCACCCGGTCGATCGCGCCGCAGGTCAGGGCGGCGGTCGCCGAGGACTGGCCGGCGGAGTTTTTGGACCTGATCCTGGCGGTGAAGGTAGTGGGGGACCTCGAAGAGGCCCTGGATCATATCGAGCGCTACGGCTCGAAACATACCGAAACGATCGTGACGAACGATTACGCGCGCGCCCAGCGTTTTCTGGGCGAGGTCGATTCTTCCGTGGTGTTGGTGAACGCCTCGACCCGTTTCAACGACGGGAATCAGTTAGGGCTGGGGGCGGAGATCGGGATCAACACGTCCAAACTGCATGCCTTTGGCCCGATGGGCCTCGAAGAACTGACGACCACGAAGTTCATCGTTTACGGCAGCGGTCAGGTCAGAAGCTGATCGGCCCGGCCGCGGGCGGTAAGCCCGAAAGAAAGGGTTTGCACGATAGGACTCGGCGGCGAAAAAGAGACTGCCTTGAGACTCGGCTTGCTGGGTGGAACCTTCGATCCGATTCATCTCGGCCATCTGCGCGGTGCCGAAGAGGTCAGAGAAAATTTGGATCTGGCCAGGGTATACCTCATTCCCGCCGCCGTGCCCCCTCACAAGACCCGGGAACCGATTACGCCCTTTGCGCACCGATATGAAATGGCGCGTCTGGGCGTCTCCTCGTCTCCATATCTCGAGGCATCCGATCTCGAGGGAAGGCGGCCCGGCCCTTCCTATTCCATAGAAACGCTGAAAAATTGCCAGGCGATGTTCGGCCCGCGGGCAGAGATCTTTTTTATCCTGGGTATGGACGCCTTTCTGGAGATTTACACCTGGAAGGCCTATCTCGAATTGTTCGAACGGGCGCATTTCGTTGTCATCGGCCGGGAAGGCACCGAATTGGAAGAGCCCGCGGCGTTCCTGCGGTCGCTCGGCGTCGCAGGCATCATTGAGAATGAACGGGGATTTTTCACGTCGCACTCCGGCAAGTCGATCCGCTTTCTGCAAACGACACGAATGGACATATCCGCATCGCGGATCAGGCGGTTGTGCCGGGAGAGGAGATCTGTGCGTTTTCTGATCCCCGAGCCCGTAAGAGAATACATCGAGAGGACGGGACTTTATAGAAACCATGGATACGCTTGAAAAAGCACGGAAATGCGCCGGCTATCTTCTGGAAAGGAAGGCATTGAATCCGGTCCTTTTTGAGGTCGGGAAGCTTACCTCGTTGACGGATTATTTTCTGATCGCGAGCGGCGGCAGTTCCAGGCAGGTCCAGGCGCTCAGCCGGCACTTGCAGCGCAAAATGCGGGAGGCGGGGTTCCGGCCCTACGGCATTGAAGGAGAGCAGGAGGGGCAATGGATCCTGCTTGACTTCGGGGATATCGTGGTCCATCTTTTCTATGAACCGGTGCGCACGTTTTACGATCTTGAAGGGCTATGGGTCGAGGCCCCGCGCGTTCCCATCGAGAGTGCCCCGCCGCCGGATTGATCGGAGGTTTCATGCGCAGGATCATGGCCGTTTTCACCCTGCTGGTGGTTTTTGTGACGACAGGTCTCTGCCCGAAATGGCCGTGCTGCGCTGGTTCCGCCTGGGCCCTTTCGGTGGATGAGGAGCAGGAGATCGGTCGTGAGTTTATGGCCCAGATCAGGGAATACTTCACCCTCCTCGAAGATGATTTTGCCAATCGATACCTCAACGGTCTTGGACGATACCTGGTCGAGCAGGTCGAGACCCAGCCGTTCCCATTCCATTTTTACATCATCAAAGATCCCACGTTGAACGCTTTTGCAGCCCCGGGTGGACAGATATTCATCTTTTCGGGGCTCATCGGCGCCCTCGATCAGGTCGACGAACTGGCTGCAGTGATCTGCCATGAAATCGGGCATGTAACGGCCCGTCATCTGGCCCAGCGCATCGAGCAGAACAAGAAGATCGGTCTGATTACGATGGCCGGTATCCTCGCGGGCGCGCTGCTGGGTGGTACGGCCGCCGAGGCGCTGATCGCCGGGTCCATGGCGGCCGGTATCCAGGCGCAGCTGCACTACAGCCGGGAAGACGAGCGGCAGGCCGACCAGCTCGGGTTCAAATATATGTCGGACAGCGGCTTCGACCCGCACGGTATGGAGGAAACCCTCAAAGAGATTGCCAAAGGCAATTGGCTGGGGTCGGATAAGATCCCGGCCTACCTATTGACCCACCCGACCGGGCCGGAACGGATGGCGAACCTCGAGACCCTGCTGAGCGGTTACGCGGGGCAGACCTCATCGCCCGAGGCCGAGCAGTTTCGAAAGGTCTATCCGCTCTTCAGAACCGTCGTGATGGCCCGCAGCATAGATAACACGCAGGCGGAGCGGCTGTTTCGGGCCGATCTCGGCAAAGATCCATCCGACCCTCTTCCGTACGTAGGCTTGGGGATCCTTGCATTGGGAAAAAGAGACTACCCGACGGCGATCGGTTTCATGGAAAAGGCCTTGGAACGCGGAAAGGATTATCGTTTGCCTCTGCTGACCTATCTCGGACAGGCCTACCAGCTGAGTGGACGCGACCAGGACGCGGTGCGCACGCTGAAAGAATCCTTCTCAGAGCTGGGTGAAAACAGCACGGCGCTCTACTACTTGGGGCTTTCCTACCTGAATCTGGGGCAATACACGCAGTCAGCCGAAATTTTCGAACGTCTTGCCGTGTCGCCTGCGGCAAAGGACGATGTGTATTATCACCTGGGGATTGCCTATGGGCGGTTGAATCGGCTGGCTGAGGCGCACTACAATTTTGGATTGTATTTCAGCAAGTTGAATCAGACGGACAAGGCGCGGTTCCATTTCGAGAAAGCGAAGGAGCTTTCGGCGGATCACAGTATCCTCGCTCAAAAAATAAGTCTTCAGCTTCAGGAACTGGAGAAGGCCGAGCATCGGTGACCCCGGCGATCGCAGCAGATGATGCCCACCGGCCTTGGGGGAGACGGAGGACGTATGAAATGGTGCTCCTGGTGGGCGGCCGTTCGTAGGGACAGGTAGGGACAGGGATTCGAAAGAGGCCTGCAGGCGAGGACGGCCGAACGGCTATTCGAAGTCTTTTAAATAAGTTGTTGGGTCCTCAAGAAAATCCTTGTAGAAGCGGTAGGATTTTGTCTGTTGATACGCGATTTCCTCGATGGGGGCATGATCGCAGCTCAGAATCTGGGCCTTCGGATAACTGAGCAGAATGGGCGAGTGCGTGGCGATGATGAACTGCGTCGCCGGGCGGGCGAGAGCACGATGGAGGATGAAGATGAATTGGAGCTGGTTGCGGGGTGAGAGCGCCGCCTCCGGTTCATCGAGCAGATAAAGGCCCGGGAGGCGGCAGCGATGTTCGAAGAACGAAAGAAACGCCTCTCCATGCGATTGCTGGTGCAGCGAACGCCCGCCGTAATAATCCAGAAGATTTCTGTCCGTGAGGCTCATATCGTCGATAAAGGCTGCAAAGTTGAAGAAGCTTTCGGCCCTGAAGAAAAACCCCTTCACGATCCCCCCCCATTCCCACGTCCCCTCCATGCTGAGAAAGTGATGCAGCGATTTGCTGAAGGGGTTCCGGTGCGCGGTGTGGGTTTTTTCGCCTCCCCAGACCGTCAGTCCGTAGTTGCGCGCAACGGCTTCGAGCAGAGTCGATTTGCCGCTTCCGTTGTCGCCGACGAGGAACACCGCGCGTTCCCGCAGATCGAGGCGATCGGTGCAGCTCAAGGCCGGAACATTGAATGGATAGGATTCCCTTCTGGGGAACCGGCTGTGCAGAATGGTGATGGTGTCCACGTACACGCGGTGCCTGCTTTCTCGGTATTCCATTCGGGGTGGGCGAAAAAGATCGCGCTCAGGGGAGGTAGTCTTCCCTCACCGGCGAAAAGACCTCCACAACGACGGCATCCGTAAGGACCTCGGCCTCATGGGGGACATCCTTGTGGATGCACCAGCTGTCACCCGGCCCGGCCTCGAAGGAGTCATCCCCCGCCCTCAGGACGATCCGGCCGCTGACCACGTATCCGGTCTGCTCGTGAGGATGGTGGTGCAGGGGGAGTTTCTTTCCGCCTTCGAGCTTGAATTCGCAAAGGATCGTCAATTCACCGTACACCAATGTTTTCATCCGGATGCCGTCGGCCAGCGTCCGATATCCGTCCTCGCTTCTGTGAACCATCAAGGCGGTTTTCCTCCTTATTTTGAAGGTGTTTATAAGGATGTCGATGACCTTCAAGTCCGGTGGGGGGAATGGAAGCGCCCCGAGTTCCTGAATGGTCACCCACCTGATCGCCTGCCCTTGGCGTGCGATGGGTCGTCCTTCCTCTCGAGTGCACAGGAAGAAATGGAGCGTGACGCTCTTGGAGGCATAGGCGTGATCGATGGTTGCAAGAGGGCGCTCCAACCTTACACGAATGCCGAGCTCCTCCATCATCTCGCGCTTCAGGCAGGCCTCCGGAGTTTCCCCGGCCTCCTGCTTCCCTCCCGGGAATTCCCACAGCCCCTCCAGGTGGGTGCCTTCGGGACGGCGGGTGATGAGGATCCTCCCCTGCTCCGAGAGGATTCCAGCAGACACATCGTAATGGGGCTTGCGTCCATTCATCTGGAACGAGTCAAGAGTCCGGTGAGGCATCCAGGTTTTCAAGCCGCAGGCGGAGGAAGGCCTCGGAGGCCTCCTGGTGCTGAGGGATCCGTTGGAGGACTTGGCGGTAGGCCACCATGGCCCCCTTCACATCCCGATGCTTTTCGCGCAATCGTGCAAGGTTCAGCCAGAGTTCAGGGTTTTCTGGATCGAGTTCGAGAATGCCCTCCAGGGTGCTCATTGCTCGATCCTCTCTTCCGAGCTCGAGGTAAGCCACCAGCAGGTATTGGCGCAGGGCCTTTTCCTTCGGGTTGGCCTCAACCGCCGGTTCGAAGGCCTCGACGATGCCCTGATAATCCTTCCGGTCGTGGAGGTTTTCGAAGAGGTACGTATAAGCGGGCATATGGTCGGGCTGGAGGCGTATCAGGCTTCGAGCGGCATTCACGGCCTGCGTGACATCCTCCATACGGCGGTGAAGGTCGAAGAGGATGGTCAGGGCCGAAACATCTTCGGGATGGCGTTCAGCATAGGCGGTCAGATGGTTGGCAGCCTCTTCGAGCCGCCCGTTCTGGTACTCGAGCACCCCCAGGTTGAAGAGCACCGTATCATTTTGGGGATCGTTCGCTGCAATACGGCGGTAAATTTCCGCCAGTGCCTGTTCGTCCCCCAGCTTTTCCAGGACCTGGGCCATCAGCAGCAGCCCTTCCTGATCCATCGGGCCGGTGGCTAGCACCTCTTCCAGCCAGCGTCTCGCCTCCTTCCATTGCCCCTGTTCGATCAGATGAAGGCTGAGTTTGAGGCGGCCTTCCCGATCCGCCGCATTCAGCTGCAGCGCCTTCTTCAGGTAATCGAAGGATGCTTCCTCCAGCCCGAGCTGCTCATGGAGATAGGCGAGGTTGTAATAGAGATTCGGGTCATCGGGTTGGTGGCGGGCGAGCTGCAGATACTGGTCGATGGCCGCCTGGTGCCGCCCGGCCTCGGCATGGATGAGGGCCAACCTCGAATGGATCGGCAACGCTTCCCCCTCCGGTATCAGTCCAAGGAGGGTCTCATAACAGCGGACGGCCTCTTCCGTCCGTCCGCCGCGGTCCAGTTCCTCAGCGAGTTCCCGAAGCGTTGAGATATCTTCCGGATCCCGTTTGGTGATCTCTTTGAGGATCCGGATCACCGCCTCCGAATCACCGGCGGCGGCATAGAGGTCCCGGATTTCTCTGAGGACGGCCGGATCGTGGCTCTCCTGATTCATGAGCTCCATCGTTTCACCGGCCTTCCGCCATTGGGCCATACCCTTGTAGGTTTCGGCAAGAAGCTGCAGAAGCTTCCTTTCGTTCGGGTGGAAACCCAGGGCCTTTTGGAGGACGGCGGCCCGCTCTTCGAGTGAAATGGTGCGCACGGCCTTGTCGGTCCAGTCCTCGAGGAAGGGTCTGATGTTCAGGTTGATAGAACCGATCGTATCATTGCGGTACTTGACGGAGACTTCGAAGCGATGATGATCGTAAATATCTCGATCGGGCAGCAGGGAGACCAGAGGCATCTCTTCGAAGCGCAGGGCGTTGACGTCGAAACTAGGGCTGACCAGGCGGAGATCATGGTTGAAGGGGATGTTGGTTGCGATTTCCAAGATCTTCACCCGGTCTCCGGGATGCAGTACGAGGGTCTCGCCAACGGCGACCCGTCTCTGCTCCTGATCGATCTGCACCACGAGGGCATGGAATTCGGCGCCGTGTTCGAAAAAACCGTGCCAGAAATACCAGCCTGCACCGCCGCCCCCCAAGACGAGCAGGAACATTATCCAGAAAAGGGGCCGGACTAGGAGGGGTTTCTTTTTCCGTGTTTTGACCAAAGAGCCGCTCTCATTTCGACTGAACCTGCGCTCCTTTGGTTTTTCCTCTTGCGCGGCCTTCCCAGAGGAGCAGAATTGGGCTGGCGACGAAGATGGAAGAATAGGTTCCCACCCCGATCCCCACCAGGAGCGCAAAGGCGAAGTCGTGGATGACACCGCCGCCCAGCACGAACAGCGCGACGACCACGACCAGGGTGGTGGAAGAGGTTAGAATGGTGCGGCTAAGGGTTTCATTGATGCTGGTGTTGATGGTTTCGCCTAAAGGCCGGCGCTTGAAACGCCGCAGATTCTCTCGGATACGGTCGAAGACGATGATCGTATCGTTCAGCGAGTAACCGGCGATGGTCAGGATGGCGGCGATGATGGCCAGGGAGATCTCCCGGTCCGTCAAGGCGAATGCCCCTATCGTGATGGCGACGTCGTGGATCAGGGCGATGATCGCCCCAAGCGCATATTTCAAATTCAGGAACCAGCACATGCCCAGGCTGACGAGCAGGGCCAGGATGATCAGCCAGGTGACGCTCACCCCGAAGATCGATGCGACATAGACGATGAAGATCAAGGTGACGGCCATGACACCGCTCATCAACCACTTCAGTTCGAATCGGCCGGAAATGTAAATGGCGATGATGAGGATCGTGTAGAAGAGGGCGAACAGGGCCTTCTGCCGGAGGTCTTCCCCGACCTTCGGCCCGACCATCTCCACACGGCGGATGTCGGCAGGCGTTCCGAATTGGGCCTCCAGGCCGGATTGGACCTTTTCGCTCAGGCCGCTCAAGTCCAGATCCATTTTGCGCACACGGATGAGATATTCCAGCTCGGCTTCCTCACCGAATTCCTGTACAACGCTGTCCTGCAACCCCAAGGGTTCCAAGGCGGTCTTGATCTCCGTCGGTGTCCGTTTCTGATCGAGTTTGACCTGGATGAGGAGGCCGCCCGAGAAGTCGACGCCGTAATTGGGGCCGCCCCGCCAGACAAGCAGAGCGATCGTGGCGAAGATCATGAGTAGGGAAAATGCGTACGCGATTTTACGCCTTCCAATGAAATCGATGTGGGTTCCCGGCTTGATGAATTCCATTCAATGACTCCCGCAATGATTTAGATGCTGAGCTTTTTCATGCGCTTCTGGACGTAAAGCAGATCGAAGATGATCCGGGTCACGAAGATCGCGGTAAAGAGACTGGCCACGATGCCGATGCTCAGGGTGACGGCGAACCCTCGCACGGGTCCGGTCCCGAACTGAAACAGGATCAGTGCGCCGATGAGGGTGGTGACCTGCGCGTCGAGGATCGTCACCAGAGCCTTTCCGTAGCCGGCCTCGATGGCGGCGCGGGGCGTCTTCCCCAGGCGCGATTCTTCCCGGATTCGTTCGAAGATCAGCACGTTGGCATCCACCGACATGCCGATGGTCAGGATGATCCCGGCGATGCCCGGCAGCGTGAGGGTGGCGCCGAAAAAGGAGAGCCCCGCCATGATGAAGATCATGTTCAAGACAAGGGCAAGATCGGCGATCAGGCCGGAGAGATTATAGTAAACGGCCATGAACAGGATCACGATCAGTCCGCCGATCAGCATGGATTTGATCCCTTTCTGGATGGAATCCATTCCCAGAGAAGGTCCTACGGTCCTTTCCTCGAGGATCTTCACGGGTGCGGGCAGGGCGCCGGCACGCAAAACGATGGCGAGGTCCTTCGCCTCATCCATGGTGAAGCGGCCTGTAATCTGAGCCTTGCCGCCGGCGATCTTGTCCTGGATGACCGGTGCGGAATACACGTTGTTGTCCAGGACGATGGCCAGCCGCTTCTTGATGTTTTCTCCGGTGATCTGCTCGAAGAGCCTGGCTCCGCGGGTATCGAAAGACAGGGAAACGTAGGGTTCATTGTACTGGCTGTCAATGGCGACACGGGCATCGGTGATGTACTCTCCGGTCAGGACCGCCCTTTTCTTGAGCAGGTATGGAATTCGGCGCCGGTCCGGCGAACCCGTGGCAGGCGGGCTTTCATAGTGGATCTCGCTACCGGGCGGGATGTTCCCCTCGAGGGCTTCGTCCAGACTGTGGTCTTCGTCCACCAGTTTGAATTCGAGAAGCGCGGTCTTGCCGATTAATTCGATCGCCCGTTTGGGATCGCTGACCCCCGGCAGCTGAACCAGGATACGGTGGTCTTCCTGGGGGCGGATTTCGGGTTCTGTGACACCGAACTGATCGATCCGGTTGCGGATGGTCTCCAGGGCCTGATCGACCGCCATCTCCTTGATGCGCTTGCGGGCGTTTGCTTGGAGCATCAACTCCATGACGGGATAGCCGTCTTCTTCTCCGCCTGTCTTGATATCGAAATCGGAATAGATCATCCCGACGGTGTCCCTGAAGGTCTGGACGTCTTCTGCGCGCATCATCACGACCTTAATCCCGTTGAGACCGGTTCGTTCGATCGCCTGATAGCGGAGTTTCTCCTTGCGCAGATCGCCCTTCAACTCTTCGACAGTCCGCTCCAGGTGGCTTTCCACGGCTTTATCCACTTCCACTTCCAGGACCAGATGGATGCCCCCCTGTAGATCGAGACCCAGGCGGATGCGATCATCGGGGAGGACCCGCGACCACCAGTCGGGGAGGGTGCTCGTGAGAGAAGGGGTCAGATAGATCAAGGCCGCCAACAGGACGAGCCCAGCCAATGCGCTACGCCAACTCAAGCTTTTTGACACGGTTTACTCCTGGTCGTTCGAGAAATGCGATGTCGCCCGGCAGCCGCAAAGGCTGCGTCGGCGGATCCTAGGCCGACTCTCTGCCGATGATCCCGGAAACGGATCCTCTGGATATCTTGACCCGCACCTTGGGGGCGATTTCGATCGTGACGACGTCGTCTGCCAGGCCGGTGACGACACCGTGCAACCCGCCCGCGCTCACCACGCGGTCGCCTCTCTTGATGGATGCGAGAAGCTGCTTATGCTGTTTCGCCTTTTTCTGCTGAGGACGAATCAACAGAAAATAGAAGATTACGAACATCAGAATCAAGGGGATAAAGGCGCCAAAGCCTCCTCCCTGTCCGCCGCCTGTGCCATCCGTTCCCATTGCATAGGCCAAAAAATCCATTAGGCATCCTCCTTTTGGTTGATCTCCTGAGATTGATAAAACCACGTTCTGAACGAGAGCATTTGCTCCGTCTCGATCGCTTTTCTGATCGCCCGCATGAGATCGATGTAATAAGCGAGATTATGTATCGTATTCAATCTGTAAGCAAGCAACTCCCGTGCCATGAAAAGATGCCGCAGATAGGCCCGCGAATAATGCCTGCAGGTGTAACAGCTGCAGTTGGGATCGAGAGGCCTGTCGTCGCCGGCATAACGTGCGTTTTTGATGGCCACGCGGCCGACCGACGTAAACAGGGTGCCGTTCCTGGCATTGCGTGTGGGCATGACGCAGTCGAACATGTCGACGCCGAGGCAGACAGCCTCAACGAGATCCGCGGGGGTCCCGACGCCCATGAGATAGAGCGGCTTTTCCTCGGGAAGAAAAGGCCGCGCAGCCTGGATGACGGCCAGCCTTGTCTCTGCATCCTCGCCCACCGAAAGGCCGCCGAGGGCGTAGCCGTCGAAACCGATGGCGACCAGTTCCCGGGCGCTCATGGCGCGCAGATCAGGGTACATCCCTCCCTGAACAATCCCGAAGAGGGCCCCCTCTCCGGGTCCTTTGCGGGTTGCACATCGCTCGGCCCAACGAGTCGTGCGTTTGACGGCGACCAGCACATCGTCGTAGCCCGCCGGAAAGGGCACGCATTCGTCGAAGGTCATCATGATATCCGATCCCAGCGCCTGCTGGATCCCCATAGCCTTTTCCGGACCCAGGAAGTGTCGGGATCCGTCGATGTGCGACTGAAAGACGACACCGTCGGATGAAACGGTTCGCAGCCTGGCTAGGCTGTAAACCTGGAAGCCGCCGCTGTCGGTCAGGATGGGCCGGTTCCAGTGCATGAAGCGGTGCAGCCCGCCGAGGCGGCCGATGAGGTCGTGGCCGGGGCGGAGGTACAGGTGATAGGTGTTGGCGAGGATGATTTCTGCACCAAGCTCCTCCAGTTCCTCCGGGGAGATCGCCTTTACGGATGCCTGGGTTCCGACCGGCATGAAGACGGGGGTTTCGATCTTCCCATGGGCGGTCTCCAGACAGCCGATCCGCCCTTGGCATTCCCGGGATCGGTATTGGATGCTGAATCTCAAGGAGAATACGCTCAGCAGGGCCGCTTCGAGCCAGGCCTCTCCGCGTGATGGAGCAGGCGGCTGGCATCATGCCGGCTTGTCACAGGATCAGCATGGCGTCCCCGTAACTATAAAACCGGTACCCATCCTCAACGGCCTTCTTGTAAGCCCTCCGAATGATGTCGTTCCCGGCGAATGCACAGACCAGGAACAAAAGTGAACTTTTCGGCAGATGAAAATTGGTGATCAAGGCATCGACGCACCTGAACGGATATCCGGGTGTAATCAGGAGGCGCGTCCGGCCTTCGCCAGGGCGAATGGATCCGTCTGCCAGCGCAGCCGTTTCGAGCGTCCTCACAACGGTGGTGCCGACTGCCACGACCCGGCCTCCGCGCTGTCTTGTTCTTGCAATGGCCTCCGCGGTGTCGGCCTCGATCCGAAAAAATTCCTCGCCCAGGACGTGGCGGCGGATATCCTGGGTTCTAACCGGCTGAAAGGTCCCGAATCCGACGTGCAGGGTCAGGGGGGCGACTGCCACACCTTTTTCCTCGATCCTCCCGAGCAGTTCCCGGGTGAAATGAAGCCCTGCCGTAGGAGCGGCGACGGCACCCTTCCGTGCAGCATAAACCGTTTGATATCTTTCCACATCCAAGGCGGCAAGCGCATCGAGCGAAGCGCGCTTGATGTATGGAGGCAACGGCACCCTTCCACGCTCTTCGATCAGCTTCTCGAGGGCTTCAGGGGAGTTGAACCGGATTACCACGACCCCGTTTCCCTGGACCTCTTCCACCACCCCGCTGACCTGATCGTCCAGCAGGATAAGCCCGCCGATCTGGGGTGGTTTGGAGGATTTCAGCAAACAAAGCCGCGCAGCCGCCGGTTTTCCGCCCTGGTCGTGTTCCAGAACCAGCAATTCAACCCGGCCGCCGGTATCCTTTTTTCCTTCAAGGCGGGCGGGTACGACACGGGTATCGTTTATGACGAGCAGATCCCCCGGGCTGAGCTGCTCGGGGATATCATGGAAATGCCGGTCGCGGATCGCCCCGCTCCTGCGGTCGAGCACCAGAAGCCGAGAGGCGTCTCTTCTCTCACTGGGGACCTGAGCGATCAATCCTGCCGGCAAATCGAAATTGTAGTCATCCAGATCAAACATTGATTATATTAAACACGAAATTGTAAAAGAGCTTTGGTTCAAAGTCAAATGCTTTTATTCATTGAAGAGATACGCCAACAGCAGACCTATGCACATCGAAAGCAGACCCAGTATACGAAGCTGGCCGTCCGGAATCTTCTGGATGGCAGCCATCCACGATTTCATCTTATCGGGACAAGCGAAATAGGGGAGGCCCTCCACGATCATCAGCAGTCCTATAAGGCAGAAAAACCATCTCATCCTGGATACCTTGTGCCCACTCGGAACGGGAGCATTCTGCCGGTCTCGGCGTCGATTTCCGCGCCTGTCCGTGTGGCGGCCTGCAGGCCGCCACACGGACAGGCGCTCGGTTTCATGGATATCGGCAGCAAATCCTCCTCCCGGGTTGGAATTCCTGCCGTGTTGGATAAACATCTTCCGGATGGAAACCAGCCGTCCAAGGGAGGGCCTGCTGCAGGAGTTCCGGGATCTAATCAGCACGCCTGCAAGGGGCAGGTGCGGCCTTGCTCCATGGACCCCGGGCATTGGAAATGCGGCATCGGGCAACCGGCTCCTGATGGGGCCGACCCAAATGCCGGACCATGATAGAGATGGAATCGGAGGCTGTCAAGGCTGCACCGGATGCGTGCTGCAATTGCGCTTGAACTCTGCAAGAAGATCAGTTAGCTTGTTCTCAGCCTCGAGGTGGTCTCTCTTGCCAATCTCGGCCGCGATTTGCCCGTTTGCCTGTGCGGCGACCTACTGGTCTTCCCCAGGCAAACGATGGTGTCCCCTGACATGGGCAGGATCTGGAGCCGCTCCGGATGGGTGCGACTGAGCACCCGAAGGGTGTGAAGAAACCGGGACCCGCCCCGAAGGGGTGGGACTGAGCACCCGAAGGGTGTGAAGAAAATCCCTTGTTTACGGACTGGAGGGGCTGTCGCGCAGGATGCTCTTTTCCGGGTGGAAAAAGGTTTGTGTCCATCCGGTCAGCGTGTTTGCCCGGAACAGGGTTCCAATCCGGAAGAAGGGGTTTGATCGAGGCGTTGGAAGCCAGGCATTTACTCAGAGGCGAATCGGGAAGATCGCCCTTTTGAGATGATCCGAGTCGGGGCTGACGGGAATAAGCCCACTTGAGATATGAAAACGGCACAATGCCGCATCGGGGGATTGGGCGGAGTGGAGAGTCGAAGCCGGCCGAACCGGGTGTTGATCGATCTGAAAGCGCTTGAGGAGAATTTCCAGCGGGTCAGGGATGCCGTTGGGTCTCATGCGAGGATCCTGGCAGTCGTCAAGTCGGATGCCTACGGCCATGGAATGGTCCCTGTGGCGCGTACCCTCTTGGGTTGCCGGGTCGACGGCTTGGGTGTCGCTTTTCTGCACGAAGGCATCGAACTGAGAGAAGCGATCCCGGGTACTTTCCCCGTGGTGCTCCTCTGCGGGCTTTGCTCGAGGGATGAGGTGTCCGCCGCGGTGGATTGGGATCTGACGCCCGTGATCTTCGATATGGATATGCTGGAGGTCCTCGATCAGGAAAGCGGGCGAAAGGGCAGGATTACCGGCTTCCAGTTGAAGGTCGACACCGGCATGGGGCGTTTGGGCATTCGGCCGGTCGACACGGCTGCCTTTCTGGACGGGGTGCGGCGGATGCGGTTCCTGTCGCTGCAAGGGATCATATCCCACTTTTCATCCGCAGGAGAGGAAGATCGGACCTTTACCGAGAAACAGATCGCCTGTTTCGAGGACGTGCTGAACACCGCCCGTTCGATGGGCTACACCCTCCCTCTGAACAATATCGCAAACAGCGCCGGGATGACGTTTTACCCCGAATCGATTTCCGGTATGGTCCGCCCCGGTATACTGCTGTACGGGGGGGGTGCGGGTCAACCTGCCTTCAAACCGGTCATGCACTTCAGGGGACAGGTCATTCAGGTCAAGAGAGTGCCCGCCGGCACCCCGATCAGCTATGGGAGGACGTATTACACCCCGGCGGCAGCGACGCTCGCGGTGCTCTCTGCCGGATATGCCGACGGTTTGCCCCGCAGACTTTCGAACCGGGGTTTTGTGCTCCTCCAAGGCCGAAGGGTGCCCATGGTGGGGACGGTATGCATGAATCTCACGATATGCGATGCAAGTCTTTGCGGCGATGTCCGCCCTGGCGATGAGGCTGTTTTTCTGGGGTCCCAGGGTGGAGCCGTCATTACATGCGATGAAATGGCCGAATGGGCAGAGACCATCTCATACGACGTCTTCTGTTCGATAGGATCGCGCCATCACAGGGAATTTCTGGAATGAAAAGCAGGATTGAACAGGTACTGAAAGACACGATTGCGGATTGCTTCGAGAAAGGCCTTTTGAAGGAAACCCCGCTGCCCGGCTATGTCATCGAAGTCCCCAATAACCCGGATCATGGCCATTTCGCCACCAACCTGCCCATGACCCTCGCCTCTTCCCAGCGGCGCTCCCCGCGGGATATTGCGGCTGTCATCCTGCAGAACTTGAAGGATGAAGCCGGCCTTATCGATCGCCTCGAGGTGGCTGGACCCGGATTCCTCAACTTCTGGGTCCGCAGCACCGAATGGCACGGTTTCCTCGCCCGTATCCTGGAGGAAAGAGAGGACTTCGGGCGCTGCTCTCTCGGTCAGGGCCTGCGGGTGCTGGTGGAGTTCGTCAGCGCGAACCCGACCGGCCCCCTTCACCTGGGACATGGGCGTGGTGCAGCGCTCGGCGACACCTTGTGCAGGATTTTGGAATGTTGCGGGTATGACGTCGAGCGCGAGTTCTATATCAACGATGCCGGCCAGCAGATTCAGATGCTCGGGAAGTCCATTTACAGCCGCGTCAAACAAAGATCCGACCCGGCCTATCCCTTCCCGGAGAAGGGATATCACGGGGATTATATCCGTGATCTGGCCGAAACGGTCGGCAGCAGGGTGTCGATCGATGGGATGTCCGAAGAGGAGGCCTGCACCTACTGTGCCCAGGCGGGCAAGGAGATCATGCTGGAGGAGATCCGCAGGGATCTGGATGCCTTCCGGGTCCGGTTCGATGTTTGGTACCCTGAGAGCGAGTTGTTTCAATCCGGGCTGCTCGATGCCACGCTCCAGACATTGAAGAACAGCGGCAGGCTCTACGAACAGGATGGGGCCCTCTGGATCAGGACGACCGAGTTCGGAGACGACAAGGACCGGGTGCTTCGCAAGGGAGACGGCCAATTCACCTATTTTGCATCGGACATCGCCTACCACCTGCAGAAGCGGGCGCGGGGTTTCGACAAGGCCATCAATCTCTGGGGGGCGGATCACCACGGCTATGTCCCCCGGATCCAGGCGGCGCTGCAGGCCCACGGGCTGCCGTCCGGCTGGCTCTCCGTCATGCTGATCCAGTTGGTGAAACTCTGGAAGGGCGGCCAGGAGATGAAGATGTCCAAGCGCGCCGGCTCCTATGTGACCCTTGAAGAACTCCTGGCCGAAGTGGGTGTGGATGCCGCCCGCTTCGTATTCTTGACCAAAAGCCACGATTCTTCCCTGGATTTCGATGTGGATCTGGTCAAGAAGCAGGACAGCGACAACCCCGTCTACTATGTCCAGTATGCCCATGCCAGGATCTGCAGCATCTTCAGAAAGGCCGAGGAATCCAGCCTCGAGCGGCTGCCGGTCGTCTGCACGGGCCTCGATCGTCTGATACTGGAGGAGGAAACGGGCCTCATCCGGGCGATGGCCGAGTTCCCCATTCTGCTGCAAGATATCTGCCGGTCGCTGGAGCCCCATCGTCTGACCTATTACCTGACCGACCTGGCCGCTAAATTTCACAAATACTTCAATCTGGGGACGAAGCACTCGGATTTCCGGGTCGTGGGGGACGACACCCTTATGAGCCAGCAGCGGCTTCACCTCGTGGATGCCATCAGAATCACGCTGGCAAATGGGTTGAGGCTTCTCGGCGTCGAATCGCCGGAGAGGATGTGATCGGCACGGATATGTCTTCCAGCAGGGGATCCAAAAAGGCCAAGAAAAGATACCGCCTCGAGCTGGGGTTCGGTGCTTTTCTTTTTTGGACAGCCGGGCTGCTGGTTCTGCTCGGTTGGATCTTCGTTTTGGGGATCATGGTGGGGCGGGGGGACGGCCCCGGGTTCCTGAAAGATTTTCTGCCCAGGGAGCAGCCCGGTGTGCCGCTGGCGCGCGAAGCGGGCCCTGTCTCCAAGGCGGCGATTCCGCCGTTGAACGAAGGGGCCGAGGATCCGGAACTGCGTTTCTACGAGGAGCTGGCTTCAAAAAAGGCGAAGACCGCCAAGGAGGACGGTAAGCATCGAAAGGATTCGTCTCCGGTTGCATCCAAGACGGCGGTAAAACCGGCTTCTCCTGCTGCTGCTCCTGCTCCGATGCCTCCTAAGGAGGGCGTAGGCTATGCGGTCCAGGTGGCATCGCTCGACACGGAAGAAGGGGCCGCTGAAATGGTCGAGCGATTGTCCGGAAAGGGGTTTCGGGCCTATTTCACCAGAGCGTCGGTCAATGGGAGGGTGTATTACCGGGTCAGGGTCGGCCCTTTTACGGGCGCGGCTGAGGCCAAGCGCTCCCTGCAGGAATTGGCGGGGAAAGAAGGATTGGACGGATTCTTGATGGAAACGGGGCTCTGATGGAAACGGACATGCATCTCAGAAAGGCCAGAACGGGAGACGTTCATGCCATTTACGATATCCTTACGCACTATGCCAAGCAGGGCCTTCTCCTTCAGAGGCCCTTGAGCGAGCTATATGATCACCTGAGGGATTATGTCGTGCTCGAGTGCTCCGAGGCGGGACAGACTCCTGGTTCTTTCTCCGGCCTCGAGCTTGTGGGGGTTTGCGGCCTTGGGGTCTGCTGGGAGGATCTGGCCGAGGTCCGGTCGCTCGCTGTCTTGGAGGCCTACCGGGATCGCGGTCTGGGGCTGAAGCTGGTGGAGGCCTGCCTCGAGGAGGCGCGAGTGTTGGGGTTGAAGAGGGTCTTTACCTTGACCTATGTCCCGGACTTTTTCGGGAAGATCGGGTTCCAGGTCGTCGACAAGGCGGTTCTGCCGCACAAGGTTTGGGCGGATTGCCTCAAGTGCCCCAAATTTCCGGATTGTGACGAAATTGCAATGATGCGTGCTCTTTGACGCTCTTGCGGAGATCGGTCCTTTAGGGGGTGTATTATGTTCGGCATCGGAATGCCGGAATTGATCATTATCCTGGTTATCGCGTTGATTGTCATCGGACCCAAGAAGCTCCCTGATCTGGCTAGGGCCCTGGGGCGTGGAATGGCCGAGTTCAGGAAGGCGACCCAGGAGATCAAGGAAAGCCTGGCGGTGGATGAAGAGCTCGAATCCGTGAAAAAGGACCTCGTCGATGGGGTGAGCGGGCTGAACGGGAAGCCTGGACCGGAGGAGAGCAAAAAACCTGCTTACGACGGGTACGATCAGATGGTCGAGGACTACCGGCAGTCGAAAGAAGAGGACGGGCGCAGCGACGGAACGCAGCCTGCCAGGGAAAAGAATTCGGGGTCGACAACCGATGGATGAAGATGTGAAACAGCCTTTTATGGGCCATCTGGAGGAGTTGCGGCAACGACTGATCATTTGTGCCATTGCCGTGGGCGTCGGGTTTGTGGGCGCCTATTTTTTTGCGGAACAGCTCTTTCAGCTGCTGATCCTCCCCCTTAAGGCGGTGATGCCCGAGGGAGACCGTCTTATTTTTACAAATCTGCCCGAGATGTTTTTCACCTATCTCAAGGTTTCTTTCGTGACGGGCCTTCTGGCTGCTGCGCCCGTCATCTTTTACGAACTCTGGCTTTTCATCGCACCGGGGCTCTATCACAACGAGCGGCGCTATGTCATCCCTTTCGCCCTTTCATCGACGGTGCTCTTTGTCGGAGGCGCGCTTTTCGGCTATTTTGTCGTGTTCCCCTTCGGGTTTCAGTTCTTTGTCGGATTTTCGAATGAGTATGTCAAGGCTCTGCCCTCCGTACGGGAATATTTCTCTTTTTCGATCAAATTGCTGTTGGCCTTCGGATTGGTCTTCGAACTTCCGGTAGTGATCTTTTTTCTTTCCCGCATCGGCGCGGTGACCCCCGAAACCCTCAGGAAAAAACGTAAATACGCCATTCTCATGACTTTCATCGTCGGTGCCATCCTGACACCCCCCGATGTCATCACACAATGCATGATGGCGGTTCCTTTGATTACGCTCTACGAAGTGAGTATCGTCATATCGAAATTTGCCCAGAAAAAAAAGGAGGCAGCGGCCGGTGATTCCGAGGCGGGTGTCGATAACGAGGAAGGAAAGCCGAACGAACCTGTTTAGAAGGCTGTTGAAAAACACCCGTCTTCTGCGTTTGTCTCATTCCGTGCCACTGCGGCGCACGTAGAGTCCGCTTCATTCCACGGCTTCTCAACCTTTCCAGCCGGCTGTTTTTCAACAGCCTGCGCCGACGGATTTTTCAACAGGCCGTTTAGGGGAGGGGTACTGTTCGGTCACCCTGGATGATCAGCAGGAAGGGCGCCTTGTCCACCTCGCCGTTTTGCCTGAAGCGCGTCTCACCCGTAACGCCATCGAAATGGTGCATTTCGAGCAGCGCCCTCCTCAGATCGTCACGGTTTTGGACGTTCCCTTGCTGCAGCAACTCCGAGAGGAGGTTCACCGTGTCATATCCGGTCGCAGCGAGGAGATCCGGGGTTTTCATAAAGGTGCTCTGATAACTCGAGACGAAGGCCTGTGTCCGGGGGCGGGCGTCGGCGGCATAAAAGCCCGTCGGAAAAACGCATCCCTGGATGTAATCCCCAGCCAGAGAAATGAGTTGGGGTGATTGCCACAGGCTGGTACCCAGGAGCCGAACCCCGGAGATGCTGTGGTAGACGAGCTGCGGTGCGATCATGGCGACGCTCTGAGCATTGTCCGGGATGAACACGGCTTCGAAGCGCAGCGCGGGAAGGGTGGGCTTGCCGTCTTCGGAGCGAGTTTTTGCAGCTGCCACGCCCCCGAGTTTCAGTATTTGTTCCGAAAAATCCGTTTGCCCCGGTCTGTATGACTCCATGCCCGTCACCTCGCCCCCGTTCAAGTTGACCTGCTCCCAGAAAAGCTCCGAGAGGGTTCTTCCGTAAGGGTTGTCGGGAAAAAGCACGGCGAACCTGTGCAGACGCAAATCATTGAAGGCCTTTGAGACGAGGGTTTCCACCTCCTGACGGGGGGTTGACATATTGCGGAAGACCCAGCCTCCCACTTCGGCGATCCCGTCTTTCTGGGTCAAGGTGATGATCGGGGTGTCGAGTTCCTGAGTACGCGCGGCCACGGCAGCGGCGGTTTTGCTCGCTAAAGGTCCGATGACGGCGATGACGTGTTCGTCGTTGATCAGTTGTTCCAGGCCCGCAAGGGCCTCTTCGGGATCGGCGCCCGAGTCCCGGATCACCAGTTCGAACGGGGCGTTCTGTTCCGAGGACCCGAAAATGCCCAGCGCGAGTTGCATCCCGTTGAGGACCTCCTGACCATACAGGCTGTAAGGGCCGCTCAAGGGGAGCAGACAGCCGACCAAATGGGGTTTCACCCGGCGGGCCGATTCGATCCGTGCCAGCAGATCCTTCGCGTCTTCGACCATCTTTTGGTCAGGGCTTTGCGCTGCCAGGGCCTGGGCGAGATCTGCAGCCTTTTCCAGGTCGTGGTCTTCGAAATAGAGGAGGGCCATCCGGTACTGGATCTTTTCTATGTGCTTCCTGTCGCTGGCAGACCGCATCATCTCTGCCAATTGGATGCGGTCGGCCTCGTTGATGGTCTCCAAGATCTTCGCTTGTACATGCGCTGTCGACTGCGTATCTCCCAGGAAAGCCGTTTCGGCCTGCAGATATCTGGAGAAGGCCTCCGGCAGGTTCCCAATCGCCCTCGAGTCCTCCGCAAGCAGCAGAAGAACCTGAGGACGCAAGGTGTGAACGGGGTAAAGTGTCAACCATCGAAGCATTTCCTCGCGGGAGGAGTGGTAATCGCCCTTGAGATACAGGGCGCGGCCCAATTCATAGCGTGCCTCGGCGGCGGCAGAATATTCCGGCGTCGATGTAAGAAGTCGGCGGTAGGATCCCACCGCCTTTTCATAGTTCTCTTGCTGCGCATACAGGCGCCCCAACCGATGCAGGGATAAAGGCGCATAGGCGCCGCGAGGGTGTTCGGCCAGGTAGCGCTCATAGGTGCTGACAGCAGCGCTGGTTTGGCCGAGCTTTTCGTAGGATTCGGCCCGGGTGATCAGGGACGGCTTTTCGGCGGGTTTTTCGGGGCCGGTCAAAGGCAGCTGGGGCCGGCACGAGAAGAGTAGAAGGGCCATGCCCGCCACCAGGGCGGGCATGGCCCTTCGAATGGATGACAGAGGGATCATCGTTCTATTTCTTGACTTCCTCGAAATCGGCATCCACAACATCCTCGTCTTTTTGCCCACCGGCTTGAGCCCCGCCTTCCTGGCCCGCTTCCTGGGTTTGCTGCTGGCTGGCCTTCGCATACATGGCTTCGGCGAGCTTGTGGGAGCTTTGAGTCAGGGCCTCGCTCAATCGTTTGATCTCCTCGGCGTTATCCCCTTCCATCGCCTTTTTCAAGTTTTCAATCGCCTGGTTGATGTCGGCTTTCGTGGACTCATCCACCTTGTCGCCGACCTCTTTGATGGATTTCTCGGTGCTGTAGATGAGGGAATCGGCCATGTTGCGGGCGTCGACGAGGTCCCTTTTCCGTTTGTCTTCATCCGCGTGCAACTCGGCGTCCTTGATCAACTGGTTGATTTCCTCATCCGAGAGTCCGCTGGAAGCTGTGATCTTGATCGACTGCTCTTTGCCCGTACCCATGTCCTTTGCAGAGACATTGACGATGCCGTTCGCGTCGATATCGAAGGTGACCTCGATCTGAGGCATTCCTCTAGGCGCAGGGGGTATTCCGACCAACTGGAATCTCCCGAGCGTCTTGTTGCCGGAGGCCATCTCGCGCTCCCCCTGAAGCACGTGGATCTCGACCGCAGGCTGATTGTCCGCCGCTGTGGAGAAGATCTGACTTTTCTTGGTCGGGATGGTCGTGTTTTTCTCGATCAGTTTGGTGAACACGCCCCCGAGCGTTTCGATCCCGAGGGAAAGCGGTGTGACGTCGAGCAGGAGAACGTCCTTCACGTCTCCTTTGAGCACGCCGCCCTGAATCGCCGCACCGATGGCGACCACTTCGTCGGGGTTCACCCCTTTGCTAGGTTCCTTGCCGAAAACCTCCCGAACCTTTTCCTGGACCTTCGGCATCCGGGTCATTCCGCCGACGAGGATGACTTCATCGACATCGCTGGCCTTCAATCCCGCGTCCTTGAGCGCAGTCTGGCACGGGCCGACCACCTTCTGGATCAGGTCGTCCACCAATGCCTCGAGTTTGGAGCGGCTGAGCTTGATGTTCATATGTTTGGGGCCGCTTGCATCCGCAGTGATGAACGGGAGGTTGATATCGGTTTCCGTCGATCCGGACAGCTCCATCTTGGCCTTTTCGGCCGCTTCTTTCAGCCTCTGGAGCGCCATCTTGTCGTTACGCAGATCGATCCCCTGGTCTTTCTTGAATTCATTGGCCAGATAATCCACGATGCGCAGGTCGAAATCCTCACCGCCGAGGTGGGTGTCGCCGTTGGTGGATTTCACCTCGAAGACCCCCTCGCCGATCTCCAGGATGGATATATCGAAGGTTCCGCCTCCGAGATCGAAGACGGCGATCTTTCGGTCGCCCTTCTTGTCGAGCCCATAGGCAAGAGAAGCCGCCGTCGGTTCATTGATGATCCGCTTGACTTCCAGACCGGCGATTTTGCCTGCGTCTTTGGTAGCCTGGCGCTGGCTGTCGTTGAAGTAGGCCGGCACCGTGATGACGGCCTCCGTCACCTTTTCACCCAGATAATCCTCGGCGGTCTGCTTCATCTTCTGGAGGATCATCGCGGAAATCTCCGCCGGGCTGTAATCCTTGCCCCTGATAGACACATGGGCGTCCCCGTTCGAGGCCTTGCTGATCTTGTACGGGAGAACGCCCAAGTCTTTTTGGACCTCTGCGGAGTCGTATTTCCGGCCGATGAGCCGTTTGACGGCGAACACGGTGTTTTCCGGATTGGTCACGGCCTGGCGTTTGGCTGCCTGGCCGACCAGCCGCTCTCCGCTATCTGTAAAGGCGACGATGGACGGCGTCGTTCGCGAGCCCTCGGCGTTGGTGATGACCACTGGATCTCCGCCTTCCATGACGGCCACGCATGAGTTGGTGGTACCGAGATCGATTCCTATGATTTTTGCCATTTCCCTGCCTCCTGATTTTCAAGCTCAATATTTTGAGACGAATACGGAACAGCCTTTATCGAGGTCAACCCTCGCTGTTTTTTTTGCTGACGACTACAGTAGCCGGTCTCACGAGTCTGTCGTTCAGCAGATAACCTTTCTGCAGTTCGTGAATGATGGTCCGGGGTTCGACAGAGGCGTCTTCCTGTTCCGATATGGCATCGTGAAAGTGCGGATCGAAAGGTTCCCCGAGCGCTTTGACCTCCGAAACCCCTTCCTTGTGCAGGGCGTCTCTCAGCCCTTTGAGGGTGAGACTTACGCCCTCGCGGAGCGCCTCCAGGGCCTTTTCGTCCTCTGCATGAGTCAGAGCGGTTTCGAGATTGTCGACAACCGGCAGGAGCCGCTTGATCAGGGACTCATTCCCAAAGCGGATCAGCCCCTCTCTTTCTTTCTGCGACCGTTTCTTGAGATTTTCGATCTCGGCTTGTGAACGGAGATAGAGGTCGAAATTCTTATCGGCCGCTTCCTGAACCTCCTTCAGTTTCTGAAGGAGTTCTTCGCGGCTCATCTCATCCGCCGGTTTCGAATCGGTTTTCGTTCCACTGCCCGCGAGTTCATCGGGCTCCGGGTGATGATCGGATTCCTCGAGGGAAGCTTCCCGGTTGCGATCAGCCTCAGAGATATCGTTCATGCTTCCTTACCGCTCCCATCTGTTGGATAGTTCTAACCCTGCCGCCGTCGCGGCCGACTCAAGCAAAACCTAAGCATCTTGAAGGGCATGTCAAGGTGAAAAGACGCAAGATTTTTCCCGCTTGCACAGGAATGAGCGGTGTTTCAACGGCAGAATGGGGGGGAGGCTTGCCGCGCTGGAGAAAGAGGCGGGAATCGGAGGTGTTCAGCCCCAGCGAAAACCCCGAAGGGGCCCTTGAGACGACTGGTGCGAAAGCAGCGGAAACCGGGGTGCTCCGGGTGAGATGAGACATCGGGAACAGGCCGCCCGCACAACCAAGCGCACAGATGAACGCCGAGATGGGCAAAAAGCCCTTTTCCGGATGGATCTACGGAAGATTCGCAAATATACGGTTTTCGAGTTCCTGAAGAAGGGCAGGTGCAAAGGCCCGTGTCAGCGAGCGGGTTTCTTCGTCCGTCGATCCGGTCGGCTTGATGAAAAGTCCATCGGCGCCGGCCTTGAAAAGGGCTACGGCATCGTTGATCAGGGATTTACGCGTATAGAAGACAGCCGGAACGCCGGGATAGCGCTTTCTTGCCTGTTCGAGGTTGTAAAGGCCGTATTTGCGGTTTTGACCGACGCGGGCGCAGACTTCTTCGAAAAGGTGCCTCCAGCAGTCGACAATCGTGAAGAAGCGCTTCAGGTACTCGTTGTGGACATCTCCCGAAAAGTCTTCAAGACCACCGTAAACGTGATCCAGGCTGGGAAAGCCGGCCGCTTTATGCTCCACTTCATGCTTTGGTGTGATGGAAGGGGAGGCGACGGCTGGGTCTTGACCCCATAAATCCAGCAAAAACAGGGCGGGCGTCCGTCCGCCCAGGGACTCGCAAGCCTCTTTGAAGGTCTTGGTCTGCACGAACTCGAAACGCGGGCCCCTCGGGGCGATCTCCTCCCTTACGAGGGCGTGTTCGAAGTCGGAATCGTCGATAAAACAGATGATCGGCCTCTTCTCCATGCCGTTTACCCTTTCGTGATCTGCGGAAGACCTTGGCCGGTGATCCTGAGCAGCGCCTCGAGGTATTTTTCCCTTGTCTTGAAGACGATCTCCTCCGGCAGAGTGGGCGGAGGCGGTTTTTTGGGCCACTTGATCGCGGTCAGGTAGTCGCGGAGAAACTGCTTGTCGAAGCTCTTCTGCGGGACCCCGGGCTTGTAGGCATCCATGGGCCAGAAACGGGACGAATCAGGCGTCAGCACTTCGTCTATCAGGATCAGACGTCCGTCGACATACCCGAATTCGAACTTGGTGTCGGCGACGATGATGCCCCGCTCAGCCGCAAGATCCCTCCCGTACTGATAGATTTGAAGGCTCAGGCGCCGGACGGACTCCGCAGTTTCCCTGCCGATGAGCCGGCTCGCCTCCTCGAAGGAGATATTTTCATCATGCTGGCCGTCTTCGGCCTTGGTGGACGGTGTAAAAATGGCCTCCGGCAAAGGGGAGGATTCCACGAGCCCCGGCGGGAGTACGATGCCGCAGATGCTCCCTTTTTCTTGATATTCGGCCCAGCCGGAGCCGGACAGGTACCCTCGGACGATGCATTCGACGGGGAGTGGCCGGGCCTTCTTGACCAGCATGCTGCGACCCTGCAGGCCTGCTGCGTATGGCCGGCAGACCTCCGGGTAGAGGGAGGCGTCGGCGGTGATGAGGTGATGCTCGACCAGCGGTTCCAACTGTTTGAACCAGAAAAGGGAGAGGGCTGTGAGGATCTTCCCCTTGTCCGGGATAGGATCGGCCATAACGACGTCATAGGCCGAAATGCGGTCGCTGGCTACGATCAGCAGTTGGTCTTCGATTTCATAGACGTCCCGGACCTTGCCTCTCCGGAGAAGTTTGAGGTTGGGGAAGTCGCTTTCACGCACGATTTGGTCAGCCATCGGAGAGGTCCCTCGTGTGGTAGGTTCGTTCGACAGGGCCGAAAAACCTTTCGGCCGTTCGTATCATGGAAGCCGGCGCCCGGCATTTTTCGAAGCGCTACCTTTATGTTCAAATTGCTGCGGTGTCAAGCAACTTTTGAAGGACAACCGGCGCCCCTGCCAGGCGAGACGCTTCATCAGTTTGGAAGCTGTCCGGAAAGAGGTTTCTGTCCATCCGCTAATAAAGCGTTGAAAAGGAAATAGTCTCCGTCCGCAGATGATTCTCCCTTAGAACCCAGTTTCCAATCCGGGAATAGTTTTTTTAGTCAATATCAAGGAAATCAAGCGTTTGCGCGGGGGCGACCTAGCGGTCGCCGCACAAGCAAACGTGCAGATTGACGCCGAGATTGGCTAAAAAGACCATTCCCGGATGGAGGCTATCTGACGTTCCGAAACCTCTGGATATATTCGCGATAGAAAGACAGCACACGATTCCGGAAGGTTACGGTTTCGGAGTACGGGGGTATCCCCTCATACTGCCGCACACGGTGGGGCCCTGCGTTGTACGCCGACAGCGCAAGGCTCATGTCGCCGTCGAAGTCCTTCAGGATCCCGCAGAAGTATTTCACGCCTTTGGCGATCGCCTTTTCGGGGTCCAGACGGTCATCTTTGCCGTGTTCGAGCAGTTCGTCCCGGTATCGCTCCAGCAGGACTGTGCGCTTTTTCTTCGCGGCTAGGGATTCCTGCATGAGAGCGCGGGCGCGGCGGGCGGCCGATAAATCGCCTTCGTCCTTGATTTGCAGCAAGATGTCCATGGCTTGACGACGCAAGCGTCTTTCCTCCGAAAGAAGACGGGTAGCCTCATCGAAGTAATCGGGTTTGAAAATGGTCTGCATCCCAAGCCCCTCGCCGGTGGCGGGCATGATCTGTGTGAGGCCGGCTGCGCCGACATAGGAGACAGCGGATGGATTGAAGCTGGATTCACGCCGCATCAAGGCCATGAACAACAGCGGGTCTACGCACGGATTCTCCTCGGCAGTCAACTCGAAAAGGGGGCGCAGGCAGTTCGGGGCGGCATCCTGCACCCGTGCAAGAGTTGTCTGATGTGTAAGGGGGTCCATGTTGGGGGATGGGCGGTAAAGATCCAGATCCAGCTCTTTCTGCAAGGCATTCGGCGCCTTGGCGCGAAAGGCGTTGAAGACGGCGTTGACAAAGCGGACGTTCTCCGGTTTAAGGGGATCCCCGCCGTTCTTGAGGCCCCGACAGCGGTTATAGACGTGGGCGAGGGAGTCCCGGAGGTTGCGGCCGTTCGTGTCCAGGGCTTGGCGGAGCAGATCTTCGAGCAGATTCAGGACGAGGGACTCTTTCAGACGGTCATCGTTTTCAAGAGTCAACCGCGCCCGATAGGTCATCAAATGATTCCAGGCCGTCGATTTTTTCTGGTTGTAGGCTGCAGCTGCCCGGGCGGCCACCCGGGCATGGCCATCCGGCTGGCCCTCCGCCTGATTCGTGAGGAGGCTTCGGCGTGCCTCCTGAAGATCCTCCGCAGCCTCTTTCTGCAGGGCCACGGCGTTTTCGTAGAGGGGATGGACCAGGACCGTTAGCCCCAGGGAGCGGGCTGCCTCAGGAGTCAGGCAGAGCGGTCCTTCCTCGCCTTTGTAGGTGCCGTCGAGGAGGCTGGCCTGATGCTCTTTCAGGTTGAATGCGACGATATCCGTCTTCAGGATTTCGATGATTTCTGCGGCATTCGGCGAACGGCCTGGTGAAAGCAGAAAGAGGATGCATAGAAACAGCAAGATCCGGCAAATCATGGCACTCCCCCATCATCGGGGCAAGGGCCCCTCGATGAAAGCGTGATCGAAGCATCCAAAGGCGCCCGTTCTGATGGAAGCCTTCCGGCGCCCTATCACATGGTTCGAGTATCCATCGGGAAATGATCCCCCCGGTATAACCCGCTTTCCAATCCGGAAAGGAGGATTTTTCTTTACACACTGCGCGTGCTCAGTTCCACCGCTTCGCGGCGGGTCCCGGCTCGGCCAATATCAAAGAAATCCAGCGTTTGTGCGGAGGCGACCTGGAGGTCGCCGCACAAGCAAACGTGAAGATTCACGCGGAGATTGGCCAAAAAGACCATTTCCGGATGGAAACCATTCTAGCAGAGCGTGTGGTTGGATCAAGGTTTTTCGGGCGTCTCATCGGAGAACCCGCGCCTTTCCATTCCCGCTGGCGCCGGGGCGCTCTTGACGGTTGTTTCGTGGTTGCCGATGTCAGATGATGCTTGCAGTAAATGCGCAGATAGGCAAAAATGAAAGATTATAGAAACGATCGCGTCCGTTGGGCTGTGGCGGTCCGATCCGCCTGACCTCGAGGTCTTCCGCAGGCGTAATTTGCCGGTGCGAAGAATTCCAGCTGCAAGATGGTTTGCGGTCTTATGAAATGGCAAAAGGTTGTGAATCATGGTTGATATCGGTTCGGATCTGGAGCGTGTCTTTCACCCCCGTTCGGTGGCGGTGGTAGGCGCTTCTGCATCCTTCGGCAAGTGGGGCCAGATGATCTTCAGCAATATCGTAGCCGGGAAATTTCCTGGGCGAATCTTTCCCGTGAATCCGAAGGAGACCTCCTTGTATGGTTTGAAGGTCTACTCGCGGATGCAGGATATCCCGGAGGAGATCGATCTGGCGATCGTGACCACGCCGGCTGCGACGGTACCGGAGGTACTGGCCGCGTGCGGGGAGAAGGGCGTCAAGGGCGTTGTGCTGATCACTTCCGGGTTCGGGGAAACGGACCAGGCAGGCAAGCGGCTGGAAAGAGAGATCGTGGCGCTTTGCCGCGCGAAGCGGATCCGTCTGATCGGTCCCAACACCATGGGCATCCTGAGCCCTCATTCCAGCCTTTTTGCCACTGGGACGCATTCCCGACCCCGTACAGGAGAGGTGGCCTTCGTCTCACAGTCCGGGAATCTCGGCAATCAGCTGATCCATTGGGCGGAGAGCCAGAATATCGGGATATCGCTGTTCGCGGGTTCGGGTAACGAGGCGATGATCTCTTGTGTGGATTACCTGCGCTATCTGGAGGGGGATCCCCGTTCCCGTCTGATCACACTCTATCTCGAGAACATTGCAGACGGGAGGGCCTTCCTCGAAACGGCGCTCCGGGTCAATCGGAGCAAACCCATCGTCGTGTTGAAAGGCGGGCGAACCGAGGCCGGCATGCGGGCTGCGGCCTCCCACACCGGGTCGATGGGCGGACGGGACGCCATTTTCCGGGCCGTCTGCCGGCAGGCCGGGGTGGCGCTTGTCAATGAGCCTCTGGAACTGCTCGATCTGTCCGCGGGGTTTTCTTCTCTCCCCCTGCCGAAAGGGAACCGCGTAGGGATAGTAACCCTCGGGGGCGGATGGGGGGTGGTCACCGCAGACGCATGCAATGAAAGGGGCTTGCAGGTTCCCTCCTTGCCGGACGTGATGGTAGCCGAAATCGGACGTCTCCTGCCTGATTTCTGGAGCCGCGGAAATCCGGTCGATCTGGTCGGGACGCGCGACCTCGAGGTGCCGCTTGTTGCGGTCGAGTCCCTGCTGAGATGGGATGGTGTCGATTCCGTGATCAGCCTCGGGATCGTGGGCCGTGTCGAGATGGTCAGGCTGCTGATTCAGTCGACGAGGGAGGTGGATCCCCAGGCGCAGCCCGCCGTGCTCGATGAACTCGAGGCGATGGCCGGGGCCTATGAGGTTCGTTATATCCAGCGCATCGTCGAACTGATGGAGCGCTACGAAAAGCCGGTCCTGGGGGTGTCCCTCGCGAGGAGCGACAAAGGGGTCGTTCGCAGCGTCCCCGGCGGAAGATATAGCGGCGTCTTCTACCAAAGCCCTGAAAGCGCCGTGCGCACGCTGGCCTCTATGGCGGCCTACGCGCGGCTCCTCGAGAGGTAGTTTGCGCTCTGGAAATTCAAAGAGACCGCTTGAGCGCCACGAGGTACTCGGTGGAGCGATCCAGGTAGAACGCGAGCGCCCGTGAGAAATTCTTTCCGACCAGGCCGTCGACGAAGAGCAGACTGATCTGCCGCTGATTCTGGAGAACGAACTGGGTGTTGAGCAGGATCGAGCGTTCCTCCGGAGGCATATTTTCGAGGATCGCCTTGAAGGCGGTTCGAGCTCTTGGCTGGTACATCCAGAAGTAGAGCAAGTCCAGGGAATTGATGACGATGATCCTGTAAAGGTCGGCAACCTCGCCCTTCAGTTGTTCACCCGATTCTTCGGAGGCGCGCAGCAGGTCGAGCCCGTCCTTTTCCGGCAGCAGCAGTTCGAGTTGCGCATAAACATCGAACATGTGCGCGATCTTGGTCCGATAGTCGCGCCAGCGCATCTGAATGTTTTGGTAACGGTCGACGGTGCCCTCGATCACGCCGGCTACCAGGTCCGAGGCCAGTTTGGAAATGATCGCGGCCCATTTCTGGAGGATGAGGTCGACCGCTGTGTAACCGAAGAGGGTAAGCAGCCTGCCTGCTGTGGCATTCACTGCGACGGCGATGGGGATGGAGAGCAGGGTCCGGAAAAAGTTGCCGAAGACGGCGCTCTTGGGCAGGCCGCGAAAGAGGTTGTGGCTGGTGAGATAAAGCCCGTTGGCCAATGCGATGCAGGCATAGAGGGCGATAGGGTTCGTGGTGGTGTTGATGCCGAATGCCCGGTCCAGAACAAGAGTCTTCACGATATAATCGAGGAGCGGAACCGAGAAACCCGTGTAGAGCAAAGAGTCGGTGATCCGCTCCCAGCTGAGATAATCGTTCCACCGGAGGAGGGGCGAGCGGCGGATGCCGCCGCCTCCGAGAACCGACTGGAGCACATTGCGCAGGCCCGTGATGCCGAACCAGATCACGGCGCCGAAATAAGCGAGCAGCCACCATTCCTTGGTCAGGTAGAACGTGAGAAACGCGGGGATGAAACCGATCAGCACCTTCAGGGCGTTCTTGACGCCCGTATTGAGGTAGCGCCAGGAGAGCCTCGGCCGGCCCTGCATCTTCTCCGGCGGGTTCAACGTGAGGCCGTTGTCCCCGGCCTTCTGGATGCCGCCG